>Ga0206131_10000261_pt1 | contig 75759 bp, 69 predicted proteins | sample Helgoland_Spring_FD_148636 | JGI IMG/M metagenome (GOLD analysis project Ga0206131, IMG submission 148636) | Pelagic subsurface seawater microbial communities from Kabeltonne, Helgoland, North Sea - Helgoland_Spring_Bloom_20160517_1 | ecosystem: Environmental > Aquatic > Marine > Epipelagic ... | reverse complement strand
CGCGGACGACCATCAGCGCGTGACCGACGCGGTCACCGCTGCCGAGCGTCATACCGATGGAGAGATCGTGACCGTCGTGGCGGGGCGATCGGACGCCTATCACGATGTCGCGCTGCATTGGACGGTGCTGGCGATGCTGTCGGTCGTCACGCTGCTGGCGGTCGCGCCGGGGATCGCGATATGGCTGCATGCGCTGGTCGCCGGGGCGTGGAGCGGCGATGCGTCGCCCCGCGCGCTGTTCACGGTCGCGCTGATCCTGCTCGCGGTGACGTTCCTGGCGATGCGTTTGCTGCTCGCGCACATGCCCCTGCGCCTGGCCCTGACGCCGGGGGCGACCACGTCGCGGCGCGTCCATGCCCGGGCGCTGGCGCTGTTCAGGACCGGCGCGGAAAAGCGCACGGTCGGGATGACCGGTGTGTTGCTGTACCTGTCGCTCGACGAACGCCGGGCGGAGATCGTTGCGGACGAGGCGATCCATTCGAAGGTGTCGGCCGATGTCTGGGGCGCGGCGATGGCGGCGCTCGTTACCGAGGTCCGCGACGGGCGACCCGGTGAAGGCATGGCGCAGGCGGTCGCGCGGATCGGCGTCGTGCTGGCCGAACATTTCCCCAAGACCGACGGCAACCCCAACGAACTGCCCGACCGATTGATCGAACTGTGACCGACGCCGCCGAGACGATGTGGGCGGGCCGCTACATCGCGGTGCGCAAGCAGGGCAGCTGGGAATATGCCGAACGCGCGCACGGGATCGGCGCCGCGGTCATCGTCGCGGTCGATGACGCGGGCTTCGTCCTGCTGGTCGAACAATATCGCGTGCCGATCGGGCGCGTCTGCCTGGAACTGCCCGCGGGGCTGGTCGGGGACGATACGCAGGGCGAGAGCATCGCCAGCGCCGCGGCGCGCGAGCTGGAGGAGGAAACCGGCTATCGCGCCGCCAGCATCGTCGAGCGCGGCGAATTCTTCTCGTCACCCGGGATGACGTCCGAACGCTTCACGCTGGTCGTGGCGACCCGGTTGCAGCGGGTCGGCGCAGGTGGCGGCGACAGCGACGAGAACATCACCGTCCATCGCGTCGCGATCGATCAGGTCGCCGGTTTCATCGCAGCGCGGCGCGATGCGGGGATCGCGATCGATGCGAAGCTGCTGATGCTGCTGGGCAGCGGCATCCTCAGCGCGCTTTAACGGAAATTGTCGGCGTAGGCCTGTAGCTTCAGCGTCTTCGGCGGCACCGGCACAACGACATAATCCCACCCCTGCCGCTCGCAATGCACCACCGCGGCATCCTGCGTCGGGAAGCTCAGGCGGATCTGGTCGCGGGTATCGCCGCTGCCCGCCCAGCCGGTGAGCGGATCGGGCTGCTTCGCCTCCGACGGCTCGAATTCAAGCTGCCACGCATCGGTCCGGAATTTGCCGGACTGCATCGCGTTCTTGGGACGTTGGAAGATTCGGGCGGTAGGCATGGGCCCTCCTATCGCGTCCGGGCGGCGCGCGCATCAGCATTTTTCGTCCGCAGCGTCGCGGGCGCGGCGGCGGGGTCGTCGGGCCAGGGGTGACGCGGATAGCGCCCGCGCATTTCCTTCGCGACCGCAGCCCAGCTGCCCGCCCAGAAACCGGGCAGGTCGCGCGTCGTCTGGATCGGTCGGCCCGCGGGGCTGGTCAGGCTGAGCACCAGCGGCGTGCGCGCTTCGCCGATCACCGGATGCGTCGCCAGCCCGAACAGCGCCTGGGGGCGCAATTCGACGGTCGGCCCCGCCTCCGCGGCATAGTCGATCCGGTGGGTGCTGCCCGCGGGGCTGGTGAAGTCGGCAGGCGCGAGCCGGTCGATCGTCCGCAACCCGTCCCAGCCGATCAGCGTGCGCAGCGCCTCGGTCAGCGCGGGCGGCGCGATCGCATCGAGGCGGCGCTTGCCCGTCACCAGCATCGGCAGCCAGTCGTCGAGGCGCGCGACCAGCGTGGCATCGTCGATCGGGACCCCGGCATAGACCGCCCGCTGGCGGAGCGTCGCGGCGGCATCGTTCCACGGCAGCAGCGCGACGCCGTGCGCGCGGACGCCCGCGACGAGCGCGGCGGCGATCGTCGCGGGATCGGCCTGGCTGTCGGGGCCGCTCGATAGCCGCAACGCGCCGAGCCGCCGTTCGCGCAGCGCGGTGACGCCCCCGGTCGCGGGATCGAAATCGGCGGTGTGCCGGGTGACGATCCGGTCGCCGAACAGCGATTCGATCGTCGCGAGATCGATTGCCACCGCGGACAGGATGCGCGCGCCCGACGCCGCGCCTTGCGTGTCGGCGACCGCGAGCCAGTCGGCCCGGGCCAGCGGCGATGTCTCGTCGAGCCGGAAACCGCGCCCGCCGACCGATGCCCAGGCCGCGCCCGACGCATCGCGCCGCCGCGCCACCCGATCGGGATAGGCGAGCGCGACGCAGGTCGCGATCGCCGCATCCGACGGACTGGCGGCAGGGTGGGCGGCAGGGCTGGCGGCGACCGTCGTCGCCCAGCGCCGGGCCAACCCGCGCGCCGCGTCGGCCTTGCGCCCGCGATCCCCCCGCCAGCGCCGCAGTCGCGCATCGAGATCGACATCGTTGCCGCCCAGCCCGCGCTCGCTGAGCAGGACCGCGACATCGGCGGCGACCACGCCCAGCCCGCGCCCGCCCGCGGCCAGCAGCATGTGCGCCAGCCTCGGCGGCATCGGCATCGCCGCGATGGCGTGGCCATGCGGGGTCGGGCGTCCGTCCGCGTCGATCGCGCCGAGCGTCGCCAGCCGCCCCCGTGCCTCCGCCACCGCCGCCTCGGGCGGGGGATCGAGCCAGCGCAGCGTGCGCGGATCGGCGACTCCCCAGATCGCGGTCGCGAGCACCAGGCTCGACAGATCGGCTTCAACGATCTCGGGCGGGTCGAACTGGGGCAGGCCCGCGGTCGCGGCTTCCGCCCACAATCGATAGGCGATCCCCGGCCCCAGCCGCGCGGCGCGGCCTGCGCGCTGGGTCACCGCGGCCTGGCTGGCGCGTTCGGTGACCAGCCGCGTCATCCCCGCCGCGCGATCGTAGCGGGGGCGCCGCGCCAGCCCCGAATCGACGACGATCGACACCCCTGCCAGAGTCAGACTGGTTTCGGCGATGCTGGTCGCGAGCACCAGCTTGCGGCGCCCGTCGGGCTCGGGCAGGATCGCGGCACGCTGGTCGCGGGGATCGAGGCTGCCGTGGAGTTCGTGGAGCGCGATGTCGTCGGTTAGCCCCGCAAGCCGTTCGGCGACGCGTTCGATCTCGGCGACGCCGGGCAGGAAGGCGAGGATACCGCCCTCCCCCTCGCGCAGCGCGGTGCGGATCGCGCCCGCCATCTCGTCCTCGATCCGCGCCTCCGCCCGTCGCCCGAGATGGCGCAGCGTCAGCGGGTGGCTGCGCCCGTCGCTTTCGATCACCGGCGCCCCGTCCATGATCGCGGCGAAACGCGCCCCGTCGAGCGTCGCGGACATCGCGACGAGGCGCAGGTCGGGCCGGAACGCTGCCTGGGCGTCGAGTGCGAAGGCGAGGCCGGTGTCGCCGTCGAGGCTGCGTTCGTGCACCTCGTCGAACAGGACCGCGGAGACCCCGGCGAGTTCGGGATCGCGCTGGATCCGGGCGACGAAGATCCCCTCGGTCATCACCGTCACCCGAGTCGACGCCGACCGTTTCGTGTCCATCCGCGTCGCATAGCCATAGGTCGCGCCGACCGCCTGACCCGCCAGCGCCGCCATCCGCTCCGCCGCGGCGCGCGCCGCCAGCCGCCGGGGTGAGAGCAGCAGTATGTCGCCGCGACACCAGTCTTCCGCCAACAGCGCGGGCGCGACCGCGGTCGTCTTGCCCGCCCCCGGCGGCGCGACGAGCACCGCGTTGCTGCCCGTCCGCAATGCCCCGAGCAGATCGGGCAGGACCGCGTGAATCGGCAGGATGGCGGCATCGGCGGACATGCCGCCCGCCATCGCACCGGTCGCGTCCGGCTTCAACATCGACCCGGCCCCAGCCCCCGTCCGCATCACGTCCGGCCGGGGAGGCTTCGGCAAAAGTCACATAAGGTCACACCAAAACGCGACCTGTCGATGCGGATCGTTTCCCCACAAATACCATCACGGGGTCAGAGCCCACCGCAGCGAGGACCGATGGCAGAATCGCCCCCTGTAGGACAGCGCCGACGACCATCGCCCACGACCATCGCCCACGACCGCGATCGGTGATAGGCAGATGCCGCGCATCAGGAGACGGGATATGGGGTTGCTCGACGGATTGCTCGGCCAGGTGGCCGGTCATGTGGATATCGCCAATCTGGCCGCGAAGGTCGGGCTGACCCCCGAACAGGTCGAATCGGCGATCGCGGCGCTGGGGCAGGCGCATCCCGCCCCCGGCGATACCGTGGCGACCGCCGCCGACCAGACCGGCATCGCCCCCGACATCCTGAACCAGATCGTCGACCATATCGGCGGTGACGGGGCATTGGGCCGTTTCGCCAGCCTGCTCGGCGACCAGGGTAGTGGCGGCATCGGCGGGATGCTGGGCGGGCTCGGCGGCCTGTTCAAGGGCTGACGACCCGTCCGGCTTGTCGGGTCACCCGACGCATGCGATAGGCGCCGCGCCCGCGGACCCGTGGGCAGCCGATCGAGGGAGCCGGATCGTGGACGCCACTTTGCCCATCGGCGCGCTGGGACTCGATTTCGGGACGACCAATACCGTCGCCGCGCTGGCCGATGGCGCGGGCGGGTCGACGCTGGTCGATTTTGCGGGATCGGGCGCGACGGGGGCGGTGTTCCGGTCGGCGCTGTGTTTCTGGGAAGACGAGGCGGGGTGGAACGGCATCGCGCACGAGGCAGGCCCGTGGGCAATCGAGGAATATCTCCAGTCCCCGCTCGACAGCCGGTTCATCCAGTCGTTCAAGAGCGTCGCGGCGAGCCCGACGTTCGACCGCGCGCTGATCTTCAACCGCCCGTTCCGATTCGAGGATCTGGGCAAGTTGCTGCTCCAGCGGCTCATCGCGCATGCAGGCGGGCAGCTCGACGATCGCCCGCGGCGCGTCGTCGTCGGTCGCCCGGTCGAATATGCGGGCGCGCGGCCCGACCCGGCGCTGGCGCGGCAACGCTATGACGCGATGCTCGACGGGTTCGGGATCGAGCTGTTCTACGTCCATGAACCGCTGGGCGCGGCGCACAGCTATGCCGCGCGGCTGACCGAGCCCGCGACGGTGATGGTCGCCGATTTCGGCGGCGGCACGACCGATTTCTCGATCGTGCGGGTCGAGGCGCCGGGCGCGGCGCGGCGGTGCGTCCCGCTGGCGTCGGGCGGGGTCGGCATCGCGGGCGACCGGTTCGATTACCGGATCGTCGACAAGCTGGTGCTGCCGCTGCTCGGCAAGGGCGGCACGTACCGGTCGTTCGACAAGATACTGGAGATTCCCGGCGGCTATTTCGCCGATTTCGCCGACTGGTCGCGGCTGGCGCTGATGCGCAACCGGCGGACGCTGGAGGAGATGCGCAAGCTGCAGCGCGACGCGACCGATCCCGCCCCCATCGGACGGATGATCGCGCTGGTCGAGCATGAACAGGGATTTCCGCTGTACGATGCGGTCGGGCGGCTGAAGCGCGCGCTGTCGAGCGACGACCATGCCGAATTCGCGTTCGAGGGCGGCGGCGTGTCGATCGGGGCCGATGTCGCGCGCGCCGATTTCGAAACCTGGATCGCGGACGATCTGGCGCGGATCGAAACCGCGATGGACGCGGCGCTCGCGACGGCGGGGATCGCCCCGGACGCGATCGACCGGGTGTTCCTGACCGGGGGATCATCGCTGATCCCCGCGATTCGCGCGCTGTTCGACCGGCGGTTCGGCACCGAACGGATCGCGACGGGGGGCGAATTGACCTCGATCGCGCACGGGCTCGCGCTGATCGGGACCGAGCCCGACCCGAGCCAATGGGCGGCGTGACGCGCATGTCCTAGTATCACGCGCCCGCGCCGTGATAGCGGGCGCCCCGCGACGCCGGAGGACATGACATGAGCGGACATCACGGGCACGATCATGGCGATCATGGGCATGGCGGCCATAGCCATGGCGGGCACGGGCACGCCCATGCGCCCGCCAATTTCGACCGAGCCTTCGCGGTCGGGATCGCGCTCAACATCGCCTATGTCGTGGCCGAAGGCGGCGCGGGGCTGTGGACCGGATCGGTCGCGCTGCTGGCCGATGCGGGGCATAACCTGTCCGACGTGCTGGGGCTGGCGGTGGCCTGGGGCGGCGCGGCGCTGGCGCGGACGCCGCCGTCGAAACGGTTCACCTATGGCTTGAAGGGATCATCGATCCTGGCGGCGCTGACCAACGCGCTGCTGCTGCTGGTCGCGCTCGGCGCGATCGTGCTGGAGGCGGTGCAGCGGTTCGGCGATCCCGCGCCGGTCGCGGGGCTGACGATATCGATGGTCGCGGGCGTCGGGATCGCGGTGAACGCGGTGACCGCGTGGCTGTTCGCGCGCGGGCGGCATGGCGACATCAATATCCGCGGCGCGTATCTCCACATGCTGGCCGACGCGCTCGTGTCGGTCGGGGTGGTCGCCGCGGGCATCGCGATCTGGGCGACGGGGCTGACGTGGATCGACCCGGTCGTCAGCCTGGTGATCGCCGCGATCATCTTCGTCCAGACATGGAGCCTGTTGCGCGAGACGGTTGAGATGGCGCTGGCCGCGGTGCCGCGAGGAATCGATTTCGACGCGGTGACCGACGCGCTCGCCGCGCTGCCGGGGGTCGAGCGGTGCCACGACCTGCATATCTGGCCGATGTCGACGACCGAACCCGTGCTGACCGCGCATCTGGTGATGCCCGGCGGCCATCCGGGCGATGCGTTCCTGGCCCAGGCGCGCGCGATGCTCCACGAGACGTTCGGGATCGGGCATGCGACGCTGCAGATCGAGACTAGCGCGGCGATGTGCGCGCTGGAGTGTGCCGAATCGGTCTAGGCGGCGGCGCGGCGGCGCCAGACGATGACGACGAGCAGCACGACGATGATGACCAACGTGTCGGCGAGCCAGTCGTGGATGTCGCAATCGCGGTGGAGGCTGGGGATCGACTGCAGCACCTCGATCAGCGCGCCCAGAAACGACAGGCGTTCGCCGATCCGGAGCAATTCCGCCCGCGGATAGCCGCCGACCGCGAGCACCGTCAGCACCCCGAAGGCGAGCATATGCTGGTATTTGTCGTTGGTGAAGATCGTCACCGGCGGCACCGGCACCAGCGCCATGACGACCGCGAACGCCAGCGCCGCCCAGAAGGCTAGACGCATCACGCGCGCGGCAATCGGCGATGTCACCGGATCAATATGCCCGCGCGACCGCGAATTCGACCGCCTCGACCATCGCGTCCTTCGCCTTGCCGCTGGCGAAGCCGCCGATCGAATCGATCGCGCGCTGGCCATAGTGGCGCGCGCGCGCGAGCGTGTCGTCGACCGCGCGGGTACGGCGGACCAGATCGATCGCATGCGCGAAATCATCATCCGAATCGCGACGGCCCTCCATCGCGTCCTTCCAGAATTTGCGGTCGTCGGCGTCGCCGCGGGCATAAGCGAGGATGACGGGCAGCGTCATCTTGCCTTCGCGGAAATCGTCGCCCGCATCCTTGCCCATCGTGCCCGCGTCGGACACGTAATCGATCGCATCGTCGACCAGCTGGAACGCGATGCCGAGGTTGCGGCCATAGGCGTCGAGCGCGGCCTCCTCCCCGTCCGGACATTCGGCGACGACCGCGCTGATCCGGCAGGCGGCGGCGAACAGCGCCGCGGTCTTGGCGTTGATGATGTCGAGATACCGGTCCTCGCCCAGATCGACGCGACGCGCGGCGGTGAGCTGGTTGACCTCCCCCTCCGCGATCACCGCGCTGGCGTTCGACAGGATCTTGAGCACCTTCAGGCTGCCGTCCTCGACCATCAGTTCGAAGCTGCGGCTGAACAGGAAATCGCCGACCAGCACGCTGGCGGGATTGCCCCAGATGATGTTCGCGGTGCGCTTGCCCCGGCGCAGGTCGCTGCCGTCGACGACGTCGTCGTGGAGCAGGGTCGCGGTGTGGATGAATTCGACCGCGGCGGCCAGGCGATGGTGGCGCGTGCCGGTATAGCCGATCAGCCGCGCGCTGCTGAGCGTCAGCATCGGGCGCATCCGCTTGCCCCCGCCCGCGATCAGATGCCCGGCCAGTTCGGGGATCAGCGGGATGTCGGATTGCATCCGGTCGAGGATCACCGCGTTGACGGCGTTCATGTCGCCCGTGACGAGCGCCATGATCGGCTCGAGGCTGGGCTGGGCTGTGCCGAGGCGGTGGATGGTCGCGGTCATCTGGGCTGCGGCTGTGACGGCAAGCATCGGCGAAGGCAACCCTTGCCGGGTCAGGTTCGAGCTTCCATAGCGGCGCGCGGAAGGGGAATCGCGCCCATGGCCGACGACGTATTGAACGGGTATCGCAAGAGCATCGACAATATCGATGCCGCGCTGGTCCATCTGCTCGCCGAACGGTTCAAGGTGACGCAGGCGGTCGGCCGGTACAAGGCGACCAGCGGCCTGCCCCCCGCCGATCCGGGCCGCGAACAGCGCCAGATCGACCGGTTGCGGCATCTGGCCGAAGAGGCGGAGCTCGATCCCGAATTCTCCGAGAAATTCCTGCGCTTCATCATCGACGAGGTGATCCGCCATCACGAACAATTGCGTGGCTGACCCGGCGCCGTTCCTGCTCGCGATCGAGGGGGCCGATGGCGCGGGCAAGGCGACGACCGCCGCCGCGGTGGTCGACCAGCTGACGCAGGCGGGCCGCCGCGCGGCGGTGATGTCGTTCCCGCGGTATCGCGACACGGTGGGGGGGCATGTGCTCGGCGATTTCCTTGCCGGGCGATTGCCGCACACGCTCGCCCCGCGTGAGCTCGCGGTGCTGTACGCGCTCGACCGGTTCGAATCGCGTGCGGCGATCCGCGAGGCGATGGCGCGGTGCGACGTGCTGGTGTTCGACCGGTATATCGCCTCTAACGTCGCCTATCAGACCGCGAAGGTCGAGGATGCCGACGCGCCCGCGCTGGCCGACTGGATCGTCGCGCTGGAAACGGGGCAGTTCGCGCTGCCCGCGCCGACGCTGTCGATCTATCTCGACACCGATCTCGACCGCGCGCGCGCGATGATCGCGCAAAAGGCGCAGCGGTCGTACACCACGCAGACCTATGACGAGCATGAGGCGGATCGCGGGCTGCAGGCGCGGGTCCGCGCGCGCTATCAGATGCTGTGCGACGCCAATGTACTGGGACGCTGGGCGCGGGTGCCGACCGCGCCCGCGGGTATCATGCGCCCGCCCGCCGAGATCGCGGCGCAGATCATCGCGGCGATGGCCGCGTGACGCGCGCGGCGTGAGTGGGGCGAGATGAGCGGGGCGACATGAGTGGAGCGGGGGCGCTGCGGGCCGCGACCGCGGCGGCGCACGACCGCGTCGATGCGCGGTTCGGCGACTATGACCTGGGCGACCGCGACGATTACGCCCGGTTCCTGATCGACCATGCGCGCGCGGTGGCGGGGGCGGAGGCGTATCTCGATCGCGCATCGCCGACGCTGGCGTGGCAGCCGCGGTTGCCGATGCTGCGCGCGGACCTGGCGGCGCTGGGGCTGGCGATGCCGCCGCCGACGCCGCTAGACCTGCCGATCGACGCGGCGACCGCGGACGGCGTCGTCTATGTCCTCGAAGGATCGCGGCTGGGCGGGCAGATGCTGGTGCGCGGTGTCGGGGCGGGACTGCCCGCCGCCTATCTGGGGGCGGTGCATGCGCCGGGTGCGTGGCGCGCGCTGCGCCGGGCGATGGATGCCGCCGCCGAGCGGGACGACGACTGGGTCGCGCGCGCGCAGGTCGGCGCGGCGGCGTGTTTCGCGCTCTACTGATCGCGGCCCGGACGCTCGCCCCTTCATCGACGCGCGGCTTTCGCCTACAGCCGCGCGCATGACCGACACCCCCGGCTCCGGCCCCAACGCCGCCCCCAACTCCGCCCGCCGCCCCCGCCTCGCCTATCACCACACGCCCGGCACCGGCCCGACGATCGTCTTCCTGCCGGGCTATGCGTCCGACATGACCGGCGCGAAGGCGACCGCGCTGGAGGCGTGGGCGAAGGCGCAGGGCCGCGCGTATCTCAGGTTCGATTATGGCGGCTGCGGCGCCAGCGAGGGCGAGTTCGCGGACCAGACGCTGGCCGGGTGGCGCGACGATGTCGTCGCGATGATCGACGAGGTCGCGGGCGGCCCGGTCGTGCTGGTCGGATCGTCGATGGGCGGGTGGCTGATGCTGCTGGCGGCGAAGGCGCGGCCCGAGGCGGTCGTCGGGCTGGTCGGGATCGCGCCCGCGCCCGATTTCACCGACTGGGGCTTCACGACCGACGAGAAGGTCGCGTTGATGAGCGCGGGCAGGCTGGAACGCGCCAACCCCTATGGCCCCGCACCGACGCTCTACACGCGCGCGTTCTTCGCGTCGGGGGAAGCGAACCGGTTGATGTTCGGGACGATCCCCTTCGACGGCCCCGTCCGGCTGGTGCAGGGGCAGAAGGATAGCGACGTGCCGTGGCACCGCGCCTGCCGCCTGGCCGAAATGATGCGTTCAGCCGATGTGCAGACATGGCTGGTCAAGGATGGCGACCACCGCCTGTCGCGCGATACCGATATCGCGCTGGTCATTCGCGCGGTCGAGGATGTGATCGCCGCGCTATGATCCTGCCGCTGTTCCTGATGTTTGCCGCCCAGGCCGGGCCGATCGACACCGACGGCGCGCGGTTCGACCGATGCGCCGCGCTCGTCCGCACCGACCCCGCCGCCGCCCTGGCGGAGGCGACCCGGTGGAGCGTCGGCGGGGGGACGTGGCTGCCCCGCCAGTGCGCCGGGCTGGCCTATGCCGCCCAGGCCAAGTTCGACGATGCGGCGCGGTCGTTCGAGAATGCGGCCGCCGCCGCGCGCACCGCGCAGGACGATCACGCCGCGCGATTGTTCGCGCAGGCGGGCAATGCGTGGCTGGCGGCGGGCGATGCGGCCAAGGCGCGCGCAGCGCTCGACAGCGCCCTGGTGCAGGGGACGCTGACCGGGCTGCAACTGGGCGAGGCGCGGCTCGACCATGCCCGTGCGCTGGTCGCGGCGGGGGAGCCCGACATCGCGCGCCGCGACATCGACCTGGCGTTGCAGAGCGCGCCCGAAGACCCGCTGGCGTGGCTGCTCTCGGCGACGCTGGCGCGGCGGATGGGCGACCCCAAACGTGCCGCGACCGATATCGCGGAGGCGCTGAAACGATCCCCCGACGATGCGTCGGTCCAGCTGGAGGCGGGCAATATCGCCGCGCTGGCGGGGAATGCGGCGCGCGCGCAGGAGGCATGGGCGGAGGCCGCGCGGATCGCGCCGACCACGCCGGTCGGACGATCAGCCAAGGCGGCGCTGGCGCAATTCGCCACCGCCCCGGCCCCGGCGACCACCCCTGCCCGCCCCGCGACCGAGACGCGCTGACACGGGTGGCAAGCGGCGCGGATCGTTCCTACGTTAGCGACGAACCGACGAACCGACGAACCGACGAACCGACGAACCGACGAGCAACGAGGCTGACTGCATGAACTATCTCCACACCATGATCCGCGTGTCCGATCCCGACGCGACGATCCGTTTCTTCGAGCTGCTCGGCCTGAAGGAGGTGCGGCGGATGGAGAATGAGAAGGGTCGCTTCACGCTGATCTTCCTCGCGACGCCCGAGGACATGAACGCGCCCGGCGAACGCGCGAAGGCGGAGGTCGAGCTGACCTATAACTGGCCGACCGATGGCGAGCCGGGCGAGGATTATACCGGCGGGCGCAATTTCGGGCATCTCGCCTATCGCGTCGACAATATCTACGACACGTGCCAGCGGCTGATGGACGCGGGCGTGACGATCAACCGCCCGCCGCGCGACGGGCATATGGCGTTCGTGAAGACCCCCGACGGCATCTCGATCGAGCTGCTTCAGAACGGCGTGCTCGATCCCGCCGAACCCTGGGCATCGATGGACAACACGGGCAGCTGGTAGGATGGCCGCGCTCGAGATCGTCCGCGTTCCCGTCCTGAGCGACAATTACGCGTGGCTGGTTCACGATTCCGTGAGCGGCCAGACGGTCGCGGTCGATCCGGGCGAGGCACAACCGCTGATCGATGCCGCCGACGCGCGCGGGTGGCGGATCGACCAGGTCTGGACGACGCACTGGCACCCCGACCACACCGGCGGCAATGCGGCGATCAAGGAAGCGGGCGCGCAGGTTACCGGGCCGGGGGCCGAGGCGGATCGGATCCCGACGCTCGACGTGACGGTCGCGGAGGGGGACACCGTCGCGATCGGCGATCACGTCGCCCGGGTCATGACGGTGCCGGGGCATACGCAGGGGCATATCGCCTTTCACCTGGCGGACGATGGGGTGATCTTCACCGGGGACACGCTGTTCGCGATGGGATGCGGGCGATTGTTCGAAGGCACCCCCGCGGATATGTTCGCCAACATGCAACGCTATGCCGCGCTGCCCGACGATACGATCGTCTATTGCGGGCATGAATATACCCAGTCGAACGGACGCTATGCGCTGGTCGCCGAGCCCGACAACCCGGCGATCGCCGATCGGATGGTCGCGGTCGACGCGCTGCGCGCGCGGGGCGCGCCGACGGTGCCGACCACGATCGGGCAGGAGCGCGCGACCAATCCGTTCCTGCGCGCGACATCGGTCGATCAATTGGCTGAGCGTCGCCATGCCAAGGACAATTTCAGCGGCTAAATCGTCGGTCGTGCGTTATTCGTCATCGGAGAACCATCATGACCAAAACTCTCATCCTTCTGTCTAGCGCAGCATTGCTCGGCGCGTGTACCCAGACCCCGATGCAGGCGCAGCGCGCCGCGCAGGTGGACGAGACGACCCAGATGGCGCTCGACAAGGAGCTGGCGGGGCTGGTGCCCGATCCGACCACCACGACGTGCCTGCCCACACTGACGCGGACGCAGGTGAAGGGATATGGCAAGACATTGGTCTATTCCGCCGGTTCGTCGCTCAAATATCGATCCGACACCACGGGCGGGTGCGAGGGCGTCGGGCGCGGGGATATCCTCGTGACCGTGTCGAACGGCGGACGCACGTGTCAGGGCGACATCGCCCGCACGATCGATCAGGCCAGCCGCTTCCCCACCGGCGGCTGCGGGATCGGGCCGTTCACCGCGTACCGCAAGCCGCGCTGACCGGTCACAGGACGAACCGGCTGAGGTCGGTGTTGCGCGCGATCGAGGCGAGCTGTTTGTCGACATAGGCGGCATCGACGGTCAGCACGCCTTCCCAATCCTCGGCATCGAAGCTGACGTCCTCGAGCAGTTTTTCCATCACGGTCTGGAGCCGCCGCGCGCCGATATTCTCGATCTGGCCGTTCACCTCGGCGGCGATCCGCGCGATCGCGGCGATGCCGTCGTCGGTGAAGACGATCTCGACCCCCTCGGTCCCGATCAGCGCCTTATACTGCGCGGGCAGCGATGCCTTGGTATCCGACAGGATCGCGACGAAATCGGATTCGGTCAGCCCCTTCAGCTCGACCCGGATCGGCAGGCGGCCCTGGAGTTCGGGGAGCAGGTCGGACGGTTTGGCGACGTGGAACGCGCCGCTGGCGATGAAGAGGATATGGTCGGTCTTCATCGGCCCGTATTTGGTCGAGACGGTCGTGCCCTCGATCAGCGGCAGCAGGTCGCGCTGGACGCCTTCGCGGCTGACCGACCCGCCGCGCACGTCGCTGACCGCGATCTTGTCGATCTCATCGAGGAAGACGATGCCGTTCGCCTCGGCATCCGCGAGCGCGGAACGGCTGACCTCGTCCTGGTCGAGCCGTTTGTCGGCCTCTTCCTCGACCAGTTTGTCCCAGGCGGCGCGGACGGTCAGCTTGCGGCGCTTGAGCTGTTGCCCCCCGCCGAACGATTTCATCATCTCGCCCAGGTTGAGCATCTGACCGCCACCGCCGGGCAGGTCGAATGGCATCGCGGGCGCCTGTTCGATCTCGATTTCGATCTCGGTATCGTTGAGATGCCCGTCGAGGAACCGCTGTTTGAACGATTCGCGGGTCGCCGCGGACGAATCCTTGCCCGTCAGCGCATCGAGCACGCGCTTCATCGCGGCTTCCTCGGCCTTGTCCTTCACCGCGACGCGGCGGCGTTCCTTTTCGAGCCGGATCGCCTCCTCGACCAGGTCGCGCGCGATCTGTTCGACGTCGCGCCCGACATAGCCGACCTCGGTGAACTTGGTCGCCTCGACCTTGACGAAGGGTGCATCGGCGAGCTTCGCCAGGCGGCGGCTGATCTCGGTCTTGCCGCACCCGGTCGGCCCGATCATCAGGATGTTCTTGGGCGTCACCTCGTCGCGCAGATCTTCGTCGAGCTGCTGGCGGCGCCAGCGGTTGCGCATCGCGACCGCGACCGCGCGCTTCGCATCGCGCTGGCCGATGATATGTTCGTCGAGCGCGGCGACGATGGCTTTGGGGGTGAGGGCGTCGTTCATGACAATAAGGTCCGCTTCGGGGAAGATAAGGGCGCGACGTTGACGAAGTTTACACGGAATCGCCTATTTCTCAGGTCCGGGTGTTAGCTGGTCGAATCCATCGTTTCGACGGTGAGCCGGTCGTTGGTGTAGACGCACAGCTCGGCCGCGATCGCCATCGCCTTGCGGCACAGCGTTTCGGCATCCTGTTCGTAATCGTCGAGCGCGCGGGCGGCGGCGAGCGCGAAATTGCCCCCCGATCCGATCGCGGCGATCCCCGCTTCGGGTTCGAGCACATCGCCGTTGCCGGTCAGGATCAGCGTGATGTCGGCATCGGCAACGATCATCATCGCCTCCAGATTGCGGAGATATTTGTCGGTACGCCAGTCCTTGGCGAGTTCGACCGAGGCGCGCAGCAACTGGCCCTGATGCGCCTCCAGCTTGCGTTCGAGCCGTTCGAAGAGGGTGAAGGCGTCCGCGGTCGCACCCGCGAACCCCGCCATCACCTTTTGCTCGGTGCCCAGCCGCCGCACCTTGCGCGCATTGGGTTTCATCACGGTCTGGCCCATCGACACCTGGCCGTCGCCGATGATGACGACCTTGCCGCCGCGCCGTACCGACAGGATGGTGGTGCCATGCCAGACCGGCATGCTGCTGTGTTCGTTCCCGCTCATGCCCCGCGATATGGGAAGCCGCGCGCGTCGTGCAATCCGTGCGCGGCCATCGCCATGACTCCAGTTCAGCGTTCGACCCCCTTCGCCTTTCCCCAGGTCCGCGCGACGGTATAGCCGAGATAGCCGGTCCCGAAGAGCGCGTAGAGCGGTTCGGGAATGCCGTTGAGATAGGCGGTCATCCCGCGCGCGATCCCCGCCGCCATCGCCGGGCGGAACGCGGCGATGACCCCCATCGGGATCGCCCACAGCAGCAGCACGTACATGACATAGAGAAAGGCGGGCCGCGCGCGGGCGGTCCATCGGTCGACCGGGGGTGGATCGGTGCCCGTTAGATCGGGGTCGCGATCGGGGGGATCGGCGAGCGCGGGCTGGAGCGCGATCAGCCGCAGCTTGGCGGCATCGCGCGCCGCGGGATCGGCGATCACCTGATCGATCAGCGCCGCGATTTGGCCGATCGGCGCGGTCGGCCCGATTGGCGGAGCGGGATTGATCATGACGCCCTCCTAACCGATGCGGTTCGCGAGCCATCCGTACAGGAAGGCTTCGTTGGCGGGGCGCCGTTCGGCGAGCGCGAGATAGCGTTCGCCCTGCAACGCCTCGATCGCCTTGACCAGCACCGCGCCCGCCCCGGCCCCGCGCCGCGCGAGGAAGCCGTCGAGCGCCGCCAGCGTCGCGCCGCCGATCGCGCCGTCGACCGCGATGTCGGGATAATCGGTCGCGCCGCGATTGAGCGCGTTGAGCGCGCGCTGGAGAAAGCCGGTCGCGACCACCGCCCCCATGTTGACGCCGGTATCGAACAATTCCGCCGCGACGCCCGGCGCGCGCGTCGCCACCCGGTCATAGCCGGGGCGCAACCAGTAGAGCCGCCGGTAGATCGACACCGCGGTCGCGCGCGGCAAGCGCCGCATATCGCCCTGAAACCCGTTGGCGCGCGCCACCGCCGCGGTGATCCCGAAATTGGTCGCGCCGCCGCGGTCGGCGGGATGGTTCGAATAGCCGCCCTCCCGGTCGATCACCGCGTCGATAAGATCGTCGATTTCCATGGCCGTGCCCCTGTCGTTGAGGGCAAGGCTAAAACCAGATAGGTTCGTTGTAGGACAGCGGAAACGTCAGCGCCGCGGTGCGCGACCGTCGGTCAGCGCCGCGGCGCGCGAGCGTCGGTCAGCGTTGGAATCGCCGCGCGGCGGCGATGGCGCGACCGCGCCCGATGCTGTCGACGACCAGCTCATATTGATCGGGGGTGAAGCCCGAGGCAAGGAAGGCGCGCACCTCCGCCGACGGAATCGTATAGCCATGATGCCAGCTGAGCACCGCGACCCGGCGCAACGCCTCCAGCCGCGGATCGGCGAGCCGCGGGTTGGGCCGATCGCCGAAGACGCGCCCCAGCGCGATGCTCATCCGCCCCGGCGTCCGCAACGTCGCCAGCCGGTCCCGCTCCGCCAGCGCGACGACCGACCATTCGAGCGGCCCGAGCGTCGCGGGGAACACGGGTGGCGCATCGGTCTGCGGATCGGCGAGGGGGCCGGTGGCGAGCACCATGTCGACCACGGGGGCCGGATCGGTCAGAACGGGTGGGCCACCGGCGGTTTCGTCAAATGTCAGATAGCCCATGGCCACGCGTCCTTCGTCCATCGGGCCTGCCTCCATGACACCGGCCCATTCAGTACCGGTCGGTATAGATCGATATTCCGGGCCGTCAATTACTTTTATATCGATCGGTAGAAATAGCGCGGATCAGCGGCCCGGCCACAGGCTGAGGCTGGTATCGACCAGCCGCCGCAGGTCGTCGCACGAGGCGCCCGATCCCGCCTGCACCGCCAGTCCCTGCATCAGCGCGACCAGGAAACTCGTCAGCCCGCGCGGATCGACATCGGCGCGCAGGTCGCCCTCCGCCTTGGCGCGTTCGAACCGGTCGACCAGCGCGGCATGCGAGGAGGCCCGGCGCGCGATCACCTCGGTCCGGATCGATTCGGCCTCCGCCCCGCAGGCGACCGCGCCGATCACGCCGAGACATCCCTTGGGCTGATCGCCGCAAAGCTGGTTCGCCAGCCCGCCGAGCAGCAGTTTCTCCGCCACCCCGCGCGCGGTCGGCTGGTCGAGCGCGGCGCGGGTATAGGCGAGCTTTTCCTCCTCGTAGAGGTCGAGCGCCTTGCGGAACAGCGCCTCCTTGTTGCCGAACGCGGCGTAGAGACTCGGGCGGGTCACCCCCATCGCGTCGGTCAGGTCGGTCAGCGAGGCACCTTCATACCCCTTGGTCCAGAACACGTGGAGCGCCGCGGCGAGCGCGGCATCGACGCAGAATTCGCGCGGACGCCCCTTCGTCGCGGTGCAGGGCTTGTCGTCGAGGATGTCGATGGCTTCCATATCGACCGGTATATAAGTCAGTCGGGGTCCGGCGTCCAGTCGATCAGCCCATCGTCGGCGCGCACGCCCGTGCCGGGCGTCCCGACGGGTTCGACCGCGCCGTCGGTCAACCGCGCGATCGTCGCCGCATCGTCGCCGCGCACCCGCGCCAGGAAGCGCGCACCCGCGGGCGTTCGCGCGACGACGACGCCGCTGCGGACGGCGCCGTCGCGACCGTAGAATAGCGTATAGGTTTCGATCGTGCCGCGGCCCGCATAATCGTCGTCGACCGGGGGTGCGGGCGCGCGGATCGCATCCGCCTGCGGCTGACGATCGAAATCGCGGGGGAAAAGCGTGCCCGGCAGCGCGCGGCGCGACACGATGATCGCGTGATTATGCGTCGCGAACCCGCCGTTGCCGAAGAGCAGCCCGGTGCCGTCCGCATCGCCGCCCCGCAACCGATCGACCATCGCGGCGATCGCGTGGCTCATGTAATTGCCGATCGGCCCGCCGCCGAAGGTCAGCCCGCCGACGACGCTCATCGGGCGGGTCAGGGGCCAGCCGATCACCCGGCGCGCCATCTTGGGGACGCAGGGGAAACAGGAATATAGTTCGATATGATCGATGTCGTCGATCCCGAGCGCGTTCGCCGCGAGCGTCTGTTCGAGTGTCACGCGCATCCCCGCGGACGCCGCATAGCCGTCCCGCGCCAGGATATCGTCGGATTCATGCGCGGCGGCGCCATGGCCGATGTGGATCAGCCGGTCCTCCGCCACGCCCCGCGCGCGGGCCAGCGCCAGGCTGGTGACGATGAACCCCGCCCCCTGGTTCACCGAACTGTTGGCGACCATCAGCTTGGTATAGGGAAAGGCGATCGGGCGATTGTCCGCGGACGGGGTCGCGATTTCCGCCGGGTCGCGTTCGGTGCGCAGCGAGGCGTGCGGATTGGCGGCGGCGACGCGGGAGAAATCGGCCCAGATCGCCGCGCTTTCGGCCTGCCCCTCGGCCAGTGACTGACCCCAGGCGGCGCGGGTCGCATTTTCATACAGCGGATAGACGTCGACCGGGGCGACCAGCCCGTAGCGCTGGCGATAATCGGACGCGCGGTCGCGATGCCGGACGCGCATCGCATTGTGATCGGCCTCCCCCCCGCCCGCCACCGCGGCGGCGCGGCGCGCGGCGGTGCGCAGCGCCTCTGCCCCGACGATCGCGGCGACCTGCGCCGCGCCCGCGCCGATCCGGTTCGCGGCTTCCTCCAGCAGGCGGACGGGGCTGTCCCCCATCGGCATCGCGGTCTGGAATCGATGCTGCGGCGTGATGCCCAGCGCCGTCGCCAGATCGTCGACGAGGGGGTTGAGGTCGCGAAACGAAATCTGGTCGACGACCGCGAGCGAATCGACCGACGCGAGCCAGCCGCCGCCCGCATCGCGATCCGCGACCTCGAGCGCATCGACCATCAGCCCGAGCGGATCGCGCGCCGCGAAGGGATCGGGGGTGCGGTCATCGACCTGCCCCACGCCGATGATGACGGGGACGTGCGCGGGATCGGTCATGCGCGCCCGACCGTACCGGCGGCGACGAAGGCGGCGATCGCGTCGGGCGGATAGCCGATCTCCGCCAGGATCGCCTCGCTATGCTCCCCCGCCTGCGGTGCGCGGGTCATCGCCGGACGGGGCGCCTCGCTCAAGGTCAGCGGCGCGCCCATCACCGGCGCGGGGGCGGAGGTGCCGGGATAGCGCATGTCCTCGACGAAGCCGGTCGCGCGCACCTGGGGGTGGGCCATCACCGCGGCGGGGTGGAGCACCGGCCCGGTCGGGATGCCCGCGCGGCCCAGCGCCTCGATCGCGGCATCGGTGGTCCGCGTCGCGCACCAGTCGGCCATGATCGCGCTCAATATCCCGCCATGGTCGCCGCGCGCCTGATCGTCGGCGAAGCGCGGGTCGTCGATCAGATCGACGCGCCCGATCAACGTCGCCCAGCGTGCGAAGATCGGGTTGCTGACGACCTGGGTCATGATCCACCCGTCGGTGGTGCGGAACACGTCGGTCGGGCCGGACCCGTAGCTGCGGTTGCCCATCGGCACCCGCTCCACCCCGGTCAGCGCATGGTCGATCGCGAGCGCGTTGGCGAAGGTCGCCGCGGTACCGAGCAGCGATCCCGACACCTCCTGCCCCATCCCCGTCCGATCGCGTTCGCGCAGCGCCAGCATGACCCCGAAGGCGCAGTGGAGCGCGGTGCCGAAATCGACGTAATTCACCTGCGCGCGGATCGGCTGGTCGGGGGTGCCGTTCAGCCGCACCGCGCCCGACATCGCCTGGCCGACGCCATCGAAGCCGACCCGCCCCGCGAACGGCCCCGCCTCGCCGAACGCGGTCGCGGTGGCGAGGATGATGTCGGGCTTGCTCTGCCGCAGCGTCGCAAGGTCGAGCCCCGCCTTGCGCAAGCCGACGGCGGGCATGTTGGCGACGACGACGTCCGCGCGCGCGACCAGTCTTCGCACGATCGCGCGCCCGTCCTCGCTCGACAGCGACACCGCCAGGCTGCGCTTGTTGCGGTTCATCTGGAGAAACCCCGCCCCCGATCCATCGGCGGCGACGGGGACGGGCGCGCGATCCTCATTCCCCCCGACGCGTTCGATCCGGATCACGTCGGCGCCGTAATCGGCGAGCAGCGCGGCACAATAGGGCCCCGCGATATAGCGCCCGAAATCGAGCACGCGGATTCCGGTCAGGGGCTGCATCGGCGGTCATCCTCTCACGCGCTGCGGTCGGCGTTTGGGACACGCTAGTCGCAACGAGGCCCCGGTGGGAAGGGCGGATGCGCCCGGTCGTCAGGCGGGGTCGCCGTCGCCCTTGTATTTCATCTCCAGATAGCGCCCGCGCGTCGCCAGGCTGTCGAGATCGCCCTGCGCCAGCCGTTCGGTCATCTCCGCGATCTCGCGTTCGATCAGCGTCAGCCCGTCGACCAGTTCGGCATCGGGCGTCTTGCCGTTGCGCGGCTGGTTGCGCAACGTCGGGGGCACTTGCGCATAATCGTTGACGAAGGCGGGGAGCTGATCGCCGATCAGGCGGCGCAGGTCGTGCGCGACCTCGGTCTCGGGATCGACCTTGCCCAGTTGCGGCGACAGGACCGCGAGCCGCGTCGCGATCCGGTCGGCGACGCCGCGCGCCTCGAGAGGCAACAGCGCACGCTGCGCCGCGAGCCAGCGCGTCGTCTGCGCGGGCAGGACCTTGAGGTCGACCGTCCGCAGCTTTTCGCGCGGCGGCGCCGCCTGGACCGTCGACGGCCATACCGCCAGCGTCACCGTCGCCGCGACCAGCAACGCCATGACCAGCAGCGCGCCCATGATCCCCAGCGGGACGATCATCCCGATCACCACCGCCGCGACCAGGATTGCGGCATCGGCGAGCGCGATCCGCGTCAGCCGTTTCCCGATCGCCTGGGTCGCACGCTGGCGGCGTTCGGTAGGCGCGAACAGCCCGTCGTCGGCGCTGCTGATCCGCGACCAGGACGATCGCGCCGCGGCGATGGCGTCATCGACCTCGCTCACCTCACAGCGCCTCCAGCTTGAAGCTGTCGACCGACGGCCCCTTCAACGCGCCCTGGCTCGCCCCCTCGGCGCGGGCGATATAGCCCTTCGACTTTTCGACCTCGTTGCCCAGCGTCGTCACGGTCGTCTTCATGCTGTCGAGCGCCTTCAGCTTGAACGTGTCGATCGCATCCATCGTGTCGTAGATGTTCTGGAACGCGCGCTGCAGGGTTTCGAGCGGGATGGTCGAGGCGGCGGCCTGTTCGTGGATCCGCGCGGTGTTGCTTTTCAAGAGCGCGCCGGTCGAATCGATGATGTTCGCGGTCGTCGTGTTGAGCGCGGTGATCTGGTCGAGCACCAGCCGCTGGTTGGTCAGCGCCTGCGCCACCGTCACCGCGGTGCGCAGCGCGGCGACCGTCGTCGTGCTGGCGCGATCGACGCCCTTCACCAGTTCGACATTGTTCTTCTTGACCAGGTCGAGCGCCAGATAACCCTGCACCGTCACCGCCATCTGGGTCAGCAGGTCCTGCGTCCGCTGGCGCGCGTAGAAGAGCGCGGTCTCGCGGATCGCCTTCGCCTTGGCGGGGTCGGTCGCGTCGAGATCGTTGGCGACATCCTCCAGCTTCGCATCCATCGTCTGTGAGAGATGGATCATCTGTTCGAGCCGCCCCATCGCGGTCCACAGGTTCGCGCGTTCGGTGTCGATCGCGGCATTGTCCATCAACAATTCGTCCTTGCCCGACGACAGGCTCTTCAGGATCGAACTGATGTGCGTCTGCGACGAGCGATAGCGGTCGAAATAATTGTTCAGCTTGCCCCCGAACGGGATGATGCCGAGCAATTTCCTGGGCTTCGACAGCGCGCCGTTCTTGCCGGGATCGAGCTGTTCGACCGTGCGGCGCAACGCGGCGAGATCCTTGCCGACGCCGCTGTCCTGATCCATCGCCTTGACCGGGCGATCGAGGAACCGGTTCGATTGCCCCGCCGCATCGCGGATTTCCTTTTGCCCCATCGCGGTGATCGCATCGACGCGGCGGCCGAAATCGGGGCTGTTGACGTCCTGCGCGACCAGATCGCCGACGAAGGCGTCGACCCGCGATTCGAGTTCGGTGCGCTTGGCATCGTCGACCGGGACCAGCCCCGCCGCCTTCGCCGCGGTCACCGTCGGCACGGGATCGGGGGGCGTCAGCGTCAACGTCGGTTCCGCGGTCGCAGTGGGGGTGTCGGTCGCAATGGCCATCGTCACAAGTCTCCGGGCGTCGCCTCGCGGCAGTCCTGCCGATCAATGCTATCGAACGGCGGGCGATTCAACTGTATTGTGATTATAAGACACTATCCGCCGCGGACAAGCCGGGGCGGATCACGATCGTGTCGCGCAACTGCCACGCGTCCGACGCACGACTGCAACGCGCACGACGCGTGATGGACACATCACCCCCCTAACGGCTGGCGAACCAAAGGGGAATTTCACGTCATGCGTCCTTATTCGACCGGCCTTGCCGCCGCGCTGCTCACCTGTGTTTCCTCGACCGCCATGGCGCAGTCGGTCGTCGCCGCCGACGGTTCTGGCGGCCCCGCCGCCGGGTCGGGCGGCCCCGCCGCCGCTGCGGCAGGACCCGACGGCGCGCAACAGGGCGATATCGTCGTCACCGCGCAAAAGCGCGAACAGCGGATCGAGGACGTCCCCGTCACCGTCACCGCGCTGACCGGCCAGCGGATGGCCGCGATCGGGGTCAATTCGCTGTCCGAAGCCGCGATGTACGTCCCCGGGCTGCGCATCCAGGAACAGAGCGCCAACAATCCCGGCATCGTCATCCGCGGGATCACGTCCGATTCGGGATCGGCGCAGCAGGGCGCGCGCGTGACGCTCTACTACAACGGCATCGACATCTCGCGCTCGCGCGGCGCGTATCAGGACCTGTACGACATCGCCCGGCTGGAAGTGGTGAAGGGCCCGCAGGCGACGCTGTTCGGCACCGCGTCGGCGGTCGGCGCGGTCAGCATCATCCCCAACGCCCCCGAAGCCGGGACGCATGCGGGGATCACCGCGACCTATGGCAATTTCAACCGGACGCAGGTGTCGGGTTTCATCAACGGCGGCAACGACGTGCTCGCCGGGCGGATCGCCTATGCGTATAAATATCGCGACGGCTATGTCCGCAACATCGCGGGCGACCCCACGATCCCGAACCAGAACCAGGGCCGGATCAACCAGGACGACCTGAACGGCCAGGACCAGCGCGGGCTGCGCGGGTCGCTGCGCTATGCGCCCAACGACGCGATCGTCGCCAGCCTGGTCCTGACCTATGACGGCCAGCGCAACCCCGGCACCGCGTTCAAGAGCCGCGCCTTTGCACCGACCGGCGGGCAGACGGGGGATTATGGTTATGCCGAACTGTCGGGATCGCCCTATAGCGCCGCGGTGCTCGGCGATGCGAAGCTGGGGTTGAAGCGCAACGTCTATGACGCGAACTTCACGCTGACCGCCGATCTGGCGCCGGGCGTCACCTTCACGACGGTCAACGGCTATCGCCGCTTCGACAGCAACGAAGTGTTCGACGCCGATGGCGGCCCCGCCTGGTATCTGGAATTCGCCGAGGATGCGAAGGGCGACCAGTGGAGCCACGAAAGCCGCTTCAATTTCACCGGGCGCACCTATCGCGCCTCGTTCGGGTGGAACGCCTTTTTCGAAAACGGCCAGCAGCGCGTGCCCTTTTCGACCGAAGAGGGGACGTATCTCGCCTGTTCGGTGACCGGGGGCTTTGCGGGTGTCCGCGCCGCGCTCAATGCCGCGGGTATCCCGACCGGGCCGAATTGCGTCGCCGCCAACGGCACGATCCCCGCGACGAAGGCGACCGCGGTGCTGACCCGGGGCACGGCGACGCAAATCCCCTATCAGTCGGTGTTCACCAATTTCGGCAACAACGACACCTATTCGGTCTTCGCCGACGGCACGTGGCTGCCGACCCCGCGGATCGAGCTGACCGCAGGCGCCCGCGTCCTGATCGAGGATCGCCAGTCGGGCTATAGCTCGACCCAGCCCAATTCGGTGATCCTCGCCGCGCTCGGGGTGAAGACCAGCCTGCTCGGCACCGCCAACACCAACAACGTGAAGTTCCAGGCGGAGCGCAGCTTTGCCGCGATCCTGCCGCGCTTCAACGCGCTGTTCCGCGTCAGCGATGCGGTCAACGTCTATGCCACGGTCAGCAAGGGCCGCCGCTCGCCCGTCGTCCAGCTCGGCGCGCTGGCGACCACCCCGGCATCCCCCAACCTGCAGATCGTCCCCGAAGAGATCGTCTGGAATTACGAAGCCGGGATCAAGGCGCAGGTCGGCGGGCTGTCGGCGGCGGTATCGGCCTTCTACCAGACCTATAACGGTTTCCAGGTGTCGGTGACCAACAATGGCGTCGTCACGACGCAAAGCGCCGGGTCGGCCAAGAATCCCGGCATCGAGGCGGAGGCGACGTGGCGGGTCAACCCGATGCTGTCGCTGTTCGGCAGCTTCGCCTATATCGACGGCAAGATCGACAAGGGCGGCAACGTCGCGCCGACCTATGCCGGTGCCCGTTTCCGGCTCCAGCCGCGGACGACCGCTTCGGGGGGCGTCAACCTGCGCGTCCCGATCAGCGATGGCGTCGTCTTCTACGCCGTCCCGTCGGCCAGCTATCAGAGCAAGGTGTTCTTCGAACTGCCCAACAGCGCCGCGATCAGCCAGGACGGCTATACGCTGGTCAACGCACGCGCGGGGATCGAGCTGGCCGATGGCCGGTATCGGATCGGCGCCTTCGCGCGCAACCTGACCGACAAACGCTATCTGCTCGATGCGGGCAATACCGGCGGCGGGTTCGGCGTCCCCACCTATATCGCGGGCGAACCGCGCTTCTACGGGGTGGAACTCGGCGCGAATTTCTGATCGATAGCGCCTGAATCGCCCCTGCCCGGCGGGCGGGGGCGATGACCTTGTTGCCGTGCAACAATTCGGCTAAGGGGCTCCCCACTCCTTTCAATTCGAATATCGAGAATTCCATGAGCCTCCGCAACGTGGCGATCATCGCGCACGTCGATCACGGCAAGACGACGCTGGTCGATCAACTGTTCCGCCAATCCGGCACGTTCCGCGACAACCAGCGCATCGAAGAGCGCGCGATGGATTCGAACGATCTCGAAAAGGAACGCGGGATCACGATCCTGGCGAAGCCGACGTCGGTCGACTGGACCCCGCCGGGCGAGACCGAAAGCGTCCGCATCAACATCGTCGATACCCCCGGCCACGCCGATTTCGGCGGTGAGGTCGAACGCATCCTGTCGATGGTCGACGGCGTCGTCCTGCTGGTCGATTCGTCCGAAGGCGCGATGCCGCAGACGAAGTTCGTGACCGGCAAGGCGCTGGCGCTGGGCCTCAAGCCCATCGTCGTCGTCAACAAGGTCGACCGCCCCGATGCGCGCATCCAGGAAGTGCTCGACGAGGTGTTCGACCTGTTCGTCTCGCTCGACGCCAACGACGACCAGCTCGATTTCCCCGTGCTCTACGCCTCGGGCCGCAACGGCTATGCCTCGGCGGACATGGACGCGCGCGAAGGCACGCTGATCCCGATGTTCGAAACGATCGTCAGCCACGTGCCGCCCCCCAAGGTGGAAGTCGCAGGCGTGCCGTTCACCTTCCTCGTCACGTTGCTCGACCGCGATCCCTTCCTGGGCCGCATCCTGACGGGCCGCGTCAATTCGGGGACGGTCAAGACCAACCAGGCGATCCACGCGCTCGATAACGATGGCAAGATCATCGAAACGGGCCGCGCGTCGAAGATCATGTCGTTCCGCGGGCTCGATCGCGTTCCCGTCGACGAGGCCAAGGCCGGCGACATCATCAGCCTCGCCGGGCTGACCGTCGCGACCGTCGCCAACACGATCGCCGACATCACCGTCAGCGAACCGCTCCACGCGCAGCCGATCGATCCCCCGACGCTGTCGATGCGTTTTGCGGTCAACGATTCGCCGATGGCGGGGCGTGAGGGCAGCAAGGTCACCAGCCGGATGATCCGCGACCGCCTGTTCCGCGAAGCTGAATCGAACGTCGCCGTGAAGGTGGTCGAGGCCGCCGACAAGGATAGTTTCGAAGTCGCAGGCCGCGGTGAGCTGCAGCTCGGCGTGCTGATCGAGACGATGCGCCGCGAGGGCTTCGAACTCGGCATCAGCCGCCCGCGCGTGCTGTTCGGCGAGGACGAGAACGGCAAGAAGACCGAGCCGTACGAAACCGTCATCATCGACGTCGACGAGGAGCATTCGGGGACCGTCGTCGAAAAGATGAACATTCGTAAGGCCGAGATGACCGACATGCGGCCATCGACCGGCGGCAAGACGCGCATCACCTTCTCCGCGCCGTCACGCGGGATGATCGGCTATCACGGCGAATTCCTGTCCGACACGCGCGGCACCGGGATCATGAACCGGTTGTTCGAGAAATACGGCCCCCACAAGGGCAATATCGAAGGCCGCAAGAACGGCGTCCTGATCTCGAACGGCGCGGGCGAAGCCAACAGCTATGCGCTGGGGCCGCTCGAGGATCGCGGCATCCTGTTCGTCGGCCATGGCGAGCAGCTGTACGAAGGCATGGTCGTGGGGGAGAACGCCAAGACGGGGGACCTGGAGGTCAACCCGATGAAGGCGAAGCAGCTGACCAACTTCCGCGCATCGGGCGGCAAGGACGACGCCATCCGGCTGACCCCGCCCAAGAAGATGACGCTGGAACAGGCGATCGCCTATATCGACGATGACGAGATGGTCGAGGTGACGCCCAAGTCGATCCGGCTGCGCAAGCGCCATCTGGATCCCAACGAACGCAAGAAGGCGAGCCGCGCCAAGCAGGCCGCCTGAACCGGGTGAGACGGGCCGCCACGGCGGCCCCGACATTACTGCGACGTCAGGCCGGACCGTTACGGATCGAACCGTGGCGGATCCGGCTTGCCTATTTTTGGCGTCACCGGCGCTGGCCGAGCCTGGCCGACCCGCGATCGTTCACCGAACTGGTCCAGACCCGCAAGCTGCACGATCGCGACGCGCGGCTGCCCGTCTATGCCGACAAGGTCGCGATCAAGGCGCTGGTCGTCGAGCGGCTCGGCCCCGACTGGGTCATCCCGACACTGTGGCATGGCGACCGGTTGCCCGTCGTCGCGCCATGGCCGATGCCGTTCGTCGTCAAGGCACGCCACGGGTGCAACCAGACGATCGTCGTCCGCGGCGATTTCGTGAACTGGCAGGCGATCCGCCAGCGCGCGCACCGCTGGACCCGCAAGCCCTATGGCCGCTGGCTCGACGAATGGCTGTACCGCCATATCCCGCCCGGGCTGATCGTCGAACCGTTCATCGGTGAAGACGACCGGCTGCCCGTCGATTATAAATTCTACGTCTTCGCGGGCCGGGTCGAATATGTGCAGGTCCACCTGGGGCGGGGGCATCGCCACCGCTGGCTGGTCTTCGACACCGCGTGGAACCGCGTCTCCTCCCCCACCGGCGACCCCGATCCCGTCCCGCCGCGCGCGCTCGACCGGATGATCGCCGCCGCCGCGATCATGGCGGACGGGTTCGACTTCGCGCGGGTCGATTTCTACGAGGTCGCCGGGCAACCCCTGTTCGGGGAGGTGACCTTCTACCCCGGATCGGGGCTCGACCCGTTCGACCCCGTGTCGCTCGACGACCAGATGGGCGCGCATTGGCTGCGCGCGCGGGCTGAAGCGCCGCGCCCCGCGGGCTAAACCCCGGATTAACGCGGCATTCCGCCACCGTTCAGTCCGGGACGCGTACAGGATGCAACACGGTCGGCCTTCGTGCGTTTCGAGATGCGGACCGGGGCGTATCAGTAACTGGAGGTTCGATCATGAGCGTATCGATCAAGAAATTGGGGTTGGGCGTCGCGATGGCGGCGAGCACCCTCGCCGCGACCGCACCCGCGGACGCGCAGCGCTGGGGCGGCTATCGCCATTACGACCGTGGCGGGAATGCCGCGGGCGCGGCGATCGTCGGCGGCATCATCGGCCTGGGCGTCGGCGCGGCGATCGCGAGCAGCAACAACAACCGTTATTACGACCGTGGCTATTACAACCGCGGCTATCCGGTGCGCGGCTATTACGACCGCGGCTATTATCCGCAGAACGGCTATTATAATTACGATTATCGCCCGCAGCGTTGCTGGACCGAACGCCGGTTCGATCCCTATTACGGGCGCCCGGTACGGGTGCGCGTCTGCGGTTGAGGCCGGGTCGACGCGCTGCAGCGATGGCGCAATGACGGGCGGCGCGGGACGATCGGGTCCCGCGCCGCTTTTTTTGTAGCGCGACCGGCCCCGGCGACGGTAGGGGCATGCGCATGAGCGATACTCCCCCCGACCGCCTCTCGATCGATCCGTCGAGCCCGCATTTCGACCAGGCCGCGCTGGAACGCGGCATCGGCATCCGCTTCAAGGGCGTGGAACGCCGTGACGTCGAGGAATATTCGATCCCCGACAACTGGATCCGCGTCGCGCTCGGCAAGAAGGTCGACCGCCGCGGGCGCCCGCTGACGATCAAGCTGTCGGGCGAGGTCGAAAGCTGGTTCGAACGCCCCGCCGAGGGTGCGGACGGGAACAGCGCCGAGGGCACGGACGAGCGCGCCAGCGACGAGGGCTGACCCGGTCGCTGGCTGTCGCGCGGTCGGTGGTCGATGCTGTTCGCGAACGCTTCTTTAGCGCTGCCGCGCGTCGGACCCTTTCGCGACGGGGTGCGGACGTAATTCGACTCGTAGGCCGATCGTAAACATGATTCCCGGCGGGGATGGCAGCGACGAATGGCGCGTTTCGCTAAATTGTGGTTATTGTAGTGGCGTGCCAGCTTGGCGGTAAGCGGACATAATCAACGCCGGTTAAATAACAAAGTCTCCGCAGCAAGGGCTCGCAATAGCCGTGGAGCGCCCTCAGCCAAACGAACAGACATAATAGGCTTGACGGAGCATCATGCAGTCGTGAATATTACCGTCCAGAACGTCGACCATTTCCCATGATGATCGCTTCATAGGGGGAATATACGGAGAGTATATGAGCGAAACGCCGCCATCGGGTATTCCTTCCATGATCGGAAACGCACGCGGCTGATCCCTATCATGCGCTGTCGCAGCCGCGTAGCGATCTGCGTGCGATCGAAGTTCCCATTCGGCTTGGAGCCAATAGCCGCCCCACACCACCGGTCCGCTCAGGACCACAGCCAATCCCAAAGCGACGGGCGCCGCAAATCCTGCACGCAGCCTTTGCTGGGCCATCCCCGATTCCGTGATTGCAAAGCCAATCCCGAATAAGGCGAATATGAGTAGCGCGCCGTATCCTGCTATTACCAAAATCCCGCACCTATCCGGAGGCGGTTATATAATTGAGACCAAAAAAGCTCGACCAAAAGCACTACAAACAACAAAATTAGCGCGATGCGTTCAAACGGGAGTAAGCGGAAATTTCCTATCATGGCGATCCCTCGCGCGCTGTTATCCCGTTACTGCTTATGGACGCTATAATATATATCTACTTGGCCAGGCCTGCAAATGCCGGCAAATAGGGCAGAGACTTTACATTGGCTTGACAGTAAACGACCGATCTTCGCAAATTGACGGCCCCGTCGCGCGATGAGCGCGGGCAGCGGGCGGGCAGCCAAAACGCTGCCGATGCCTATCCGGCGTGTCCGAAGCGACCGGCGACGAGGAAGGCGACATCCCAGACGATCGTGCCGTCCGCTGCCCGGCGCTCTTCATCGATCCGATGGGCGAGCGTTTCCAGATCGATCTCGCCCGCGCGCGCGAGGCCCTGTGCGATCATGCGCGGGAGCATGGCGCGCGTGAGTGTCGGCAGGAAGGATTCCTCCCATGGCTGGAGGAGGACGCCTTCGCTGCGGGCTTGGTCGCGAAACCGGCGGCGCGCACGAGGTTCGCCAGGCGGTAGCCGAGCGCGACGTCGCCGCCTTCCGCAGCGATGGTGTCCCACATCATCCCGTAACACTGCCGATGGGCCGGCAGCGCGCCCGCACCGGTCGGCAGATCGGCGCGCGCATGCTCCTGAAACGCCAGGATCGTGCCTGGCCTGGCGAATCGTGCGAGCCGGGACAGCGTTTCGGCGGCGTCGGGCAGGTACATCAGCACCCGTCGTCCGACGATCGCATCGAACTTTCCCAAGTCGGGCAGCGCGCCGCTGAGGTCGGCGGTCTGGTAGCGGATCGGCGCCAGTTCCGGATCGACCGGTACCGCGCGTGCCGATGCCAGCGCTGCGTCGCTCCTGTCGATGCCGACGACCTCGCCGTCGGGACCGGCCAGCTTTGCGACGATCCGGCTGAGGTCACCATTGCCGCATCCCACGTCGAGCACGCGCATCCTGGCGGCGATACCGATGTGGGGGAAGAAGCGGGGGCTCGGAGTGTTGGCGGGATTGGCGGGGGCTGGCTGTTGATGTGACATTATCACATGACAGGCGCTGGCTGCCGGATCAGCAAGGCGGCGGCGGTCGGCTTTTTATCGTTGCCATCGTGGCGCGCGTCGCGGCGCAGGCGCGTGGTGCGCGGGCGGCCCTGGATGGCGTCGCTGCGCTCGCCATGACGGGATGGGGGCGCGGTGGCTCGCCCCCCCCCAGACGCCGCCTTAGGCCGCCACGCTCTCCAGCGCTTCGCTTGCCTCGAGCCATTTGGCTTCGGTCGTCTCCAGCCGTGTGCTGACCTCGGCGTGGCGCTTCGACAGGTCGCTCATCGACATCTTGGCGTAGCGCGGCTCGGCGCCCGCGGGGTCGAACATCGCGCGGTCGAGCGCGCTGCGTTCGGCGTGGAGTTTCTGCGTTTCCGCCTCCAGCTCGCGCACCGCCTTGCGCAGTTCCTGATCGCGTTCGCGTGCGGCGGCGGCGGCTTTCTTGTCCGCCTTTTTCGTCTTGGCTTCCTTCGGCCCGTCGCCCTTCAGGACGAAGGCGATGTAATCGTCGAGGCTGCCGTCGAATTCGGTCGCGGTCCCCTGATCGACCAGCACCAGCCGGTCGGCGGTCAGTTCGACCATGTGGCGATCGTGGCTGACGAGGATGACCGCGCCGGTATAGGCGTTGAGCGCCTGGACCAGCGCCTCGCGCGCATCGACGTCGAGATGGTTGGTCGGTTCGTCGAGGATCAGCATGTGCGGCGCATCGCGGGTGATCAGCGCCAGCGCGAGCCGCGCGCGCTCGCCGCCCGACAGCTTGCCGACCTTCGTCGTCGCCTTGTCGCCCGAAAAGCCGAACCGCCCCAGTTGCGCGCGCACCGCGGCGGGGGTCGCGCCCTTCATGACATGCGTCATATGTTCGAGCGGCGAATCGTCGGTGTCGAGCTCCTCGACCTGATATTGGGTGAAATAGCCGACCTTCATCTTGCCCGACGCGGTCATCCCGCCGTCGATCGGCGCGAGCTGCGCCGCGAGCAGCCGCGCCAGCGTTGTCTTGCCGTTGCCGTTGCGCCCCAGCAGCGCGATCCGGTCGTCGGGGTCGAGCCGCAGGTTCAGCCGCTTCAGGATCGGCGTGTCGCTATAGCCGACGCTCGCCATGTCGAGCGTGATCAGCGGCGGGCGAAGTTCGGTCGGATCGGGGAAGTTGAAGCTCAAGGTCGGATCGTTGAAGCTTTCGGCGATCGGCTGCATCTTGGCGAGCATCTTCTGGCGCGACTGTGCCTGTTTCGCGGTCGAGGCGCGCGCGGAGTTCTTGGCAATATACTCCTGCAGCTTCTCGCGCTGCACCGCCTGGTTGGCGCGCGCCGCCTCGATCTGCGCGAGCCGTTCGGCGCGTTGCCGCTCGAACGCGTCATAGCCGCCGGGATAGAGCGTGATCTTGCCGCCCTGCAGGTGGAGAATATGGTCGACGACGTTGTTGAGGAAATCGCGTTCGTGGCTGACGACGACGATCGTCGCCTTGTAGCTCTGGAGGAAATCCTCGAGCCACATCACCGCTTCGAGATCGAGATGGTTCGACGGTTCGTCGAGCAGCAAGAGATCGGGTTGCGAGAACAAGAGCGCGGCGAGCGCGACGCGCATCTTCCACCCGCCCGAAAAACTGTCGAGCGGTTGCTGCTGCATCTCTTCGTCGAAGCCGAGCCCGAGCAGGATCTGCGCGGCGCGCGCGGGCGCGGTATAGGCGTCGATCGCGATGAGGCGTTCGTAGACATCGCCGAGCCGGTCGGTATCCTCGGTCGTCTCGCTTTCGTGCATCAGCGCGGCGCGTTCGGTGTCGGCGGCGAGCACGGTGTCGAACGGCGTCATCTCGCCCGCGGGCGCTTCCTGCGCGATATAGCCGATCCGCGCGCCGCGGGGCATGTCCGCCGACCCGTCATCGGGTTCGAGCAGCCCGGCGATGACGCGGACCATCGTCGATTTGCCCGCGCCGTTGCGCCCGATCAGGCCGACGCGGCTGCCCGGCGGCAACGCTGCGGTCGCGCCGTCGAGGATGACGCGCCCGCCGAGGCGGACGGTGATGCCGTTGAGGTTGAGCATGTGCGCGCCGTTAGCAGATGCAGCACGATTGCGCGAGGGGGCGGACGCGTCCACCCGAAGCGGGCGATGCCGCGCCCGAATCTGTCTGGCGCGTAACGAAGTGTTGCGGGCGCGAATGAAACGACCCGTTCGGGCCAGAACGGTCGTATGCCCGGTCGTTACCTGCGCGATCGTCCGCGCCCATCATCGTTCGAGAGGCCCCCCGTTGACCGCATCCGTCCTGAAAAGCTGGCGCAGCGATTTGCCCGCATCGATCGTCGTGTTCCTCGTCGCGTTGCCGCTATGCCTGGGTATCGCGCTCGCCTCCGGCGCGCCGTTGTTCGCGGGCGTCATCGCGGGGATCGTCGGCGGGCTGGTCGTCGGCACCTTGTCGAAATCGCCGCTGTCGGTCAGCGGCCCCGCGGCGGGGCTGACCGTGATCGTGCTCGCCGCGATCGAATCGATGCCGAGTTACCAGGTGTTCCTGTTGTCGGTCGTGCTGGCGGGGGTGATCCAGATCGCCTTCTCCTTCTCGCGCGGGGGGACGCTGGGCGAATTCGTGCCGTCGTCGGTGATCGTCGGCATGTTGTCCGCGATCGGGCTGATCCTGATCCTGAAGCAGATCCCGCACGCGCTCGGCTATGACGGCGGCGATTTCGAGGGGAGTTTCGAATTCACCTCGGCCGGGGGCAATACCTTCACCGATATCATCCGCGGCCTCACCGCGGGGATTTCGCCCGGGGCGATCGCGATCGCGATCGTCAGCCTGGTCTTCCTGTTCTGGTGGGACGGCGCGCGCCCGAAGGAAGGGCCGTTGCGGTTCCTGCCCGGCCCGCTGGTCGCGGTGCTGATCGGCGTCGGCGCGAACGCGCTGTTCGCGGTCGCGATCCCCGGCTGGTATCTGCCGACGTCGCATCTGGTGCAGGTGCCCGTCGCCGAGAGCCTGTCGGGCTTCGTCAACCTGTTCACCTTCCCCGATTTCTCCGCGATCGGCAGCAGCGCCGTGTGGGTCACCGCGCTGACGCTCGCCATCGTCGCCAGCCTCGAATCGCTGCTCAGCGTCAAGGCGGTCGACGAAATCGATCCGCAGCGGCGCACGACCGACAAGAATTGGGAATTGATGGCGCAGGGCGGTGGCAACATCGTCTCCGGCCTGATCGGCGGGTTGCCGGTCACATCGGTCATCGTGCGATCGTCCGCGAACGTCGATGCGGGCGCCAAGAGCAAGGGGTCGGCGATCATGCACGCCGCCTGGCTGTTGCTGTCGGTGGCGCTGATCCCGGTCGTGCTCAACCTGATCCCGCTCGCCGCGCTGGCCGCGGTGCTGATCTCGGTCGGGTATAAGCTGACCAAGCCCGCGCTCTATATCGAACGCTATCACAAGGGCTGGACCCAGTTCGTGCCCTTCGTCGTCACGGTGCTGGCGATCCTGTTCACCGATCTGCTGATCGGGATCGTGATCGGGCTGGTCGTCGGGTTCGTGTTCGTCGTGGCGCGCAATTTCCGCCGGGCGATCACCTTTGCCAGCGATGGCGAGGATTGCCTCGTGCGGGCGCGCCGCAACCTGTATTTCATCCACAAATACGAACTGCAGCGCGAATTGGGCCGGGTGCCCGACGGCGCCAACGTCCTGATCGACCTGTCGTCGACCAATTACGTCGATCTCGACAATGTCGACATCATCAACGCGTTCATCAAGGGCGCGGAATATCGCGATATCGACGTGATCGTCCGCGGCGACATCGGCCAGAAGACCGCGCCGCTGATCAACGCCCGCCAAGCCGAGGTTTCGTACATATGAAGGATTCCCGCCAGCTCCTGCTCGCCAACAAGGCCTGGTCGACCGAGCTCCTGGAGGAGGATGCGAACTTCTTCTCGCGCCAGACGACGGGCCAGCGCCCGAAATTCCTCTGGATCGGCTGTTCGGACAGCCGCGTCGGGCCCGAACAGATGACGCAATCGCAACCCGGCGCGATGTTCATCCACCGCAACGTCGCCAACCTGATCGACCCCGACGACCTCAACCTGATGAGCGTCCTGCAATATGCGGTCGACGTGCTCGAGGTGCCCAATATCCTGGTCGTCGGCCATCACGGCTGCGGCGGGATCAAGGCGACGCTGGCGGGCGGGGTGACCGGCCCGGTCGACCGCTGGCTCGACGGCGCGCGCGCGGTGCTGGCCGATCACCGCGAGGAGATCGATGCGCAGCCGACCGAGGAGGAAAAGGTCAACCGGCTGGTCGAGGTCAACGTCCGCGACCAGTTGTTGAAACTCGCGCGCACCGACACGGTCCAGAACGCGTTCGCGCGGGGGCAGAAGATCCTGCTCCACGGCTGGGTCTATGACATCCGCGACGGATTGCTCAAACCGCTGATGCAGATCACCGACGAATCGGACCTCGCCGCGATCGAACGGCCCGAGAAGGTGTTGTGAGCGAGCGGTCGTCCGCGGGCGGGGGCGCGAAGGTCACATAAGGTCACGCCTATGCGCGCCCCGATCGAACGCGACGCGCGGGGTGGGGTGGACGAGCGGGACGATGCGAAAGAGCTTTGTCGCGGGTATGCCAGAGGGGGCGGCTGTAGGAAAGCGGGTGGATCGGGTTTCGCACCAGGGCCGGTCGTTGGAGATGGCGCTCCGGGCTCCTGAGAACGGCTATTCGTCAAGCGCGATCGTTCCCGTTGCGCCGTCTCCGACAGGCCATTTCGGGAAAGAGCAATCGGGAACAGGTTTTGGGAAAGGGGGTGCCTTGGACGGCTCTCGCCGTGATCGCTCCGGCGACTTTACCGCTACGGGTTCCCGATCGGGAAAGATCGGTTGTAGAAGTGGATGCCAGCGCTATCACGTCAGCGCTTGGCTTCTCGAGGGTTCACCGGTTCGTGACAATCAAGATTGTTTGGATCGGCGTAGCGGCAGTCGGTTGATGTCCGCGCTGTTGGACCTATCGCCTTCAAAACGGCCATCGTGCCGTCATCGAAGCGTAGGAACAGATCGCCGCGATCAATCGACCATTCCCGAGCTTTCGTCATCAGCGTCCAAAAGTGATTAGCGATCTGTGTCGCCACTACATCGTTACACCCCACGACTGTCATTATCGTCGGCTGTGACGGATCACGCGCGAATGACCCCCCGGCATCCGTCGTAGCGGTCCAAGTGAATTCCCTACCACCGACATTGTTGCAGCTGGCGGTTCCCGCGATGCCGTGGTCGGGTAGCAGTCGCAGCGTGACCGCCTCGTGACGGGATCGCGGAACGTTCCGGCTTTGAAGAGACCGAAGCGCCCACACCGATCCCGTCAATGACTGGTATGCTGCCGGATGAGAGGAAGTTGCGGTTGGAGCGCAACCGGGCAGAGCGGGAGATATGAGGACGGACAAGCCGATTATCGTGCGCCGTAGAACGGTCATGACGGGTCTTTCCCTTTCTCTGATCCTGAAGCGCCTGCTGGGCGCGGCAGGCTCCCGTCGCAAGACGCAAGAGCATGAAGTCGATCAAAGGATCGGGCAAGGCAGCGTTTCCCACAACGCGATCCCTTCCGGGAAAGGCGGCAGCTGCCTAATGTTGGCTATTGCCATCCCCTGCCCAAAAGCCGCCGCTGCGCTCGCAATGACGGTGGTGGGGGTGACGGTTGCCTCGTCCTCGTCCTGGCACTCAGCACCCCCGCCGGCGCCCCAATCACCCCCCGCCGGGTGATTTCGCACGTTCGGGGTGGGCCTTGACCGGTGGTGCGGGGGCGTCGGGGTGGGCGGTCCAGTCGATGCGGTAGAGGTCGAAGCGGCGGTCGCCGAGGTTGCGGACGGTGCCCTCCGCGCGGGCCCAGGTCAGGTCGGCGAGATTGACGTCGGCGATCGTCAGCGTTTCGATATTCTCGCTCGCCTCCGCCGCGATACCGTCGCGCGCGAAGGGGAAGTCGCACGGCGTCAGGATGCACGACTGGGCGTATTGGATGTCCATATTGTCGACGCCGGGCAGGTTGCCGACATTGCCGCTCATCACGACGAAACACTGGTTCTCGATCGCGCGCGCCTGGCTGCAATAGCGCACGCGCATATAGCCCTGGCGACTGTCGGTGCAGAAGGGGACGAAGAGGATCCGCGCGCCTTCGTCGACCAGCCGCCGCGCGAGTTCGGGGAATTCGCTGTCGTAGCAGATCAGGACGCCGATCGGGCCGCAGTCGGTCTGGATGACGTCGACCGAATCGCCGCCCTTGATCTTCCACCAATAGGCTTCGTTGGGGGTCGGGTGGATTTTTTCCTGCGCGTGGATCGACCCGTCGCGCAGGCAGACATAGGCGACGTTATGGATGTCGCCATCCTCGGTCATCGTCGGGTGCGACCCGCCGATGATGTTGATGTTGTAGCGCAGCGCCATTTCGGACAGCGCATCGACCAGCGGCTGGCGATGTTCGGTCAGCCGGTCGATCGCCTCCATCGGGGTCAGCGATTTCTTTTCGAACGACAGCAACGGCAGCGAGAAGAGTTCGGGGAAGACGACGAAATCGGACCGGTAATCGGCGGCGACATCGACGAAATATTCGACCTGTTTGACGAACGCCGCGAAATCCTTGACCGCGCGCGCCTGGAACTGGACCGTCGCGAGCCGGACGCTTTCGATCCCGCGGGGGACGCGGAATTCGGACGCCTCGTCGGGATCGACATAGGCGTTGCGCCAGACCATGTGCGCGGCATTGCCCTTCGATGCCTTGTCCTCGGGCAGATAGCCGCCGAGGACGCCGACCGGGGTGAAGCCGTTCGCGATCTGGAAACTGACGACGGGATCGCGGATTTCGCCCTCGATCACCTGTTCCAGATACGCCTCGGGGCTCTTTACCTTGCGCGCGACGCGGGCATAGCCGGGCATCCGCCCGCCGAAGACGACGCCCTTCAGCTCGAGCTGTTCGACGAGCGAGCGGCGCGCCTCGTACAAGCGCTTGCCGATGCGCAGGCCCCGCTGGCGCGCATCGACCGCGAGTTCGAACCCGTAGAGCCAGTCGCCGGTCGGATCGTGGCGGCTACCGAAACCGTTGCCGGTGATCGTTTCCCAGTCATGCGGCGCCATCGCCAGCGCTTCGTCGATCCGCGAGGCGGCGCAATAGCCCACGACCTCATCCTCGAAGATCGCGATGAACTGGCCTTCGGGGAAGTTGTTGATCTGCCCCCGGATCATCCCGGCGCTGTAATTGACGAAACCGGGATAGACCCGTTCGATCAGCGTCAGGATCGCGGGCACATCGGCGGGTGTCGCGGGACGGATCGTCAGGCGGGCCTTGGATTTACGGGACAAATATTCTTCCTGATCGGTGGCGTGGGAAAGCTGGGATTAGTGGACGAAGCGCGCCACGACGTCACGATACGAACGGCTGACCTTCACATTGGCTCCCGAATTGAGCACCAGGAAACATTCGCCATTGGTGTGCGGCTTGACCTGTTTGACGAGATCGAGATTGACGATCGTCGACCGGTGGACGCGCTGGAACCGGCGCGGATCGAGGCGTTTTTCGAGGTCCTTCATCGTTTCGCGGAGCACCAGCGAATTGTCGCCGGTGTTGATGACCATATAATCGCCCGCCGCCTCGATCATCTCGATCGTGTCGACGTCGACGCGGAAGATCTGGCCGCGATCCTTGATGTTGATCAGCTTTTCGAACCGGTTCGCGGACACCGCATCGCCGCCGGTGCCGCCATCGGCCATGTCGGCCGCGGCCTCCGGCGCGACCTCGGCGAGGACTTCCTTGAGCTTTTCGACTTCCTCGACGCTGCGCTTTTCGTTGAGCCGCTGGCGGACCCGGTCGAGCGTGTCGGCCAGCCGCGCCTCGTCGACGGGCTTCATCAGATAATCGATCGCCTGCGCCTCGAACGCCTTCAACAGATGGTCGCTATAGGCGGTGACGAAGACGAACAGCGGGGGTTCGACCTCCATCAGCCCCTGGACGACCGAAAACCCGTCGAACCCGGGCATCTGGATATCGAGGAAGACGAGATCGGGTTTGTGCGTCTTGATCGCGCGGATCGCCTCGCGCCCGTTCGAGCAGGTTTCGATGATCTCGACATCGTCATGGGGCTGGAGCCGGAGTTCCATGCCCTGGATCGCGAGCGGCTCGTCGTCGACGAGAATGGTGCGGATGGTCATGCGGCCTCTCTGTTCATGTCTTCGAGCTGGAACGGGATTTCGATGTCCACCGAAAACCCGCCAGTCGTGGTCGAGCGCGTCTCGAACCGGTGATCCGGGCCATAGGCCTGGAACAGTCTGTCCCTTATATTGGCAAGGCCGACGCCCGTTGAAAGGCTTGACCCGATCCGCGCCTCATTCAAGCCCGGGCCGGAGTCGGATACGGCGATCTGCACGCGTTCTCCGTTCAGCCGTACGCGGACGCAGATGTCGGCCCCCTCCTCCTGCGGCGTCACCGCATATTTGATCGCGTTTTCGACGAGCGGCTGGAGCAGCAGCGACGGCAATCGCGCGCGTTCGGCGGCGGCATCGATGTCGAAGACCGGGCGCAACCGCGCCTCGAACCGCATCTTTTCGATCTCGAGATAGAGTTTCAGCGTCTCGACCTCCTGCGCGACGGTGACGTGCGCGGTCGGTTCGTTCGCCAGCGTGTAGCGCAGGAACGACGACAGCCGGTTGAGCATCGCATTGGCGCGCTCGGTCTGTTTGAGCAGCACCAGTGTCGAGATCGAATTGAGCGTGTTGAACAGGAAATGCGGGTTGAGCTGATAGCGGAGCATCGCCAGCTGCGCGGTCGACGCCTGGGTCGTCAGATCCTGCATCTGGTCGATCTGATCCTCGACGATCAGGTAGAAGTTGATCCCGAAATACAGCGCGGACCAGCCCGCGAGCACGGTGAAGGTCACATAGAGCGCGCCGAGCAGCCGCGCGAGCGTGATCCCCGGCACCGCATTGGGCTGGACCAGGCTGAACGCGAACGACAGGATCACCGCATAGACCAGCACCGACACCAAGAGCGTCAACACCGTCAGCACGACCCCCAGCAACCGCGGGATCGTCCGGAAATAGCCGTAGAGCGCCGACAGCAGCAGCGTGATGCAATAGCCGACGATCGCCTCGATGATCAGCGGGGTGATCGATTGCCACGTCAGCCCGTTGCCGATCGACGACGCCGATCGCAGCACCAGATAGCCCGACCAGCCGACCGCCTGGAGCGTCCAGAAGGCGCGCGCCTTGTTCTCGAAAAACGGCCGGACGTTGAGCGCCGGTCGCGCGGGTACATATGCGGTCGCCATCGCTGCGGCTCTACACCTACCGAGCGGGTCGCAAAAGGGCGCGCGTGCGGTGACGGGCGGTCGCATCCGCGCAAAAAAAAGGGCCGCCGGATCGCCCCGACGGCCCTTTCGTTGATCGAAGGTCGAACGCTTAGAAGGTGAAGCGCGCGCCGATCCGGATCAAGTACAGCGAGTTCTGGACGTTGACCGCACTTTCGTTCGGCGCGCGGTACGACGAATAGCGATACTGCGCACATGGCTGGCTGGCGTTAACATTGGCGACCCCTGCGGCCCCCGTCGCCGTCGCCGCTGCAAGACACTGAACGGTGACCACCGACGAGGTGTAGGGGAAGCCGAGCTGGCGCAGACCGCCCCACTTGCTGTTGAGCAGGTTGGGCAGGTTTTCAATATCACCGAAGATCGAAATCCGCGACTTGCCGAGGAAGGTCGGGATTTCCTGTTCGAGATGGAGATCAATCCGGGTGAACGCGCGGCTGCGACTGATGTTGCGCCCGGCGATCTTGCCCCGATAATCCTTCAGCTTCGAATTGTTGATCAGGTCTTCAAGCGACGACTGGGTCGTCGGTGAATCGTAGCTGACCAGTGGATCGCTGGTGCCGGTGGGTACATACAACAGGTAACGGTTGTTGTTGTACAGCGTCCCGAACACCGCCGAGCGGGTCGAGCTACCACCGGTCAGATCGGCCATCGTGTAGCTGTACGGACGGCCCGCGCGGGTTTCGCCGAACAGCTGGATCACGGTGCGGTAATCACCGAAGAACGCGTGGTCGTAACCGATGTTATACTTGAACGCCCATTTCGTCTGGTCGTTCGACGTGCCGTAGGCCGCGAAGTTCGGGTCGAGGAATGCGCCATTGCCATAGTTGGACGTCGGCGTCGACGAGGTCGCCGGCGTCGCATCCTTCACGTCCTGCCATGCATAGGCACCGCCCAGCGACAGGCCCCAGTCGAAATCCTTCTGGAAGCGAACGTCGAAGACGTGACCGCGACCCAGGTTGGTGTTCGACAAGAGGATGTCGGTGTTGGTGTCGGTGTAGCTGATGCCCCCGGTGTTGGTCCGCGCCGCATAGCGGGGACGGCCATCGGGCAGGCGACCGACGACGACCGACCGCGCGTCGGTGAACAGCACCTGCTGAATCACCTTCGAATAGATGTAGTCGGCGCCGACGTTAAAGCCGAACAGGTTGTAATCGGCCGAGAACGTCGCCTTCAGCGTCGACGGCAGGTCGAAGCTGGGGTCGAGTTCCGCGGTCGGTGCGGTCGAGAGCGAAGCGATGTTCGTCGACAGATAGCTGGAATAGCCAGGGTTGATGCTCGTCCCGGTCACGCCGTTCAGCGCGGCGTCGCCGACCGCGGTCGGTACGTTATAGCCCGTGGCCGTGCGATTCACGTTGACGCGGTTGGTGACGATGCCGGTGTTCGAGAAGCTGTTCGACAGATACACGTCAGGCGATCCGCCTGCGAAGATCCCCGCACCGCCGCGCAGGCTGAGCCGCGTGTCGGTTGGCTTGTAATTGAAGCCGATCCGCGGCTGGAACGAGCCCAGTCCCTTGTACGTCTTGGTGTTCACGAAACCGAGACGCGCCGCCGCGTTCGGGTTGTAAGGCACCTTGCTGCTCATGTCGTACAGGTCGTAGCGGAAGCCGTAGGTCAGGCTGAGCGCGTCGCTGACGCGCCAGTCGTCCTGCATGCCGTAGGTATATTGCTGATACCCGAAATTCGCCGCTGCGTCGGCGGTGTTGAGCGACACCGCATCCTGATAGATCCCGGTATTCGCACGGCGGTTCTGGAAGTCAGTGATCGAGTCGAAGTAGAACGATCCCGACGTATACTGCAGGAACAGGTTGTAGATGCTGACCTTGCTCGCTTCGGCGAGAATGCGGATGCTGTGGTCACCCTGTTTGATGTTCGCGAGCACCGACCCGCCATAGGTGTCGGTGGTGAAAGCGTTCGACTGACGCGAGATGTCCGGGCCGAACGTGACGCTCGGCACGCCATTGGTGCATGAGGTCAGCGAGCCGACGGTCGTCTGGTCAAGGCAGACCTGGAACTGCGCGAAGCCGCGACCCATCAACGGGTCCTGGTTGCGCGTGTACTTCTTGTACGTGCCACGAATTTCGGTCGAGAAATTGTCGGTCCAGTCCGAATTCAGCTGAACGATCCCGGCGCGCAGCAGCTCCTTCAGACGATAGCCGTTCGAGCGCAGGCCGACGCCATAACTGGCGGCGTTGGTGTTCGACGTGTTCTGCTGGAATTCGAACTGGTCGAAGGCGTTGAGATAGGTCAGCGCGAGCTTCTGGCCATCGGTGATGTTCCAGTCGATCTTGCCGACGATCTTCTCGTCCTTGTTGTTCGCCAGGCTGAGGAACCCGCCCGTGTCGTAATTATAGACGTTCTTGGCGATCGACTGGACGTTGGCGACCTGCGCGTCGGTGAGGACACCAGTGCCGTTCGGAATCTGGCTGATCGACGAAATGGCGAAGGGGCGCGGTTCGATGTTGCGCTCACCCGACACCATGAAGAACAATTTGTCCTTGATGATCGGGCCGGACAGCGTGGCGCCGTAGGTTTCCGACTTATACTTCGTCGGCGCGCGGGTGAACGATCCGATCCGTTCGCCGTACAGGCCATCGGTGTTCTGCGAATAGAAACCGGTGCCGTGGAACTGGTTGGTCCCCGATTTCAGCGTCGCGTCGATCGCGCCGCCCTGGAAATTGCCCTGGCGGAAATCGAACGGGGCGATCGAGACCGACACCTGGCCCAGCGCGTCGAACGGTATCGGGCCGCGTCCGGTGGGCGAGGCATCGGGGTTCAGACCGAAATTGTCGCTGACCGACACGCCGTTGATCGAAAAGCGGTTGAAGCGCGGGTTGGTGCCCGCAAAGCTGACCGCGCGGCTGTTCGACAGATCGAGCGTGGCGAACGGATCGCGGCGTTCGATGTCGCGGATGTCGCGGTTGACCGAGGCGACCTTCGAGATGTCGACGGCGTTGAGCACCGTCTGCGGGCCGTCCGAGCTGACGCCGGCGCCCTTGATCGACGAGGCGGTGATGACGATGTCGCCGCCGGTCGATCCTTCGGGTGCGATCTCGATCGGCAGGTCATAGGGCTGGCCGACGACCGTATAGATGTCGGTGACCGACGTGGTGCCCTGCGCCGAACTGACTTCGACGGTGAAGGGGCCGCCCGAGCGCAGACCGGTGAGCGTGAACGTGCCGCTCGCATCGGTCGTGGTGGTCGATCGCGTCCCCGACGGGATGTTGGTGATCGTGATGTTGGCACCCGACACCGGTGCGCCGCTCGACGATACCGATCCGCGAATCGTCGACGTCGTATCCTGCGCGGAGGCCGCAGCCGGGATGATGAGCGCGGCGACGGCCACCCCCAGGAACAGGTTGTTACGCATTGATCAATTCCCCTTTTGAGCATTTGCTCTGGATTCGCGGCGTACACCGGATACCGTCGCCCCTGCGCGATAAGTATTTCTGTTCCATGACAAACGCGAGTCCCATCGCAGTGCAGCACGATTGTGTTGTTGTGCGTTGCAAAAACGCAACGGGGCAGGGCGGGGCGGGGCGTTAAGGTTGGGGGCGAAGGGTCAGGCCGGACGGCTCACACTGCGCGCGTCAGCTGGCGGCGACGAGCGCGATCCATTCTTCTTCGGTCATCGTTGCGATGCCGAGGTCGGTCGCCTTCTTGAGCTTCGACCCCGCCCCCGGTCCGGCGACGACCAGATCGGTCTTCGCCGACACCGATCCCGAGACATGCGCGCCGAGCGATTCGGCCTGTGCCTTCGCCTCGTCGCGGCTGAGCGTTTCGAGCGAGCCGGTGAAGACCAGGGTCTTGCCGGTGACCGGGGACGCGCGCACGACATGGACGACGGGTGCGGGCGTCACCTGCCCCAGCAAATCGTCGACCGCGGCGCGGTTATGCGGTTCGGCGAAGAAATCGACCAGCGCCAGCGCGACCTCCGGCCCCACCTGTTTCGTGTCGACGATCGCGGCGAGTTCCTTCGCGGTGCGCGCGAGCAGCTTGTCGTCGGGCTCGCCGATCGCGCGCTGCATCGCGTCGCGCGCCGCGATCGCGCGGTCGATCATCGCGACCAGCGCCGCCCAGTCGGACCAGCGCCGCGCCAGATCGCGCGCGGTCACTTCGCCCACGTGCCGGATGCCGAGCGCGAAGAGGAACCGGTCGAGCGACGGCGCGCGCTTGGCATCGATCGCGGCGATCAGGTTGCGCGCCGACACCTCCGCCCAGCGTTCGCGCACCAAGAGATCATCGATCGTCAGGCGAAAGATATCGGCGGGGCTCTGCACCAATGTATCGCGAAAGAAGCTTTCGATCGTCGTGATCCCCAGCCCATCGATATCGAGCGCGTGGCGCGACACGAAATGGCGCAATCGTTCGACCCGCTGCGCCGGGCAGATCAGCCCACCCGAACAGCGCCAGTCGACCTCCCCCGGTTCGCGTTCGGCGATCGATCCGCATTCGGGGCAATGGGTCGGGAACGGCCAGGCCCCGCGCGCGTCGTCCCGCGACAGATTCTCGACGATCTGGGGGATGACGTCGCCCGCGCGCTGGATGACGACGCGGTCGCCGGGCCAGACGCCCTGCCGCGCGATCTCGTCGGCATTGTGGAGCGTCGCGTTGGTGACGACGACGCCCCCGACGGTGACCGGCTCCAGCCGCGCGACCGGGGTCAGCTTGCCCGTCCGCCCGACCTGGATATCGATCGCGTTGAGCGTCGTCTGCGCGCGTTCGGCGGGGAATTTATGCGCGATCGCCCAGCGCGGCGCCTTGGCCACCTGGCCCAGCCGCGCCTGCCAGTCGAGCCGGTCGATCTTGTAGACGACGCCGTCGATGTCGAACGGCAGGTCGGCGCGCGCCGCCTCGATCCGGCGATAGACCGCGAGCGCGCCATCGACATCCGCGACCCGCGCGAAGCCATCGGCGACGGGAAGGCCCCAGCCGCGGATCGCGGCGACGACATCGGCCTGCGTTTCGCCCGGCACCGCGCTCGCCTCTCCCCAGCCATGCGCCAGGAACCCCAGCGGGCGCGCCGCGGTGACGCCCGCATCCTTCTGGCGCAGCGACCCCGCGGCGGCGTTGCGCGGATTGGCGAACTGACGCGCCTTGGCGGGATCGTCCGCCTCGGCGAGCAGGCGCGCGTTGAGCGCGGCGAAATCGGCCTTGCCCATATAGACTTCGCCCCGCACCTCGAACACCGTCGGCGCGGTGCCGTGGAGCCGCGCGGGGATGTCGCGGATCGTGCGGACGTTGGCGGTCACGTCCTCCCCCGTCGTGCCGTCGCCGCGGGTCAGCGCCTGGACCAGCACACCATCCTCGTAGCGCAGCGAACAGGACAGGCCGTCGATCTTGGGCTCCGCGGTCAGCGCGACGGGTTCGTCGTCGTCCAGCCGCAGGAATCGGCGGACCCGCGCGACGAATTCGGCGACGTCGTCATCGGCGAAGGCGTTGTCGAGGCTCATCATCGGGCGGGCATGCGCGACCTTGGCCAGATGCCCGGCGGGCGCGGCGCCGACCAGCCGCGCGGGCGAATCGGCGCGGACGAGGTCGGGGTACATTTCCTCGATCGCGGCGTTGCGGCGGACCAGCGCGTCATAGTCGCTGTCGCTGATCTCGGGCGCGTCGTCGGTATGATAGCGCGCGTTGTGATAGGCGATCCGCTCCGCCAGCCGAGCGAGTTCGGCGGCGGCGTCGAGGGGGGTGGTCGGCAGGGAATCGGGCGTCGCGACGGTCATCGCCTTCCGGTTAGGAGACTGGCCGGGTCCGCCGCAAGCCCTACATATACCAGTCGGGATAGGTGGCGACGATCAGCACCGACAGCGCGGCGACGGGAATCATCGGTCGCCAGTCGGTGGCGCCCATCATCGCGATCGACTGGCGGATGTTGATCGCCGCGACGACCAGCGCGCACCCGCACCACAGCAGCAACGGCATCGCCGCGATCGGTCGTTGCCGGATCGTCGCGAACACCAGCAGGACGATCGTGATAAAGGCCATGACGGAGATGAACGCCATCACCGCGCCCACCGGAAAGCGGGTCGGTGCCAGTCGTGCGGCGATTCGGTCCGAGGTTTTCATGGAAGGGGGAACGTCAGGGAAACGGGAACGGGCCCGCGCTAATCCTGATCCAGATCAGGAAGTCGCGATCAGCTGCCGTCGAGCAGCCGCGCGGCCTGGGCGCGCGCCTCGTCCGTCACGGTCGCGCCCGACAGCATCCGCGCGATTTCCTCGCGCCGGTCGGCTGCGTCGAGTCGCCGGACGCCGGTGCGCGTCACGATGCCGTCGTGGCTCTTGGCGATCAGCAGATGCTGCGCCCCGCGCGCCGCGACCTGCGGGCTGTGCGTCACGACGAGCAGCTGGGTGCGTTCGGCCAGCCGCGCCAGCCGGTCGCCGATCGCGCTGGCCACCGCACCGCCGACGCCGCGGTCGATCTCATCGAAGATCATCGTCGCCGCGCCGCCTTCCTCCGCCAGCGCGACCTTGAGCGCGAGAATGAAGCGCGACAATTCGCCGCCCGACGCGATCTTGACCAGCGGCGCGAAGGGCGCGCCGGGATTGGTCGCGATCTCGAAATCGACCCGGTCCTGCCCCGCCGCGCTCCACCCCGATCGATCGAGCGGCTGGATCGCGGTGCGGAAGCGCGCGGCATCGAGCTTCAGGGGCGCCAGTTCGCCCGCGACCGCGGCATCGAGCCGCGCTGCGGCGGCGCGCCGGGCGTCGGTCAGCGCCGCCGCGGCCCGGTCATAGGCGGCGCGGACGGTCGCGACGGTCTGTTCGAGCGCGGCGACCCCGCCCTCGCCCGCATCGAGGCGGTCGAGCCGGGCCTGCAACTCGGCGGTCAGCGCGGCGAGATCGTCGGGCTGGACGCGATGTTTGCGCGCCATCGCGCGCAGTTCGAACAGCCGCGTTTCGTCATCCTCGAGCGCGCGCGGGTCGTAGGTCAGCGCGACCCGCGCATCGCGCAGCCGCTCCTCCGCCACCGCGCCCTCGGTCACCGCGCGGTCGACCGCCGCCAGCGCCTCGGCCAGCGCGTCATGATCGGGCGCGATCCGTTCGAGCACCCGCGCGGCCTGGCGCAATTTGGCGAGGCCGCCGTCGGACCCGTCGAGGAAATCGTCGACCTGCGCCAGATCGTCCGCGATCTTTTCGGCGCGCTGCATCGTGCGCCGCTGGTCGGCGAGCCGTTCCTCCTCCCCCGGTTCGGCGGCGAGCGCGGTGAGTTCGGTGACCGCATGATCGAGCCAGTCGCGGTCGCGTGCGGCGGTGTCGATCTCCGCCCGCGCCGCCGCCAGCGCCGCCTCCGCAGTGCGCAGCGCGCTCCACGCCGTCGCGGTCGGTTGCGAATCGATCCGCCCGAACGCGTCGAGCAGCGCGCGATGACCCGCGGGGGCCAGCAGACCGCGATCGTCGTGCTGGCCGTGGATTTCGACGAGCATCGGCGCCATGTCGCGCAACAGCGTGGCGCTGGCGGGCTGGTCGTTGACGAAGCCGCGGCTGCCGCCATCGGCCTTGACGATCCGGCGGATCAGCAGCGGCTCGCCGGGTTCGATCGCGACGCCGTTATCGTCGAGCAGCGCCGCGAGCGGGCCGGTCGGCGGATCGAACGTAGCGGTGACGACCGCCTGGGTCGCGCCGTGGCGGACGAGCGAGGTATCGCCGCGCGCGCCCATCGCGAGCCCGAGCGCATCGAGCAGGATCGATTTGCCCGCCCCGGTCTCCCCGGTCAGCACGTCGAGCCCCGCACCGAAATCGAGGTCGAGCGCCTCGATCAGGACGACGTCACGGATGGCGAGCGCGGTCAGCATGCGACCGGCGCTATAGCGTAACCGCCCGCAATGTTGACCCCTTTTGTTCTACACCGGCGGGATGACCCCAGGATGGCGCGATCAGTTGGGCGTCGGGGACGCGCCGCTGGGCACCGCGGTGGTCGATCCGGCGGGCGCGATCGCCTGGGGCGTCGCGTTGCCCGCGGTACCGGGCAGCGACCCCGGCGTCGCGCCGGGCGTCCCCAGCGGGATCGGCATCGTGCCCGCGGGCACGACCGGCAGCGCCTGCGCCGGATGGCGTTCCATCAGCTTGTACGCCTGACCATACCAGTCGGTGCCGGGATAATTGGCGCCGAGCACCGCGGTCGATTTCTGCGCCTCCATCGGCAGGCCCAGTTCGAGATAGGTTTCGGTCAGCCGCATCAGCGCTTCGGGCGCGTGGGTCGTCGTCTGGTAATCGTCGATGACGTGGCGGAAGCGCAGGTTGGCGGCGAGCCATTGGCCGCGGCGTTCGTAGAAGCGCCCGACCTCCATCTCCTTGCCCGCCAGATGATCGTTGACCAGATCGATCTTCAGCCGCGCATCCGACGCATAGCGCGTGTTGGGATAGCGACGGACCAGCTCGCCCAGCGAATCGAGCGCCTGGCGCGTGATCTTCTGGTCGCGGGTCACGTCCTTGATCTGTTCGTAATAGCTCAGCGCGATCAGATAATAGGCATAGGGCGCATCGCGGTTGCCGGGATGGATCGACAGGAACCGCTGCGCCGACTGGATCGATTCGGTATAGTCGCGCCCGAGATAATAGCTGAACGCGCTCATCACCTGCGCCCGGCGCGCCCAGATCGAATAGGGATGCTGGCGCTCGACCTCGTCGAACAGCTGCGCGGCTTCCTTGTAGCGCCCCTGGTCGAGCCGCGTCTTGGCCGCCGAATACAGCGTCCCGACATCGCGCGCGACATAGGGCAGATCGCCCTTGGTCTTGCTGCTGGCACAGCCTGCGACCGGCAGCGCGAGCGCCGCGACGAGAGCGAGGGCGATCGCGCGGGCGGGCTGTACCGTGGCGATGTTGCGGGACTGGGGGATACGCATCGGCGCTGTCCATAGCGTAAGGGGATGGCGCCGAACAATCCCCCGCGTCGTGCGTTTGCCCTACCGGTACGATCGGCTATCGATCATCCCGCTCGACCCGCCTGATCCATCGCCCCTTTCCTTCCCCATCTATCGCCAAAAGGACCATCATGCCCGCCACGCTGCTCCACACCCATCGCGTCGAAAAACCCTGGGGCCGCCACGATCTGGGCTTCGGCTTCGACGATGCGCCGCAGGACGGCGATCCCGTCGGCGAGGTGTGGTTTCAGGAGCCGGGAAACGCCAAGCCCGATCTGTTGATCAAATATCTGTTCACCGGCGAGAAACTGTCGGTGCAGGTCCATCCCGACGACGAGGCGGCGCACGCGCGCGGGCTGCCGCGGGGCAAGGACGAATGCTGGACGATCCTGTCGGCCGATCCCGGCGCGACGATCGCGCTGGGGCCGAAGGCGCCGATGACCCGCGACCAGCTGCGCGCCGCCGCGCTCGACGGTAGCATCGAGGGCGATCTGGACTGGGTGCCGATCCATGGCGGCGAATTCCTCTACGCGCCCTCGGGCACGATCCACGCGATCGGCGGGGGGCTGACGCTGATCGAGGTCCAGCAGAACAGCGAGACGACGTATCGCCTGTACGATTACGGCAGCGACCGCGAACTCCACCTCGACGACGGCGTCGCGGTCGCGGACCTGGAACCGTATCGCGCGGTGCCGTCGCCGGGGCAGGTCGACCTGCATCGGACGATCCTGGTCGAGGGGCCGAAATTCGTCCTCGAACGCTGGTCGAGCGGGACGCATGACGTGACGCTCGCCGACGGGCAGACCGCGTGGATCGTGCCGATCACCGGGTCGGTGACCGTCGCGGGCGTCGTGGTGGCGGCGGGCAGCTGCGCGACGATGACGGGCACGGAGACGCTGACGACGAGCGAGGATGCCGACATCCTGTTCGCCTATCCGGGCACCGCGCGGCTGTAACAGCGGCGGCGGGAATCCGGCATCGTCGCCGATGGCGAGGGATCCGGACACGCAAATCGATCGTTATCGCCGGTGCAACGGACAGGATATTCCATGATACGATCGATACTGATGGGGCTGGTCGCCGGCCAGCGCTCGATGACACCGCTTGCCGTGCTGGCAGGCGCGGCGCGGCGTGGCACCTTGCCGCACGACAACGGCCCCGCGCGGCTGATGCACGTCCCGCTGATCGCGGCGGGCGGAGTTGCGATGGGGGCCGCCGAAATGGCGGGGGACAAGATGAAGACCGCGCCCGACCGCACCGTGTTCCTCGGGCTGCTGGCGCGGACGATCACCAGTGGCTTTGCGGGGGCGGCGCTGGCCCCGGCCAAGCGGCAATGGACCGGGGCGGCGCTGGGGATCGGCACCGCGCTCGCCTCCTCCTATGCGGGGCTCGCCGCGCGCAAATGGGCGATGCGCCGTTGGGGCCAGACCGCGACGGGCTTTGCCGAGGAAGCGATCGTCTTCACCGCCGCCAATCTGATCGCCCACGCCAAACCGGCGGCGGCGCAGCGCTGAGCATCGCGTCGGGGATCGGGGTCGTGTACGTCTGACGACGTGGATGACCGGAGGCCCCGATGCGCGATCTGATCCTGAAGATGTCGATGTCGCTCGACGGGTTCGTCAGCGACATCGATGGCACCAACGGCTGGATGTTCGGGAACGACGACACGGCGAAGAGTTGGTCGGTCGATTATCTCTGGGGCGCGGGGCTCCACCTGATGGGTGGCGCCACCTTCGCGGCGATGGCGCGGCATTGGCCGACCGCGGCGGGTGACTTTGCCGCGCCGATGAATGCGATCCCGAAAGCGGTCATCGCACTCGCGACGCCATCGCTCATCGCATCGGTGGCGCCGGGCCCGGGGCAATGGGATGCCGCAAGGGTGCTCAGCGGCGACCTGGCCGAGGAGGTCGCGCGGCTGAAGGGTGAGCTGGGCAAGCCGATCATCGCGCATGGCGGCGTCCGGTTCGCGCGCCGCCTGATCGCGGCGGGGCTGGTCGACCAGTTTACGCTGATGACGATCCCGGTCGCGCTGGGGCGGGGACAAGCGCTGTTCGCGGATCTGTCGGCGCCGCTATCGCTGACCTTGGTCGAGGCGACCCGGTTTCCCGGCGGCGCGGTGGCGTCCGTCTATCGTCCGCGGTGACGCGCTATCGGGGCGGTACCGTCGGGGCAGTACCGTCGGGGTGATGCGCTCAGGCGTCGATCGGATAGAGCGCCGCGCCGATCAGGCGGCCTTCGCTGCGCAATACGCCCCAGGCGCGGGCGGCGGCGCGGCTGTCCATCGGTTCGACGCCGATATTGCGCGCCTCCATCGCCCGCACGAACGCGGCGGGCGGGCGGACCAGCACCGCACCCGTGCCGATCAGGATGAATTCGGGGGCGGCGGCGACGAGCGCGTCGACCGCCTCGATCGTCAGCTCGGCGAGCGGCGGCGGCGACCAGGGATAGGCCTCCTCCACCGTCATCAGCAGCGCATCGAAGCGCGATTCCTGGATGCGGAAGCCGTTGCCGACGAACCCCGATACCAGCGGCCCGCCGATCCCGGGTTCGCGTTCCATCCGCATGTCAGGCGCCCGTCACGTCAGCGCTTCCGCGGCGCCACGCGTTCGGCGTTCGACAGGTCGGTCTTGCCGATCTTTTCGGGCCGGGGTTCGGCGCGCAGCCCCAGCGAGATCAGCAGCGACGACGACACGTAGATCGACGAATAGGTGCCGACGATGATGCCCAGGATCATCGCCGCGGTGAACCCGCGCAGCACATGGCCACCCAGGAACAGCAGCGCGAGCAGCGCGAGCAGGATCGTCGCCGAGGTCATGACCGTGCGCGGCAGCGTTTCGTTGACCGACAGGTTGATGATCTCCCGCATCTCCATCTTGCGATAGCGGCGCATGTTTTCGCGGATCCGGTCGTCGATCACGATCTTGTCGTTGATCGAATAGCCGATGATCGTCAGCACCGCGGCGACGATGTTGAGGTCGAATTCGAACCCCGACAGCGCGAAGAAGCCGATCGTCATCAACAGATCGTGGACGATCGCGACGACGGTCGACACGCCGAACTGCCATTCGAATCGCAGGATGGTGAACAGACCGATCCCGAGCACCGCGAGCGCGACCGCGAGCAGGCCGTTGCGGATCAATTCGCCCGACACCTTGCCCGACACGGTCGAATAACGGCTGAACTTCGCGCCGGGAAACGCCTGGCCCAGCGCGGTTTCGACCTTCTTGACGACGGCGTTGGTCGCGCCTTCGTCCGCGCCGCTCTGGACCGGCAAGCGGATGGTGAGGTTGTTCGCGCTGCCGAACTGCTGGAGCGAGGCCTGCCCGACGCCGAGCGAATCGACGATCGTGCGGACCTTGTCCTGATCGGGCGGCGTTGCAAACGTTTCCTCGATCATCAGGCCGCCGACGAAATCGACGCCGAAGTTCAGGCCCTTGGCAAAGGTGACCCCGACCGCGGCGAGGCTGAGCAACATCGTCAGCGCGAACGCGATGCCGCGGACGCGGACGAAATCGATGTTCGTGTGATCGGGTACGATCTTCAGGAGGCGCATGAGGGGTCCTTCCGCCTCAGATATTCATGGTCTTGGGTTTGGTCCGGCGGACCCACTGGACGACCAGCATCCGCGTGAACGTCACCGCGGTGAACACGCTGGTCGCGATCCCGATCAACAGCACGACCGCGAAGCCCTTCACCGGCCCGCTGCCGAGGAAGAACATGATCACGCCCGAAATCGCGTGGACCATGTTCGCCTCGAAGATCGTGCGGCTCGCCTCCTTATAGCCGAGCTCGACCGACTGGATGATGCTGCGCCCGCGTCGTCGCTCTTCGCGAATCCGCTCGTTGATCAGCACGTTGGCATCGACCGCGGTGCCGATCGTCAGCACGAACCCCGCGATCCCCGGCAACGTCAGCGTCCCCTTGATCAGCGCCAGCACGCCGACGATGACGAACACGTTGATGATGACCGCTAGGTTCGCGTAAAATCCGAATCGGCCATAGGTCAGGAACATGAACGCAACGACCAGCGCGACCGCGACCGCGGACGCCAGGATGCCCGCACGGATCGAATCCTTGCCCAGATCGGGGCCGACGGTCGATTCCTCGATCACCTTGAGGTTGATCGACAATTTGCCCGAGCGCAGCGCGATCGCGAGCTGGTTCGCGCTCTCGACCGTGAAACTGCCGCTGATCGAGGCGGAGCCGCCGAGGATCGGTTCGTTGATGTTGGGGGCGCTGATCACCGAATTGTCGACGATGATCGCGAACGGCTTGTTGACGTTCTGCTGCGTCACCCGCGCGAAGCGGTTGCCGCCCTCTGCGTTGAAGTTGATCGAGACGTTGGGCGCGTTGGTCTGCTGGTCGAACCCCTGGCGCGCGTCGGCGAGCTGGTCGCCGGTGATGATCGCGGCGCGTTTGACCGCGATGAACGGGATGCCCGACGGGTTGCCCGGATAGGGCAGGACCTGGCTGCCGATCGGCGCGATCCCCTTGACGAGATCGGCGGGGTTCGCGGTCTGGTCGACCAGCTTGAATTCGAGTTTGGCGGTCTTGCCGAGCAGGTCCTTCAAGGCCTGCGGATTCTGGAGTCCGGGGACCTGGACGACGATCCGGTTCGGCCCCTGTCGCACGATCGTCGGTTCGCGGGTGCCCAGCGCGTCGATGCGGCGGCGCACGACCTCGGTCGCGTCCTTCATCGCGGTATCGACCGCCTGCGCGAGACCGGCGTCGGTCGGCTTCAGGACGAAGCGGCTGGTATCGACGACGCCGATGTCCCATTCGCGCTGCCCGGTCATCCCCGCCCCGCCGCCGGTGATCGCCAGCAGGCGTTCGCGCGCGGCATCGACCTGGCTGGGATCGCGCAGCATGAAGCTGATCTGGCCATCGCGGGTCGAAATGTCACCGATCGCGATTCGCGGGGTGCCGTTGCGCATCTGCCCCTGAATATTGTCGCGCATCGATTCGATCCGGCTGTTCGCCAGATCCTGCGTATCCGCTTCGAGCAGCAGATAGCTGCCGCCTGCCAGATCGAGCCCCAGGTTGATGTGCGACGCGCGCGCGAGCCAGGCAGGCGCATAGCGTTCGGGCACCAGGCTGGGGATCGCGAGCGCGCACAGCACCGCGATCAGGCCCCAGATCGACCAGACCTTCCATTTCGGAAAATCGAGCATCAGTCGTTCGCCGGTTTCGTGTTCGGGCTGGTCACGTCGGACAGCGTCGCCTTGACGACACGGATGCGCGTGTTCGGCGCGATCTCGACCTCGACGAACGCGTCCTCGACCTTGGTCACCTTGCCGATCACCCCGCCCGCGGTGACGACGCTGTCACCCTTGCGCACCGCCGCGATCGCCGCCTGCTGCGTCTTGAGCCGCTGCTGCTGCGGGCGGATCATCAGGAAATAGAACACCACGAAGATGAGCACGAGCGGCGCGAAGCTGATGAGCGAGGCAAGCCCCCCCGATGTCGCTGCGGTGCCGGCGGATTGGGCATAGGCTGGGGAGATGAGCATCGGTGTCCGTGACATGACTGATCGGCGGGGAAAGCCCCCGCTCGTGAAGCGCCGCGCGCTAGCATCCCGCGCAGGCGGGCGCAACACGGGCGGACTGCACAGGCTCGCCCCACCCCGCCGCCGGCGCGGGGGTGACGCCGCCGCGGCGGGGGCCTAAGCCTTTGTTCGCAACGATAACGACGGGAGAGCGCCAAGATGATTTTCGTGATGGGCCATATCAAGCTGGCCAGCGGCGACGGGGAAAAGGCGCGCGCGCTGTTCGCCGACCATATGGCCGCGGTCGCCGCGGAGGACGGGTGCGATCATTACAGCTTCGCCTTCGACGCCGCCGATCCCGACACGGTGCGGATCGCCGAACGCTGGACCGACGAGGCCGCGCTCGCCGCGCACGGACAGGCGCCGCACCAGAAGGCGTTCGGGCGCAGCCTGCGCGACTTCACCGTCGAATCGATCAGCGTGAAGGCGTATAACGGCGAGTATTGGCGGACGCTGATCGGCGACTGACCCGCGCCTGCCGTCCCGTCACGGGCGGGGCGGCACGTTCGCGGCTTGCATATTCCCCCGACCCCGCGTAGGGGGCGCGGCTCGGTCGGGGCGTAGCGCAGCCTGGTAGCGCATCACACTGGGGGTGTGGGGGTCGCAGGTTCGAATCCTGTCGCCCCGACCAAGATTTTCCAAACAAAATCAATGACATGGCGCAAGCCGCGAAAGCGGTGAATGTCCACAATGGCCTCGCCGGGCATCATATGGGCATCAATAGCGCCGAAGCGCGCGACCGATCTACGCCAGACAGTTGCGAGCATTGCCCACAATGCTAACGTTCCGTTCGTGCTGTCGAAACGAACGGCGCGGGGCGAATACGGGGGTGAATGTGGGCGACGAATCGAACGACGTGCAAATCGCAATTGCGCGAAAGCCGATTTGCAGCGTGATAGCTGGCGCTACGTTGATCCTTTGCTTGTTCGTCCCGTTCTTGCTTGTGACGTTGCCGATCATGGTGGCGGTCGGATTGTCGATCGCCGCCGCCTTCCGCAAAGAAAAGCCGATTTGGCTTCCGTATGTCATAGGCGGTTTGGCCGTCGCATTCGTCGTTCTCGCGAACAGCCGTTTGCCGATCGGCGCTTCGTCGTTGCCGACGCTTTCGAATGCCGAAACTTACAAAGACGCAAAATGGGATTACGGCTCCGCAAAGGATGCAATGCGCGGCACCGTGAGCAAATGGGCAACGCTAAACAGCCCGACCGATCTAAATTTGCCCGCACCGTATGAAGGTTCGAACGTCGCTTCAATTCAAACGTCGGAAGCCGGCGGGCTAATCCTAACGGTTACGAAGGGACAGTTCCTTTGTCATTCCGACGATACGGTTGCGGTGAAGTTCGATAACGGACCTGTATTTAACTACCCATGTTCGACGCCGGATAACGGCCAAACTGAAACGATTTACATCAACAACGCTTATTCGCCCGCGACCGGACAGCCTCAAAATGTCGTTGATGGCATCGCAAAAGGGAAGACGATGGTTATCGAAGCGCAGTTTTACGATGCCGGTTCGCGACAGTTGACCTTCAACGTCGCCGGGCTGGACAAATCGAAAATCTAGCGAGCGTTTCGAACGCATAAAATAGCCGCGCGGTTCGGTGCCAACCGCGCGGCTAGATCAATACCGTCGCGAGCGTGGGAAGGCACGCCGCGCCAATGAAGCCTTAATCCCAAATGTCGCGAACGCCCACGATCGTCTTGGACACGAAATCCGCTGGCATGTCGGGCATGGGCGCATCGGCCCTGCCAACCAACGGCAGCGTCCGCGCGAGCCGGTAGCGCGCCGCGTCGCTCAAAGGCCACTCAGGGACGCCTAGGACCGGCAAGGCGGTAAGGTCGATCGCCGCCAGCCTGGCGCGCTCAAGCCCGGCCTGTGGCGTTTCCGCCGGGTCGTCAGGCGGAAGCCAGGTGGCCTCCGCTGGCCGTGCTGGCGCGGGGTGCGGCTGGCCGCGCGGCGTTACCGGGGCGCCATGCGGATTGCGCCGTCGAGGCGGACGTCTTCGCCGTTGAAATAGCTGTTTTCGAGCATCGCCATCGCGAGCGCGGCATATTCGGGGGCGTTGCCGAGGCGCTTGGGGAAGGGAACGCTGGCGGCGAGTGCGTCCTTCACCGGTTGCGGGGCGCCCTGCATCAGCGGCGTGTTGAAGATGCCAGGCAGGATCGTGTTGACGCGAATACCCTCACTCATCAGGTCGCGCGCGATCGGGAGCGTCATGCCGACGACGCCGCCCTTCGACGCCGAATAGGCCGCCTGCCCCATCTGGCCATCCTCCGCCGCGACGCTGGCGGTCATCACGATCGCGCCGCGTTCGTTATCCTCGCCCGCGTCGAGCGTCAGCATCCCCGCCGCCGATTTGGCGACGCAGCGGAACGTGCCGACGAGGTTGATCTGGATGAGCCAGTTGAACGCCTCCAGGCTGAAATGCTTGATGCTGCCGTCTTCCTTCGACCGGCTGGCGGTCTTCATCGCATTGCCCGTGCCCGCGCAGCAGACGAGGACCGATTCCTGGCCATGCGCGGCGCGCGCCTTGGCGAACCCGGCGTCGACGCTTTCGTCCGACGTCACGTTCACTTCGCAGAAGATGCCGCCGATATCCGCGGCGACCGCCTCGCCCTTTTCGGCCTGCAGGTCGAAGATCGCGACCTTGGCGCCCTTGGCGGCGAGCGCGCGGGCGGTGGCTTCGCCGAGGCCGGAGGCGCCGCCGGTGACGACGGCGGCGGTGGTCGAATCGATGTTCATGGGTTCTCTCCGGATGGCCCCTCCCGTCAGGGGGCAGGGGAATTATCAGCAATCGGGGTGGTCGCTCGTGGCCCCCACCCCCGGCCCCTCCCCTGAAGGGGAGGGGTGGTTGGTCAGAGGCGTTCGACGATCGTGACGTTGGCGATGCCGCCGCCTTCGCACATCGTCTGGAGGCCGTAGCGACCGCCGCGTTGGTGGAGCGCGTGGACCAGTGTCGCCATCAGCTTGGTCCCGCTCGCGCCGAGCGGATGGCCGAGCGCGATCGCGCCGCCGTTGACGTTGAGCCTGGCATGATCGCCGCCGACATGTTTGAGCCACGCGAGCGGGACCGGCGCGAACGCTTCGTTGACCTCGTACAGGTCGATGTCGGCGATCGACAGCCCCGCGCGCTTCAACGCCTTGTCGGTCGCGAACAGCGGTTCCTCCAGCATGACGACGGGGTCGCCGCCTGTGACGGTAAGATTGTGGATCCGCGCGAGCGGGGTCAGGCCGTGCTCCTTCAGCGCGCGTTCGCTGACGACCAGCACCGCGCTGGCGCCGTCGCAGATCTGGCTGGCGTTGGCGGCGGAGATCACCCCGCCCTCCTGCAACAATTTGACCGAGCCGATCGATTCCAGCGTCGCGTCGTAGCGGATGCCCTCATCGCGATCGTGGCAGATCGTGCCCTCGGGCGTTTCGACCTCGAGCCCGACGATCTCGTCCTTGAAATCACCGCGTTCGGTCGCCGCCGCCGCCCGGCGATGGCTTTCGAGCGCGAAGGCGTCGCAATCGGCGCGGGAGAAGCCCCATTTGTCCGCGATCATCTGCGCGCCGGCGAACTGGCTGAACTGGATATCGGGGAAACGCTCCTCCTGCCGCGGCGATTTCGACTTGCCGAGCCCGGCCTGGGCGAAGAGCATGCCCGTCGACCCCATCGGCACGCGCGTCATCGATTCGACCCCGCTGGCGATCACGACGTCCTGCGTCCCGCTCATCACCGCCTGCGCCGCGAACTGGATCGCCTGTTGCGACGATCCGCACTGGCGGTCGATCGTGACCGCGGGCACGCTGGTCGGCAACTTGGAGGCGAGCACCGCGCCGCGCCCGACCTGGAAGCTTTGTTCGCCCCCCTGGCTGACGCAGCCCATGATGACGTCCTCGATCGCGGCGGGATCGATCCCCGATCGCGCCAGGACCGCATTCAGCGTCTCGCCCGCCATGTCCGCGGGATGCCAGCCCGCGAGCCTGCCACCGCGGCGACCACCGGCGGTGCGGACGGCCTCGACAATATATGCTTCGGGCATTTCCCTCTCTCCATAACAGATGTTATCTCGGTCGCAGCGATAGGACGAAGGGGACCGGACATGCAAGTGAGTGACGCGATGGCGGAACGCCGGTCGGTGCGCGGCTATCTCGACCGGGCGGTCGATGGAGCGGTGTTGCAGACGCTGGCGGTGAAGGCGGCGCGCGCGGCGACGGGGGGGAATATCCAGCCTTGGCATATCGACATCGTCCATGGCGGCGCGATGGACGCGCTGAAGGCGATCATGCGCGGCAAGATCGAGCGCGGCGAGACCGAGACCCCGGGCTATGACATCTATCCCAAGGAGATGACCGACGCCGCGAAACAGCGCACGTTCGGGATCGGCGAGGCGCTGTACGGCGCGCTGGGGATCCCGCGCGAGGACAAGGCGGCGCGCAAACGCTGGTTCGCGCGCAATTTCCAGTTCTTCGGCGCGCCCGCCGCCTATTTCTGCACCGTCGATCGCCGGATGGGGCCGCCGCAATGGGCCGATTGCGGGATGTATCTGCAAAGCCTGATGCTGCTCGCGGTCGAGGCGGGGCTGGCGACGTGCGCGCAGGAATGCTGGGCGGTCTATCCCGATACGATCGAGGCGTTTCTGGGGACGCCGCCCGAACGAATGCTCTTCTGCGGCGTCGCGATCGGATATGAGGATCCGGCAGAGGCCGCCAACGCGCTCCGCGCCCCGCGGGCGGACACCGCCGAATGGCTGACCGTCCGGGACTGATCCGGGGCACCGTCGGTCGGGCGACGCCGCGGCGGGGCTGAACCTTTTCCGCCACCGGCGGTTTACGCTGCATTGCAGCACGGTTCATCCCGGTGCCCCACCAAGCGGAAACGATTCTCATGCCCGACGCCTCCCCCTCCGGCGCGTCCCCGCGCGTCGGCCTGATCCATTTCGCACTCGCCGTCGGCGGGTTCGCGATCGGGACGACCGAATTCGCGACGATGAGCCTGCTCCCCGATTTCGCGCGCGACCTCGACATCGACGCCCCGACCGCGGGGCACGTCATCAGCGCCTATGCGCTGGGCGTCGTCGTCGGCGCGCCGTTGCTGGCGGTGCTGGGGGCGAGGATGGCGCGGCGGACGCTGCTGATCATGTTGATGGCGATGTTCGCGATCGGCAATGCGCTGTCGGGGATCGCGCCGACCTATCACTGGATGCTGGTCTTCCGCTTCATCAGCGGGTTGCCGCACGGCGCCTATTTCGGGATCGCGATGCTGGTCGCCGCATCGCTTGTGCCGACGGGGCAACGGACCAAGGCGGTCGCGCGCGTGCTCCTGGGGCTGACCATCGCCACCGTCGTCGGGGTGCCGATCGCCAACTGGCTGGGGCAGAGCGTCGGCTGGCGCTGGTCGTTCGCGGTCGTCGCGGGGCTGGCGACGATCACCGCGATCCTGGTCGCGCTGGTCGCGCCGCGCGATGCCGCCGATCGCGATGCCAGCCCGTTGCGCGAACTGGGCGCGCTGAAGCGACCGCAGGTGTGGCTGACGCTGGGAATCGGCGCGATCGGGTTCGGCGGCATGTTCGCGGTCTATACCTATCTGGCGGACACGATGACCGCGGTCACCGGGGTCGCGCCCGCCAGCGTCCCCATCGCGCTGATGGTGTTCGGCATCGGGATGACCGCGGGCAATCTGCTGATCCCGCGCTTTGCGGACAAGGCGCTGATGCCGACCGCCGCAGCGCTGCTCGTCTGGTCCGCGATCGCGCTGGCGCTGTGGCCGGTCGCGGCGCAGCATTGGTGGTCCGCGCTGGTCGGCGTGCTCGCGATCGGACTCGGCGGGGCGCTGGGCACGGTGTTGCAGACGCGGTTGATGGATGTCGCGGGCGATGCGCAGGGGCTGGCCGCCGCGCTCAACCATTCGGCGTTCAACACTGCCAATGCGCTGGGGCCGTGGCTGGGCGGGCTGGCGATCGCCGGCGGGTTCGGCTGGACGTCGACCGGCTGGGTCGGATCGCTGCTGGCGCTCGGCGGGCTCGCGGTGCTGATCGTGTCGCTGCTGGTCGAGCGGCAACGCGCGCTGACGCCCGCCAGCGCCTGAACGCAACACGGGCCGCCCCACCGGTGTGCGGTGGGACGACCCGTGTCGGTCAGCCTGGACTGATCAGCGTGCGCGGATCAGCGCGGTGCGGAGGTGCCGCTGCGCCCCTGACCGCCGCTGCGACCGCGACCGCCGCCGCCGCCGTTCCCGCCGCCACCGGCGGGACGCCCGCCGCGGCTGGCCCCGGCATAGTTGCGCCCGTTCGTCGCGGTGGGTGCGTGCGTCGCGCGGGGACGAGCGGGCCCACGCTGCTGGCGCGGACGCTCTTCGCGCGGCGCGGGATCGGCGCCGATCGCCTTGGTCCGGGTCTGCTTGATCTGGTTCGACTGGGCGAGGAAATCATCGGGCAGCGGGGTGACCGTGATCTTCTGGCGGGTCAGCCGCTCGATATCGCGCAGATACGGCTTTTCGTCATCGGCGCAGAAGGCGACCGCGATGCCGCTGGCCCCGGCGCGCGCGGTGCGCCCGATCCGGTGGACATATTGTTCGGCGACATTGGGCAGTTCGAAATTGATGACGTGGCTGACGCCGCTGACATCGATCCCGCGCGCGGCGATGTCGGTCGCGACCAGCACCTTGGTCTTGCCCGATTTGAATTCGCCCAGCGCACGTTCGCGCTGCGGCTGGCTCTTGTTGCCGTGGATCGCGTTCGACGCGATGCCGTTGCCCGCCAGCAATTTCACGACGCGGTCGGCGCCATGCTTCGTACGGGTGAAGACCAGCGCGCGGTCGATCGCGGGATCGCCCAGCGTGATCGTCAGCAGCGCCTGCTTCTCACCCTGGTTGACGAAGGTGACGAACTGGTCGACGCGTTCCGCCGTCGTGGCGGCGGGCTTGATCGACACGGTCGCCGGTTCGGTCAGGAACTGGCCCGCCAGCTCGCGGATCGCGACCGGCATCGTCGCCGAGAAGAACAGGGTCTGGCGCTTGCGCGGGACCATCCGCACGATCTTCTTCAGCGCGTGGATGAAGCCCAGGTCCATCATCTGGTCGGCTTCGTCGAGCACCAGGATTTCGATCATCGACAGGTTGCACATGCCCTGTTCGACCAGGTCGATCAGGCGGCCCGGCGTCGCGACGAGGATGTCGACGCCGCGCGACAGGTCCTGCCGGTTCTTGTTGATGCTGGTGCCGCCGAACACGGTTGCGACCGACATCTTGCTGAACTTGCCGTAATCGCGCGCACTCTCGGCGATCTGGCTGGCGAGTTCGCGGGTGGGGGCGAGGACGAGCATGCGGCAATGCGTCGGCAGGACGCGCTTGCCCGCATCGACCATCCGCTGGATCGACGGCAGCACGAATGCGGCGGTCTTGCCGGTGCCGGTCTGCGCGATGCCGAGCAGGTCGCGCCCTTCGAGCAGGGTCGGAATCGATTGCGCCTGGATCGGCGTGGGGGTGGTATAGCCCTTTGCCTCGAGCGCGCGGACGAGCGGCTCGGCAAGGCCAAGATGCGAAAATGACATAGGAATACTTTCGAATATGCCGGGCTCGTGCCGCCAGGAATCGGCGCACGAGGGGCGGTGGTGATTGACACCCCGCGTGAAAAGGGAAGCCCGTTGAAAACGACCGAGGCGGAGCCTGGACGCGGATGTATCCCGCTATCCGATCACGCTGCATGACGCCTCGATAGTCGCCATGTGGCATGCTGCACCGCGGAAGTCAATCCATGACACCGGTTGGCTGTGTGCGTTTTGCAACATCGCCGGACTTTCAAGTGCTGGCCATGATCACATGATCATGTGCCGGTTGACATGTGGTCGCCGACAAATAGTGATGTCCGACTGTTCCGGACCACCGGAATAACGGGGGATACCTGATTTTATGACGAAGATGACGATCCGCGAGGCTGCGCGCTGTACCTTGCTGGCAACTACTGCTCTTGTCGCCATGCCAACAGTCGCGGCGGCGCAAACCGCGCCAACCGGCGTCGAAAACGTCGCGCAGGACACATCGCGTCTGTCGATCCTGGGGCTGGAAAACACCGCCCAGTCCGATCGCCCGGTCTTCACGCAGAATATCGCACAGGCCGTCACGCTGACGCCGCTCGCGAACCTCGATTCGAAGGTCCAGCAGGATTTGGCGCTGTCGCTGGGATCCTTGCAGAACGAGCCGAATATTGTCGTGCGCCAGCCCGGCACGTCGACGACGTCGCTCGACACCGGCACCAGCGTCAACGGCGTCGGCAACATGACGATCGCCTATGCCAATGGCCTGGGCATCTGCACGGGCACGCTGATCAACCCGCGGACGGTCATCTTCGCCGCCCATTGCGTCAACGAAAACGGGGACGGCACCGGGGCGCAGGACCCGTGGCAATATGGCTCGGCGGGGGGCGGCATCCCGATCGCCTTCGGCTTCCAGTCGAACAACCTGCCCGCGGTGCGCGACTGGTATCTGCCCACGACCGCGACCGGCACCGTCAACACCAACCAGTTCAAGACGAGCACCGCCAACTTCCTCTACAACGTCAATCAGGTCGTCTATAATGCCGACTCGTTGAAGCTGGGGCTGACGCAGAACTTCCTGCAGGCCGACGTCGCGATCGCGACGCTCGATACGCCCGCCGCGAACGTGCCGACCTGGGCATTGCTGTTCTCCGCGCTGCCCGCGCCCGCCTCGATCAGCGACACGACCGGCACCGGCTATCACGTCACGATCACCGGCTATGGCCGCAGCGGCACCGCGACGACGACGACCGGCGATACGGTGGGGATCGATTATCGCCGCCGCGTCGCCGAAAACACGATCGGCATCCTGGGGTCGTTCAACGATCGCGATGCGTTCATCTTCGGCACGACCAGCGCGCTGCCGCAGAATCTGTACCAGCTCGACATGGACGATCCGCGCCGCGGCACCGCGGCAAAGAGCCCCTACGACTTCAACCTGTTCAAGGACGACGCGCTGCCGAACGAAGGCACCACCGCGGGTGGCGATTCGGGCGGGCCGCTAATCCTTGATCGCGCGTTCGCGAAACAGGTCGTGATCGGGGTTCTGTCGGGCGGCAGCCGCTTCTATGGCGCGCAGCCGTTCGGCTCCTATGGGACCGAAAGCTTCTACCAGCCGCTCTACCTGTTCTGGGACTATATCGCGGCGAACAACCCCTATCGCTACGCCCAGTCGAAGGCGGGCGACGGCCTGTGGACCGATGCGTCGCGCTGGGTCACCGCGCTCGATCCCAATTATCAGGTCATCGTCAACGGCCAGCTGGCCAACGGCGTCCCGACGACGACCGGCGCGGGGATCGCAGGCGACGCCAACAAGTTCGGCAAGGTCTGTTTCGACACGCCGACGGTCAGCGATTGCCAGGATCTCAAGACGGGCATCGAATATGTCAACGGCAAGCCGGTGGCAGGGACGGGCAACGTCGCAACGGTTAGCGACGAGGCGATCGCCGCGCGTGACGTGGCGCTCGCCGCGACGACCGGCACGGGCCGTGGCACCGGCATGGCGGCCGAAAACATCGGCCAGGACGCGACGGTCGACACCACGCTGCTGACCGGCGGCGAAAACGTCGCCCAGGCGGATGGCGTCACGACCCAGGCGGTCACCGCGACGCCCGCCCCGACGCTGGCCAACGGCCTGCCCGGCGCGACCAATTTCGTCCCCAACAACGTCGACCCCAACCGCGTCACCAAGACCGCAGGGCGCTATTACGACGTGTCGCTGACCGCGGCGGGCACGACCACGCTCAACACGGCGGTGACGATCGATCGCTTCACCGTCGCAGGCAGCACCGCCAAGCTCGCCGTCACCTCGACCGGCTCGCTCACCAGCCTGATGAATATCAACCAGGTGACCGGCGTCGTCGACAATAACGGCGTCGTCACCAGCCGTGGCGATTACATGAACCTCGGCGGGATGATCACCGGCACCGGCCGGTTCAACGCGCCGTTCTTCACCAACGTATCGGGGATGATCGCGCCCGGCACGACGGGGACGATCGGCACGCTGACGGTCGGCGGCAACCTGATCCTGGCATCGGCCAGCACGTTGCTCATCGATGTCGGCCCCAGCGCCACGTCCGACATGCTGGCCGTCGTCAAGACGACCACGACCGATGGTATCGCCAATGTCGGTGGCCGCGTCGGCTTCGCGCCGGTGGCGGGCCACACGATCCGCGCGGGCGATCTGTACACGATCGTGACGGCACAGGGCGGCGTGACCGGCGCGTTCAGCGCACCCGCCGCACTCTCGGCGATCCTGACCCCGCAGTTTGTTTATTCGGCGGCGGCGGTGCAGGCGCGGATCGTTGCGGGGCGGTATGCGGATGTCGTCGCCAACACCGCGGTCCAGACCAGCTATGCGCGGTTGCTCGACCAGAACCGGTCGAACCAGGCGAACTTCTCGGCGCTGTACGGGACGCTCGATCTGCAGAACCAGGCGACGATCCAGTCGACGCTCGAGGGGCTCGCGCCGCGCGCCGAAACGCTGAAATATGCGATCGGGACGGTCGCCACCGACAATATGGCGCGTTTCTATCGCGGTCACCTGACCGAGCTGGATCCGACCGTGCCGCTGTCGGGGACGCTGACGCTGATCGGCAAGCCGCAACAGGTCGCCTCGCTGCTCGCGACCGACCTGCCAGGCGGCGCGCAGACGATGACCGATGCGAGCGGATCGTCGGTCGTCGACGGCGCGGTCGCGGAGGGCGCGAACGTCTATCTGGGCGGCGGCTATATCAATGGCGACAGCCGGTCGATGCCAACCGCGGTGCCGTTCGGCAAGCGTGACGATTTCGACGGCTTCTATGCGGTCGCCGGGATCGATGCGCAGGTCGGCGACAACGCCGTGCTCGGCTTCGGCTTCAGCTACAGCAAGGTCGACGGCACCACCGGCGGTGTCGCGCAGACCGCGCGCGGCGAGCTGTTCCAGGGCACGCTCTATGCCAAGGGCTCGATGAGCGGGTTCGCGCTCGACGCGCAGGTCAGCGCGGGGCTGTACCGCGCGCAGACGTTGCGCAACGTCAGCCTGGCGGGAACGCCCTATTCGCTGCGCAGCCAGGACAATGCCTTCGCCTTTTCGAGCGAGGTCGGTGTCGGCAAGACGTATCAGTTCGGCACGATCACCGTGGGTCCGCGCGTCGCGTTCCGCGTGAACCGGATCGAATTCACGCCGACCGCCGAAACCGGTGCACCGGGTGGACCGGCGCTGCGCTACGACGGGCAGAACCTCGACAGCGAACAGGCCCGCGCCGGGCTGTCGCTGGCGGGCAACGGCATGATCAAGCCGTTCGCATCGGCCTATTACGTCCATGACTTCAAGGATCGGCCGAGCCTGTTCGGGGCGAATTTCGTCGGCGGGATCGGGCCGAGCGCCACCTTCGCGCTGGCGGGTCGCGACCAGGATTGGGGCGAGGCCGCGGTCGGGCTGTCGTACAACACCGGGCGGGTCGAACTGTCGGTCAACGCCAACACCAGCTTCGAACGCAAGGATGTGTCGAACCAGGCCTATGGCGGATCGGTGAAGATCCACTTCTAGGCGTCGGACCCAAGGAAAAAGGGCCGTCCTCTCCAGCGGAGGGCGGCCCTTTTTCATGCGGTGGCGGTCACGCGATCGAAGACCGGACGGCGGCGCCGCGCGCATCCCAGCGCGCGCCGGTCAGGACGGTGCCGCCACGGGTGGGGCACCGGCACGCGGCCACCGGATCGCTCCCTTGCGACCCGGTAGCCCGCACCGGCGTGGGCTAGAGCGAGCGCCCGATCAGTTCCTTCATAATCTCGTTGGTGCCACCGAAGATGCGGGTGACGCGCGCGGCGCGCCAGGCGCGGGCGATGGGATATTCGTTCATATAGCCCGCGCCGCCATGGAGCTGGAGGCATTTGTCCATCACCTCCCATTGCAGGTCGGTGTGCCACAGCTTGGCGGCGGCGCCCTCTTCGTTGGTCAGTTCGCCCTTCAGGTGGCGGGTGATTGCCCAGTCGAGATGCGCCCAGCCGACCTGTAGTTTCGCCTTGAGATCGGCGAGGACGAAGCGGGTGTTCTGGAAATCGAACACCATCCCTGCGAACGCCTTGCGCGTCTTGGTGAATTCGACCGTCTCGTCGAACGCCTTCTGCGAGGACGCCATCACGCTGACCGCGATCGATAGGCGTTCCTGCGGCAATTGGCTCATCAGATAGATGAACCCCTTGCCCTCTTCGCCGAGGCAATTGGTGATGGGGACGCGGACGTCGTCGAAGAAGAGTTCGCTGGTATCGGCGGCCTCCTGCCCGATCTTGTCGAGCTTGCGGCCCTTGCGGAACCCCTCCCGATCGCTCTCGACCAGGATGATCGACATCCCCTTCCACGCGGGCTTGGCGTCGGGATCGGTCTTGGCGACGATCAGGGTCAGGTCGGTGTTCTGGCCGTTGGTGATATAGGTCTTCGACCCGTTGATGACGTAATGATTGCCATCCTTCTTCGCCGATGTGCGGATCGCCTGCAGATCGCTGCCGGTGCCCGGTTCGGTCATCGCGATCGCGGTGATGACGTCGCCCGAGACCATCTTGGGCAGCCATTCGGCCTTTTGCTCTTCGGACCCGTAATGTTCGATATAGCCCGCGACGATATCCGACTGGAGCGAGAAGCCCGCGGGCACGCCGTTGTACGACATTTCCTCGTCGACGATCGCGTTATAGCCGAAATCGAGACCGAGCCCGCCGTAAGCCTCGGGCACCGTCGGGCAGAGCATCCCGATCTCGCCCGCCTTGCGCCAGAAATCCTTGGGGACCAGCCGCGCCTCTTCCCACGCGTTGACGTGGGGGACGCCTTCCTTCTGGAGGAAGCTGCGGACCGTCTGGCGGAACGCCTCATGGTCTTCGTTATAGGCGGTCCGTCCCGGCAGGGTGTCGAGCGACATGATGCATCCTCGTTGTTCTGGTTGTCGCCAAGGGTGCGGAAAGCAGCGAAACGGGTCAAGTAACTTTTGTTACGGCGCCCGTCGCCGGTGGCCGTCGTCGGCGCTCATCCGGGCCTCTAACGGACGGGGTGACGCCGCGCAGGCGGGGCGTTAGGGTCCGGCAACCAACGACAGGAGAGAGCATGAAACTGGCCAGCCTCAAATCCGACGATCCGACCCGCGGTCGTGACGGCACGCTCGTCGTCGTGTCCGACGATCTGGCCTGGTATGCCGAGGCGGGGCACATCGCCCCGACGTTGCAGGCCGCGCTCGACGATTGGGACCGGGTGCTGCCCGACCTGATCGTGCTGGCGACCGATGTCCGCAACCAGGCGATCCCGCTCGAACGCTTCCACGAACATGATGCGGCCAGCCCCCTGCCCCGCGCCTATCAATGGGCGGACGGCTCCGCCTATGTGAACCACGTCGCGCTGGTCCGTCAGGCGCGCAACGCCGAGATGCCCGACAGTTTCTGGCATGATCCGCTGATGTACCAGGGCGGATCGGACGGGTTCCTCGGGCCGCGCGATCCGATCCCGCTGGCGGACGAAAGCTGGGGGTGCGACCTGGAGGCGGAGGTCGTCGTCGTCACCGGCGACGTGCCGCTCGGCGCGACGCGCGACGAGGCGCTGGCCGCGATCCGGCTGGTCGGGCTGACCAACGACGTGTCGTTGCGCAACCTGATCCCCGCCGAACTGGGCAAGGGGTTCGGTTTCTTCCAGTCGAAGCCCGCCAGCGCCTTCAGCCCCGTCTTCGTCACCCCCGATGCGCTGGGCGACTGGTGGCGCGAGGGCAAGCTGCACCGCAAGCTGATGGTCGACCTGAACGGCCAGCCGTTCGGACGGGCCGAGGCGGGCGAGGAAATGACGTTCGATTTCGGCACGCTGGTCGCGCACGCCGCCAAGACCCGCAAGCTGGGCGCGGGAACGATCGTCGGGTCGGGCACCGTGTCGAATCGGGGTGCCGACGGCGGCCCCGGCAAGCCGATCGCGGACGGCGGCGTCGGCTATTCGTGCATCGCGGAGGTCCGCACGATCGAAACGATCACCGGCGGCGCCCCGGTCACGCCGTTCCTGAAGGCGGGCGACACGATCCGCATCTGGGCGGAGGATGACCGGCATCATCCGATTTTCGGCGTAATCGAACAGACGGTGGGGTGACGTGCCCGGTCGTGCGGCGCGCGCGGTGCCGCCCCCCGCGTGGCCGACTAGCATGACCGACCCGCTCAACTGATCCGGAAGACGGGCGGCGTCGGCCAATCGTCCGACCCAACCGGCACATTTCACCCCCTTGAAATTTTATTACAAAGGATAGACAGCAATACTGATGCGTTGGGGAATCGAATCCCCACGCGGTAAAGACGGAGAGACCTGTGGCGAGCGACCACCCGCATGCCAATCTGCCCAAACTGTCGTTGCACGTGCCCGAACCGCAGTTCCGGCCCGGCGACACGGTCGATTTCGCGGCGGTCGACGTGCCCCCCGCGGGCGAGGCGCGGCGGCCCGACACCGCGGACGCGGCGAAGGGTTTCACCGACCTGGCCTATACGTTGGTCCGGGTGCTCGACGATGACGGCAACGCGGTCGGCCCGTGGGATCCCAAACTGTCGCCCGATATGTTGCGGCGGATGCTGCGCAACATGGCGCTGCTGCGCGCGTTCGACGAACGCATGTTCCGGGCACAGCGACAGGGCAAGACCAGTTTCTACATGAAGGCGCTGGGCGAGGAAGCGGTCGCGATCGCGGCGGCGGCGGCGCTGGAAGACGACGACATGTGTTTCCCCAGCTATCGCCAGCAGGGGCTGTTGATCGCGCGCGGCTATCCGCTGGTCGAGATGATGAACCAGATCTATTCGAACAGTGGCGACAAGCTGCAGGGCAAGCAGCTGCCGATCATGTATTCGGCGCGGGATTTCGGGTTCTTCTCGATCTCGGGCAACCTGACGACGCAATATCCGCAGGCCGTCGGCTGGGCGATGGCGTCCGCCGCGAAGGGCGACACGCGGATCGCGGCGACCTGGTGCGGCGAGGGATCGACCGCGGAGGGCGATTTCCATTCGGCCTGCACCTTTGCCGCGGTCTATCGCGCGCCCGTCATCCTCAACATCGTCAACAACCAATGGGCGATTTCGAGCTTTTCGGGGTTCGCGGGGGCCGAATCGACGACGTTCGCGGCGCGCGCGGTCGGCTATGGCATCGCCGGGCTGCGCGTCGATGGCAACGACGCGCTGGCGGTCTATGCCGCGACCCTTTGGGCCGCCGAGCGGGCGCGGACCAACCAGGGGCCGACGCTGATCGAACATTTCACCTATCGCGCCGAGGGTCATTCGACCTCCGACGATCCGACCCAGTATCGCAGCGCGGGCGAACCCAATGCCTGGCCGCTCGGCGATCCGGTCCGGCGGCTGAAGGATCACCTGATCGCCATCGGCGAATGGGATGAGGACCGCCACGCCGCGCAGGACAAGGAGGTCGCCGACCTGGTGAAGGCCGAGCAGAAGGAAGCCGAGAAGAACGGCATCCTCGGCCATGGCCTCCACCAGCCGCTCGACAGCCTGTTCGACGGCGTCTTCGAGGAGATGCCCTGGCATCTGAAGGAACAGCGTCAGCAGATGCTCGACGAAGAGACGGCGTCGGGCCGTCCATGGGATCGCAAGTGATGACCGACGTGATCGACACCGGCGCCGGGACCGACGCACAGGCCGACGCGCCCGCGACCAAGCGGATGAACATGATCCAGGCGATCAATTCCGCGCTCGACGTGATGATGGAACGCGATCCCGACGTGATCGTGATGGGTGAGGACGTCGGCTATTTCGGCGGGGTGTTCCGCGCGACCGCGGGGCTCCAGGCGAAACACGGCAAGACGCGCGTGTTCGACACGCCGATCACCGAATGCGGGATCATCGGCGTCGCGGTCGGCATGGGCGCCTATGGCCTGCGCCCCGTCCCCGAAATCCAGTTCGCCGATTATATCTATCCCGCGCTCGACCAGCTGGTCAGCGAGGCGGCACGGCTGCGCTATCGGTCTGCGGGGGAATTCATCTCCCCGATCACGGTGCGCTCGCCGTTCGGCGGCGGCATCTTCGGCGGGCAGACGCACAGCCAGAGCCCCGAGGGCATCTTCACCCATGTGTCGGGGATGAAGACGGTGATCCCGGCGACGCCCTACGACGCCAAGGGGCTGCTGATCGCGGCGATCGAGGATAACGATCCGACGATCTTCTTCGAACCCAAGCGCATCTATAATGGCCCGTTCGACGGATATTGGGACCGCCCGTCGCAAAACTGGTCGAAACATCCCGGTGGCGAGGTGCCGACCGGCTATTACAAGGTCGAGCTGGGCAGCGCGAATATCGTGCGGTCGGGGGAGGCGGTGACGATCCTCTGCTATGGCACGATGGTCCATGTCTGCGCTGCGACGGTCGCCGAAATGGGGGTTGATGCCGAAATCGTCGACCTGCGCACGCTGGTGCCGCTCGACATCGACACGATCGAGGCGTCGGTCAGGAAGACCGGGCGCTGCCTGATCGTCCATGAAGCGACGCGGACCAGCGGCTTCGGCTCCGAATTGTCGGCGCTGGTCCAGGAACGGTGCTTCTATCATCTCGAGGCGCCGATCGAACGCGTCACCGGCTTCGACACGCCTTATCCGCATAGCCTCGAATGGGCCTATTTCCCCGGCCCCGTCCGTATCGGCGAGGCGCTCAAGAACATTCTCAAGGACTGATCCGATGGCGCGTTTCACCTTCAAGCTGCCCGATATCGGCGAAGGCATTTCGGAAGCCGAGATCGTCGCCTGGCATGTCGCGATCGGCGACCGGGTCGAGGAAGACCAGCAGATCGCTGACATGATGACCGACAAGGCGACGGTCGAAATGGAATCGCCCGTGTCGGGCACCGTCGTCGAACTGGCGGGCGAGGTCGGCGACCAGGTGTCAATCGGCGCGGCGCTGGTCGTGATCGAGACCGAGGATGCGGCCAGCGGCGAGGCGGTGGCGACGCCGATCGACGCGACCGATCGGCCCGAGGCGCCTGTTGCCGACGAGGCGACGCTGGCGGCGGAGAATCCGGGGGTCGAGGAGGCGGAAGGTGCGGTTCCCGCCCCCTCTTCCGTTCGTGCTGAGCCTGTCGAAGCACAGGCCAAAAGCGCAGCGCCCGCCGCACGTCCTTCGACCAGCTCAGGACGAACGGATGGGGATGCCGCCGGACTAGCCGATGCGCATCACGCCCCCATCCTCGCCTCCCCCGCGGTGCGGATGCGCGCGCGCGATCTCGGAATCGATCTCGCCGCGGTGAAGTCGGACGGGGAGCGGGTGCGGCATGCCGATCTCGACGCCTATCTCCGCTATGGATCGGGGGAGGGCTATCATGCGCCCCACGCCAGCCGGGCGCGCGAGGACGAGACCGTCAAGGTCATCGGGATGCGCCGCCGCATCGCCGAGAATATGGCGGCATCGAAGCGCAACATCCCGCATTTCACCTATGTCGACGAAATCGACGTGACCGCGCTGGAGGCGATGCGCGCCGATCTCAACGCGCATCGCGGCGGGCGGCCCAAGCTGACGATGCTGCCGCTGATGATCGTCGCCATCTGTCGCAGCCTGCCCGAATTTCCGATGCTCAACGCGCGCTATGACGATGACGCCGGGGTCGTGACGCGGTCGGGGCGGGTCCACATGGGGATGGCGACGCAGACCGATGCGGGGCTGACCGTGCCCGTCATCCGCGATGCGCAGGACAGGAACGTCTGGCAGCTCGCGACCGAGATCGGGCGACTGGCGGACGCGGCACGCGCGAACAAGCTGAAGTCCGACGAGATGGGCGGCGGCACGATCACGATCACTTCGCTCGGGCCGCTCGGCGGGATCGCGACGACGCCCGTGATCAATCGTCCGGAGGTCGCGATCATCGGGCCGAACAAGATCGTCGAACGCCCGGTCTTCGATGGCGACGACATCCGCCGGGCGAAGCTGATGAACCTGTCGATCAGTTGCGACCACCGCGTCGTCGATGGCTGGGACGCGGCCAGCTACGTCCAGAGCCTGAAACGCTTCCTGGAAACGCCGGTCCTGCTGTTCGCGGATTGATCGAACGGGGCTCGTCGATCAGCCGACGAGCCCCGTCGTGGCTAGACCCCGCGACCGGTGAACAGCTTCACCAGCACGACGATCACCGCAATCACCAGCAACAGGTGGATCAAGCCACCCGCGATGTGAAAGGCGAAGAACCCCAAGACCCATAGCACCAGCAAGATGACCGCGATCGTCCACAACATCTGAAATCTCCCAAGCTCGCCGCGCCGATGCGCAGGTTGAGTCCGTAACGACCGGTCGACGCCGCATGTTCCGATATCGGGGCGGCCCCGCGAAAATCACCTCTGCGTAAATTCCGCGCCTAACCCGCTATGACTTCGGTAAGTATTGGTCGGTAACACCGACGATCGACGCAGTCATCGCGGACGATCGGGCCATGCAGCTACGTCATTGGGGGCAGATGCGTCACTGCGGGCTATCGATTGCGGCGGTCTATGCGCTGGTCGTGATCGCGATAGCGGGGCCGCAAGGACCGGGCGACTTCCTGTGGCTGTTGTCCTGCTACACCGCGACGATCGTGACATTGGCAGCGGGGGTCGCCGCGCTGTGGGCCGCGGGCCGGATCGCGCGATTCGGATTGCCGACGGCGATCGCCTGGCCCGTCGCGCGCCGGTTCGACCGCGTCGTGCCGTTGATGACCTTTGCGATCACGATGGCCGCCTTTACGCTGTTCAAGCAATCGGTGCTGCCCCAGGCGGGATTCGCCTTCGGACAGAGCATCGCGGTGACCGAACAGGCCATGCTGGGGCAGGACGCGTGGCCAGGTGACCCACGCGCTGTTGCGGTCGCCCTTGTGGAGCCAGGCGATCGATCTCGCCTATCATGCGTGGTTCGCCCCGATGACGCTGGGGATGGTGTTATGCGCCTTCGCCCCGCGCGATTCGGCGCTGGCGACCCGCTATATGCTGGCGTTCGTGCTGGTGTGGATCGTCGAAGGATCGCTCACTGCCTATTGGCTGCCCGCCGCGGGGCCCTGTTTCTACGACGCGGTCCAGCCCGGCCCCGACCGGTTCGCGGCGTTGCACGATCATCTGCGCGCGCAAAGCGACTGGCTGCGCGCCACCGGATTTCCGGGGCTGTCCGCGCTCGATTACCAGCGTGAACTCTTTCGTGCCTTTACCACCCGCCACCTGACGTTCGGCGCCGGGATTTCGGCGATGCCATCGCTCCACAATGCGATGGCGGTGCTGTTCGCGTGCGCCGCCTTCCACCACGGGCGGCGGATCGGTTACCTCTTCGCCGCCTATGCGGTCGTGATCGCGGTCGGGTCGGTCCATCTGGGCTGGCATTATGCGATGGACGGTATCGTCGCCGCCGCGATGACGATGGCGATCTGGAAACTGACCGGGGTGATCGTTCATGCGACCCGGACGGCGGCGGGGGTGGCGCCAGCCCGCGAAGCGCAGGGGGTCGCGGCCCGCATGGGCACGAATCCTTAATTCGTGCGGGGTTAGGCCCCGACGCATGTTGCGTCGCCATGCCGCCCCGTTCCTGTTGATCGCGATCGTGGTCGTCTATGCCGCAGCGGTGCTGATCGCCGCGGGTCCTGGTGCTGTAACGGGATGGGCGGCGATCGCCTGGTCGCGGACGACGGGCTACCTTCCCGCGCTCGCGCTGGTCGCATCGATCGCGCTGATGGCGACGATGATCGCGGATGGGCGGCAGGGGCGGGAGCGGTCGGTGATCGCCATCTGCCGCGACTTCGTCGCGACGCGGATCGCCCCAGGCTATGGCCTATTGTGGCTGATGCCGCTGATCGCCGCAGTCGGATCGGGCACCGCCTATATGATCTTCAAGCAACGGATCCTGCCGCGCACCGGGTTCGGCGCCGACCGGATGCTCGCCGATCTCGATCGGGCGCTGCTCGGGGCGGATGCGTGGACGCTGAGCCATCGGTTGCTGCCCGGGCCGCAGGCGACGTGGTTGCTCGATCTTGCCTATCACCCGCTGTTCTTTCCGATGACGGTCGGGATCGCGCTGTGCCTGGTGCTGCCGCTCCAGTCGGTCGCGCGCTATCGCTACATGCTGGGCTATGCGCTGATCCTGATCGGCCCGGCGACGATCGGCAGTTGGTATGTACCCGGCGTCGGCCCGTGTTTCGACGCCGCGCTGCATCAGGCATCGCGCTATCTGCCGATGGTCCAGACGCTGGGGGCGCAACAGGCGTGGCTCGCCGCCAGCGACGGGCATGGGCTGGTGTCGCTCGACACGCAAACGCGGCTGGTGGCACTGTTCCGGGCGGGCGAGCTGGCCGACGGGGCGGGGATTTCGGCGATGCCGTCGATCCACAACGCGCTGTCGACCTTGTTCATCTGTTTCGTCGTGTCACTGCGGCCCCGGCTGATCTGGGCGATGCTGCCCTATGGAATGCTGATCCTGATCGGGTCGGTCCATCTGGGCTGGCATTATCTGGTCGATAGCCTCGCGGGGATCGCGCTCGCGGTCGGCATATGGTGGGGGACTGCCCCGATCGCGCGGATGGTCGGGGTCGGTCGCGCCGTCGCCGGGGATCGCCGCCCCGCACCGGGCGATTCAGGCCTAATCGCCCGCCCGGCGCTTCTGTAACGCGCCTGCCAAGCGTCGGGCGATCCCGCGCGGGGTGACGCGGATCGACGCCGCCACGACCGCGTTCATCGCCCCCGACACCTTGACCGCGCGGTTCGCCGCCAGCGCCGCCAGCCCGTCGCGGACCACCTGCGCAGGGTCGGTCGCGACCCGCTGGAACAAGGCGCTGTCCGCCATCCCCGCCACATCGGCGAATTCGGTGCGCGTCGGGCCGGGGCAGAGCGCGGCCACACGAACGCCGCTGTGCTTGACCTCTTCGTGGAGCGCTTCGGAATAGCTCAGCACGAACGCCTTGGTCGCATAATAGACCCCCATCCACGGCCCCGGCTGGAACGCCGCGGTCGAGGCGATGTTGAGGATGCCGCCTTTACCGGCGGCGATCATCCCGGGCAGCACCCCGCGCGACAGGGCGACCAGCGCGCGGCAATTGAGGTCGATCATCGCGAGCTGCCGATCGGTGTCGAGCGTCGCGATCGGCCCGCGCAGGCCGAAACCCGCATTGTTGATCAGCGTGTCGACGCTCAGCCCGGCGGCGGCGATCTCGGCGAGCAGCGTCGCGGGCGCATCGGGTCGTTCGAGGTCGGCGGTGATGATCGTCACCGTCACGCCGGGGAGCGCGGCGGCGAGCGCGGCCAGCCGGTCGCCCCGCCGCGCGGTGAGGATCAGATCATGCCCCTGTGCGGCCAGCGCGCGCGCGAACGCATCGCCGATGCCCGCCGATGCGCCGGTGATCAGAACGGCCATCCATCATCTCCACTCGTCCGGCGACCGCCGGGGTTGCGTGTCATCGCCGTCGTCCGACCAGCGCGTATCGCCCGCCGGTCGGCGGGCGCCGGCGTCAGACGATTTCGAATAGGCCCGCCGCGCCCATCCCGCCGGCGGTGCACATCGTCACGACGACATAGCGGACCCCGCGTTTGCGCCCCTCG
>Ga0206131_10000259_pt1 | contig 75878 bp, 77 predicted proteins | sample Helgoland_Spring_FD_148636 | JGI IMG/M metagenome (GOLD analysis project Ga0206131, IMG submission 148636) | Pelagic subsurface seawater microbial communities from Kabeltonne, Helgoland, North Sea - Helgoland_Spring_Bloom_20160517_1 | ecosystem: Environmental > Aquatic > Marine > Epipelagic ... | reverse complement strand
TTTGGTGTCCGCAGTAGTGGGAGCTGGAACCAAGCCAGCCCCGGAAATAGAAAATGCGCTATATGTGGTATCCTCATCATCTCTCCATGCGGGATTTCCAGTGCCATCAGTCTTCCATACTTTATTGACCTGCCCAGAGCCAGAAGATACTATTCCAGAAATAGTAGAACTATTAGCCGGCAATAAACCAAACAAATTAGAAATACTAAAGCGATATGTCTCCCCACCATCAAAATCGCAAACAGCCAACACATCGCTTGTTGTTATTGTATTTATAGGATCTGGAAGACCTAGTTCTCTAATTGTTTTAAATGACATGATGTTTATTGGTCTGCGATATATTTATATACACATGAATAGTTACAGTTCATAGATTAAAATGGTTACGATTCCCGTGTCGACATTGGTTCCATCTGTTAGCTTAATATTTAAATCCAACTTATCGACCGATTTTGTTATATGTAGGTTTGCAAAATCAGTAGTATTACAAATAGATGCAATAACCTGATAGTCATTAATTGAAGAGAAGGGGCTAAAATTAAACCCTACTCTATAAAAACCACTACTAATCTTATTCGCGGTAAAACCTGAGCTCCCCCTTACGGTGGGCGATGCAGACAAGGTAAAATCTATTCCATGCTTTGGCGACAAAGAATTACTAATTTGTCCATCTATATTTACATCTCCATGAATATCGACCACCCCGTTATCCATCTCAACAAAAGTATCGTTTTGCAGTTCGCCAACAATTAGTTCATCTGTTAAGTGACCAGATATTCCATCGATATCTTGATAGTACCCACTAACGCCGCTAACCAGCTGCTGATTGTAATCATAAATAAAATTCTCAGAGCCAACAAGGGATGACCCGCTTACAAACTGAATATATTGATCACCATCAAGATTAGAAGTAGCACCCCCACGAGGCTCTCCAAGTTCAGCTATCTTGACCCAATCAGTGTTATTATCCTCTCCAGTTTTTTCGTATAAAAAATTAGTGGAAAGATCTAGAAATTTAGAGCCTCGTATACCAGCCGCTTTTAAGCTTTTGTTTTGACCAGTAGGGGGAGCAAAGTCAGAAATAAAAGGTTGCCGTATTCCTAAGTTTGAGTTTACAAAATCTTCAAAAGCTCCCATAATTAATCCTCTTTTATAATATATTTAGCTGGATTATTCACATCTGCATTAGCAGCTCTAGATAATGCATCTAAATTAAATACATGATCTCCGTTATTGTCAACTATGCCGCCGCTATCACAAATGCAAAATTTGTTATCATGATTAAATGAAAAATCTAATTGTAACCCTGCCGTTAACTGCAGGAAGCTGTATACAGTGCCTCCATTAGGGCCGGAACCGCCTTCACTAACATTCTCAAAGGAAACGTTAGCAGGGTTTGTGACTGTTGTACCAACAGATGCTAATCCAGCAGCAAGACTATTAGGTGAGGCCAGGACTTCTCTTTGATTAAACCCAGATATTGAATAATTTGGATTAGTGAAAACAGTACTTGTTTCAACATTTGCTAAATTAAATGCAGAAACTGTCCAAAGAAACTGCCCTTTTTGGTCAACATCTTTTACAGTAATCCTAAAAGAATTTGAGTTCAATCCAGTGCCGCTATTTGTTTGGACCAATTGAGAGGCTGGGCTTTGAGATGAGTCGGTAGATAGTGAAGGCGATACATTATGCGATTGATCGCTCACTAAGTTAAATAAATCAGAAATACCCGCGCTTGAACTAGAAAGACTCGAAGCAAGGTTGGATATGGATAATTTCAACGGAGCATTTGCTATTTTAATAACTGTCGATGCGATAGATTTTAATCCATTACTATCTTTTATAGCAACTATTTTAAAATTATCGCTGTTAATATTGTAAGCTCCACTATTATAACTGCATGTTTTGGCTGCCTCAAATGTTGATGGACTATTAATAGAAACTTCTTTTGTGCCTAATGTCGGGTCGATGTATGAAATGGAATCGTAATTGGATGCAGTATGATTAACTGTGGCAGATTCGTTAAGCTTAATAGCTTGCTGGCCAGACGGGTAAGACACTGAAGATATGTTAACTGACGGTCCGATGTTATTATTTAAAACAGTATTCGATAAAGCTTCGTTGCCATTAATAGAGTATTGATTTTGGGCCTGTAATTTTACAGAAAGATTACCGTTCCTTGAGCTTGTGACAACTACCGGTACAGTGTAGCTATAAATGTCCCCATTAACCAAAGTGGAATTGTAGCTAGCGAAAGAGGTTTGAGAACCATCTGCAAGTCCCTCGTTAAAGACTTTGATTTTAATTGAATTGTTGGTTTCACCTTGGGTATCAATTAAAGCAGTAACATTAACGATGTCGCCCCCTTTTAGTTCAGATAAACCAATGTTATGCCCGGAAGCAGAAGAAATAGCAGGAGTTGCAACAGACACACTATTAATAATAGGGGCATTGGCCACTTTAATTGTCAAATCTTTTGAATCTGTAGCTCCATTTGCGCTACGAACTACTTTTATGTTTAAATTATCTTGATCCGCATACACCCCATTGACATAGGAAACAGTTTTAGAACTTTCGAAAACAGAAGGCAAGTTGATAGATATAGTCGAATTATTAACTACAGAAGCGGTATAAGAAATAGTGTCGATAGAATCATCAAAATTAGATGCAGTATTATTAAAATTGGTTGACTCTGTTTCTCTCAAGCCATCAGTCCTGCCATTATAGGAAGACGGAGAAGATGCAGAGATAATAGGGTAATCTTGATCTAGTAACCTAGAATCATTGCTTCCTGCAAAATCTATGTCAGATGTTTGATATATCCCAGTAGAACCCATATTGTTTGTAGCCCTTAATTTTATTCCTTGTTCGCCAACTCTATCAGAAACTGTAATTGGGATAGTTGCTCTTTTGATAACAGGTCCTACATCAATAAAATCATAACTTGAAAAGGGTATAGCATTTGAGATCCCATAATCATCAACTGCGATTTGATTAGGGCTAGTCAATTCAGTATCAAATAAACTAGAGTCATAATCAATAAAAATATTTATCAAATCCCCAGCCTTCAATGCAGAAGAACCTAATTCTTCCCCGTTTTTTGGTGTGGCATTATTAATAGTATCTATAGATATATTAGAAGCTGATGGACCTGAACCTATTGTAATTAAATCAACAAATCCAGTAAAGCCATTAACAACTCCAGTAAGCTGAGTTGAATCTTGAGCATCAAAATTATCTATAAAACCCTCAAACCTTCTTGTGCCTGCACCTAATTCTTGTATGTTTGATTTGGGCACTTCGATATTATTGATATGTGCAATCCCCATGTAGTCGTTATTTGGTCCATCCCAACGCAAAGAAACTTTCAAATTATTTGACGATTCAACGGCAGAGCCAGACAGATAGGTATTTACAGTTGGGGTATCATAATATGTAGATATTTCGGAGCCATCATTGTTAATAATAGAATTAAAAAAAACAAAAGAGCTGTTCGTATTACCCCCAATAATGTTGATATTATTTATACTTTGTTCGAAGTGACCGCTAATATCATTTAATTGATCGGCGAGGTCTGCACCATCAATGCCGTCGATTTCTCCTTGAAGGTGACCGCTAATATCATTTAATTGATCGGCGAGGTCTGCACCATCAATGCCGTCGATTTCTCCTTGAAGGTGACCGCTAATATCATTTAATTGATCGGCGAGGTCTGCACCATCAATGCCGTCGATTTGATTCTGGAAATAACCGCTGAGGCCATCAAGGTTAAGGTCAGCCGTAATGGCATTTGATAAATCAGGAAAAGTTACTCTATAATTCTCATCTAATGTGGCTACTAGGAAATTGTACCCTTCTTTAGGGGAAACCTTTTCCAAGTCCGTAATTTTTTTGCTCTGGGCCATAAGGCGAAATTACTGTTCAGACTCTAATCGGTCCATGCGAGATTTTAAAGACTCATTTTCTTTAGATAGCTCTTTTATAGATTCAATTAATACAGGTATCATTTTATGATAAGCTACAGCTAAATGCCCCTCAGCATTTAAAGCAACAGCTTCTGGCAGTACGGCTTCAACTTCTTGAGCGATAACGCCAACATCTTTTTTGCCAGCCAGTGAAGCATCCGCCGATTCATTCCAGGTGAAATAAACACCATTAATTTCGTTTAATATTTCTTTTGCAGAGTGGATTTTTTTTCTGTCATCTTTTAAGTTGATGTCAGATACCCAAAGGGCGGCTTCTCCGCCAAGAGACCAATCTTCTATTTTTAGATAGCCGTTCTCCATAACTAGGCCGCCGTAATTAATTGTATCAAGATTAGTAGCTATCTTGACCCCGCCAGCTATGGTATCATCGGCGGCATTTATCCCCTCAAGAAAATATCCTTTACCGAAGACATTAAAATTAGTATTCATAGCCCAGGCATCGCAAGATTTTACCCATTCGATGTTTTTATTAAAACCATCTTGGCCTTGGCCGTTTTCCAACAACTTTCTGTAACAAGTGTTAGCCAAGGGAATATTGCGATCAGAGGCAACCGCACTCACCAAGTGTCCGGCATGGCAATTCAATAAGTCTGCAAAATCCCCTTGAGTTTTTTCTGATATTTCAAAATCAACACCGAACATAATTGATATATCTGTACGCTCCCACAAAGAATCTCCATGTAAATTATTTGGATCAGTCAGTATGACACCATCCTCAATAGAAAACCCGGGAATAGTAAGCATTGTTATAGATATGTTATTCCCAAATGCACCCGCCACTTTAGAAGTAATTGTTACCCCTTCTATAACGACCGATGCGAAAGAATCATTATCATGAGTCTTTAAAGTTATCCCCCCAAAGTTTGCCGTGTCTTCTGTGGTCAATTCTTTATGGTCGCCTATTTCAATATTGCTATCTTCAACAACCAGCCTCTCGGTGTCTATAGTTGTAGTGTTACCAAGAACAGTAAGGTCTCCACTTATAGTAGTGTCATGCTTAACAAAAGCATTTCCATGAACATAAAGGTCAATAAAATCAGCATCTCCAGATGCACTAAAATCTCCTGTAACCGATAAGTTTTGATCAAAAAATGCATTACCATCAACATGCAAATCGCCTTCGGAGTATAAATCGCCAAGAACATATACGTCGTCTTGAAGCTCAACAGGCCGATCATCTCCGGGCTCAATAGATCCGATTCTTATTTTTACCCCATTTGAATCTATAATACTAGCTCCCCCTCCAAAAGCCTTAAGAATATCAGAAGATAGACCTGTAAAAGGAACTCTATAATTTGCGGCGTCTCTTGTTTCTGATGCTAGACCACTAGCTACAACATAATAAACATCTGAATTTTGAGAAACTTCATGGTGCGGAAACATTGGGAGTTCCGATATTTTACGATCTGCCATAATATGTTTATACACATATAACAGATGAAATAATTAATTTATTCTAATAATTCGAAGTCTATATCACCTTTTAATACATAGAAATTAAAATTTAATCCTTTTTGAATCTCCGTGTTAAAATAATAGTCAACTATTACATCTTCAATATACTGCTTGATTAATCTTTTTAAGGGTCTTGCCCCCATTTTTTGCTCTGCAGCTAGACTACATACATGTTTAACTACATCTTGTGAGTAATTAATTTTAATCTTTTTCTTGCGCAGTTTCTTTTGCATGGATTGCAGCTCTTTTTTGAATATTTTATGGAGGTCCTTATCTTTTAGGTGGTTAAAGACAACTATGTCGTCTAGCCTATTAATTAATTCAGGACTAAGCACTTTCTTTGCAGAAGATATAATCTTCGGGCCATTATCTACGGGCTCAGGAGAAAAACCAAGAGTGCTTTTCGTAGTAAGGTCCGCTCCAATGTTGCTGGTCAAAATAATAATTGCATCACTAAAATAAGACATCACCCCATTGTTATCCTTTAGTGATCCCTCATCCATTACTTGCAGTAATATTTGCTGGACAGATGGATCGGCTTTTTCAATTTCATCGAAAAGGACAACGGAGTGAGGATCTCGTTTTATCTTTTCCGTCAAAAGCCCCCCTTCTTCATAACCCACATATCCTGGAGATGAACCAATTAATTTATTCGCGGAAATTTTATCAGAGTATTCAGACATATCAAACCTAATAATCTTCTTTTCGGAGCCAAAGTAATGTTTGGCTAGCATTTTAGCCGTCCATGTCTTCCCGACACCAGAAGCCCCAAGAAATAGAAATGAACCGATAGGCTTGTCAACATCCTTAAGGCCTATTTGTGACCTTAATATTGATTTACTGATAGCAGATGTAGCATCTGTTTGATTAACGACATCTCGAGTTAAAAGTTTTAAGAGACGGGAAGCCCTATCGCTTTCTTCATCAATTAAGTTATCAATAGGAATCTTAGATTTTCGAGAAATGATGGTCAATATATCATCTTTAGAAACATTCCTGATGGGAGCCTTTTTCCAATCATCAGATAGTTTTTCGTAACGTTTTAAAAGCCTTTCCTCTTCGTTAGCGGAGCAAGTATTTAAACTAAAGCAATCATACAGCTTATTTTCCAGGTCTTTTATCTCATCGGGAGCAGTAGAGTTTGCGATCTTAACCATTGCGCCGCATTCGTCAAGGACATCTATAGCTTTATCCGGAAACTTTTGAGCTGGTAGGTACAGGTCGCAAAGATTAACTATGTTTTTTAAGATTTTTTGATTATATTTTGTTCCATGAAAATCCTCATAGTAACCTTTTATACCTTTCAGTATATCAAAGCATTCCAATGGTGTCGGCTCGCTAACAGCTATAGACTCAAACCTACGAACCAAGGCTGAATCTTTTTCAAAATTTTTCTTATACTCAGAGAAGGTAGTGGCTGCGATTAATTTAATTTTGCCACGAGCTAATGCTGGCTTTAAAATGTTAGCAGCGTCCATGGCCCCTTCGGCACTGCCAGCCCCAACCAAGGTATGAGCTTCATCTATAAATAAAATGACATTAGGCTTTTCTTGACACTCCTTTATTAAGGATTTAACTCTTTGCTCAAACTGACCACGGTATTTAGTTCCAGCTATCATTGATGCTAAATCAATAGCATAAATTTCTTTATTAATTAAAAAATCAGGAACATCAGCTTTTGTTATTTTGTAAGCAAGTCCTTCAATGATAGCAGTCTTCCCAACACCAGGCTCTCCTAGTAACATAGGATTGTTCTTGTTTTTTCTAGCTAGAATCTCACAGATTCTTGAAATTTCAAAATCTTTACCAATGATCGGATTGATTTTTTTATCACGACACTCAGTATTTAAATTAGTAGCAAATGAGTCTAAAATGCTTTCATTAGTTTTGGCTGGCCCCTGACCTTGGGATTTGGAGCCAAGAGGATCGACAGACTCATTTTTATTATAAAGCTCACCAGACTTCATTCTGACTAAATATTCTTTGGCAGCTTGACGAGCATTTACCCCTTCAGCAGTAAGGAAATGATATATAGGGCCGTTTTTGGAGTTTAGAAAGCAAAAAAAGATGTGATCGATACTAACATAATCGTTACCTATTTGAGATGCTAATTGATGTACTGCAGCAAGAAACTGTACAAGCTCATCAGAATAAGAGCAATCCTTAAGCTCATCGGAATCCTGTTTTTCGAGGGAAAAAAAGGAATTAATAAAAGAAACCAATGAATCAACATTAATATCTAAGTCGGTCAAGAAATTATCTATATTAAAATCATTAGACTTTAATAAAATAAGCAAAACATGACAAGACTCTACCTCCTCATAGTTCAATGCTTTGGCTAAAGTTTTAGCCTGTTGGATTATTTTTTGAGCTTGAGGTGTGAAATTGGGAGAAATTTCCATATGTATATTATATATACTACACTTAAGATTTTATATCTTTTAACTTCATGTAAATCATTTCATCAATTATTTTCATGTTATTAACAAATATTGCATCTCCATCTCTAGTTTTTTCTCCGTTTATAGTTATAATACTTCCCTCTTTGGGGACAGAATTCTTTTTTAAAAAGTTTGTGCACTTTCTTTCTCTAGCGGTATCGCAAAGAATTGCATCTACCGTGCCAAACTCGTCCTCCAACTCTAGCTTGATATAGGTGTTACCATTCCGGGACTTATCTTTCTTTGAGAATGCGACACTAAATATATATTTAGCAGTAGAGCGAGGTTCCAATGAATTAAAGTATATAGAGTTTTGAGGCGGATGGTCTACATTATGGAAAACTTTACATAACTCAGATGAATAACTAAAACCTAATAGCTGTTTTTCAAAATACCAATTAGCAAATTTTTGACTCTTACTATTCTTATAATAAATCTTTTTGTATGGATCGTATTTTTTCTTTAATGTTTGATAGCGGGACTCTTTTATTAAAGGCTTATTGTCATCCCCTACCGCTTTAAATTCAGAATCTGTTACATTTTTAAAAATAGTAAACAGGTCTTTGTCTTCCTTTTCCGAGATAGATATAAAGTTTCTTTTTTCCCTGTCAGTTAAGATGTTAAATAATTGAGCCTCAAGCACAAGCTTGGACCGATCTTCGCTTGGATCGTCACTGAGTGCGCCAGCCTGAATTAAAGCGCTCAATACCCCAATGTTTAATCCAGCCTGCTTTGCGGCCAGGAACAATTCAAACTTTGTACTGCTCTGTTCGTCCCTGAATTCACGAAGAGAGTCAAGAGATTTCTCACTGATACCTTTAATACTGCTAAGGCCATAACGAATATTGTCGCCCTCAATTGAGAAATTCATTTTGGATTTCAACAAACTGGGAGGTAGCAATTTAATACCAAAAAATGGCAGCTCCTGACTGATCTTTGCGACTTCTGCCTGAGGTGTTGGCTCGAACTGAGTCATCTTGAGTAAGGACAAAAAGAACTGCCTAGGATGATTGAACTTTAGATATGTGGTCCATGCAGCCAAGGTGCTATAAGCGATAGAGTGAGACTTATTGAAAGAATAGTTAGCACTATCCTCGGCAACACTCCAAAGTACATCAGCAGCTTCAATTGGGAGCTGGTTTTCTATAATTTGCTTCTCAATTTTAGCTTTCCATTTAGGCATTTGGTCTATCTTTTTCTTACCAACAATTCTACGAAGTTGCTCAGCCTCATCCAAGGTGAACCCTACTTGAACCGCCATCTTCATGAGTTGTTCCTGATACAGCGGGATCCCGCCAGTATAAGATAGCACTTCGTCGTACAATTCATGCTGACTTTGGAAATCACCAGTACGGACATAGTCCGCATATTGATCAGTGAAATCAAGTGCCCCCGGCCTTGCAATGGCAACAACCGCGCTTAATTGCTCCAGGTTTTTAGGCTTAACTTTTTTGCAAACACTAAAATTAGTATGAGCCTCAATCTGAAACAATCCATGGGCGTGCTCAAGCTCCTGAAGGGGCAGGTATGTTTTCTCGTCATCCAAGGGTATGGACATAGGGTCCATTTTGATAGCTTGACAAGCATCATGAATAACACTTAGGGTTCTTAATCCTAAGATATCAAACTTAACCATAAGCTCAGCCACCCAGTTCATGTCGTATGCAGTCACTAATGCTCCTTCATTTGTAGCCTGCAAGGGGCAAATACTAGATATCTCATGGTGAGAAATTGCAATCCCAGAAGGGTGCACTCCGCTGTTTTTATTTAACCCTTCTAGCTTTTGAGCAATACGAAAAACTTCTTGGTTTGTATCTACCCACTCTTTAAATTTTTCGCTATCATCTGCCGCATCACAAAGACCAACAACCTTGCCAAAGTTTTTAGGAATCAAGGCTGTGACTGCATTAATGTCTGATTCGTCATAACCCCCGACGATTTTACCACACTCACGAATACAAAGCTTACTACTCAATGTATTAAGGGTTAAAATCTTGGCGGTCCTTCCAGGGTACTTGTCCTCAATGTACTCAATAACTTTATGGCGATGTTCGTAAGAAATATCGTTATCGACATCTGCTAAAAGGCTCCCATCTAAATATGTAATCCCATCTTTCTCAGTTTTCTTAGCCCTACTCTTACTAACGAACCTTTCAAAGAATAAATCATACTTAATTGGGTCAATTTTTGTGACATCAATCAAATAAAGAACCAACGATCCAGCGGCACTACCTCGCCCCGGACCCGTGGGTATATCGTTTTCGTGACAAAAATTTAGGATATCCCAATTGAGTAATATATAATCAATGAACCCAAGCTCTTTTAATATAGTTAGCTCTTCTTTTACTCTGTCGTAATAATCCTGCTTATTTTTTTGCTTATCAATTTTTTTATTCTTTACTCCACGAAGGCAAAGTTCGCGTAGGAAATCATAGTTTGAAGTATCTGGAGATTTATTTAGATCGGAATATTGTTCAGAGCTAATTTCAATCTCTGGAAGCTGAACCCCCGGAGGGACACAGTCTTCATAGGCAGTAAATTGTTCAATAAAACTTGTTGTCATAAATTTTTAATGGAATCATTTTTGCACTGTTCTAGTGCACTTTTGCTCGATTCAATTGAGTTAATTTGATTAACTATAGAATTAAACTCAGATCTATTCTTAGACCAATAATTATTAGGTTTGGATGTAATTTTGTTATACAAGCAATGAGCCTCGTCTATTAGGATTGATAACTCATTAGTATATAAATCAAGGTGCATATTAATTTTATCTTTTAATTTCATATTTTTATTGTCCACATCATTTTTTTAAATACTTCATAGTTCTTTTGAATGTCATATAATGCATCATGCAGCTTTTCAGGGTCAAATTCAACGTCATATGTTTTGCAGCATGCACCAAGGTTTAGCCTCATACCCCTTTCATATACCGAGTTTAATTTAAACTGCCAAGAAAGGAAGTCAATTTCCTTGTCGTATTCTATATCTTTATGAATTGCTTTAGCTATAGAGAGTGTGTCGATAGATTGTTTTAAGTAAGAATAGTCAGTAGGGCGACCTAAAAGCTTTCGGAATATATTATGTATGTAAATATCAAAACCAAGAATATTATGTCCTAAATTAATATACTCTTCATTGTACAGGAATTTTTCGAAATGATCAAGAACTTTTTCCGCTGGTTGCGATAATTTTTTATACTTGGCATCATTGAAGCCGGTAACCTTTCGAGCTCCGTCAGACATTCTAAGGTCATCCCAATGAATATGATAATCATTGGACTCCACCAACTTATCACCATGATAAATTAAGAATGCAAGCTGCCAGGGCTTGTTATGTTCTGAAACCAAATTTAAATTGCAAGTTTCAAAGTCAAAAACAATATACTTTTGATTTTTTTTAAATCTTAATAGGTCTTCAATCATAATTTATAAACTTTTATTTTTCTCCAAGTAGCTTTCCCAGCAAAACTGATCGCTGCCTAGGTGGTCGAAGTTAGGCTTTTCAATCGAAAGCTCTCTACCCGCAAAAGAATTCCTGCCGCATATTAGCTTGTAAGTTAAGTAAGCGGGGAAGTCGTTTTTATTCTTATAAAATATTGACTGAGCATCTTGCATTGCAAAACCATTAGACTCACAATACTTTACCACCGCATCTTTAGTTATAGAGTCAAATGGGAGGCCGTTATCTTCTACAAAGAAAGTAGGCTTTGTGAAAGTAAAATGAGCAAAGCAAGACTGAAATGTTGTTAAGTTTTTAAATATAAACGAATCGTAAAAAGGAATAGCTAAAGACAACTGATCTTCTTGCCAGAACTTCTTTAATAAATTAAAGTCTGCCCAACCAAAATGCTTTGTTTTGCACTCGGTATAGATTTTATTCAAGAGTTTGCAGCCGCCTGAGTTTTTTGGGAAGATAATAACCTTATGCTTGCATTTAATTAGTTTTGAATCTTCGGTATTAGCGATGTCATCACACACATCAAGCCTTAAACCAAAAATTAGTTGCTTGCCAAGATCATCGCAAACTTTTCGGGCCTGCAGGAAACCCATGAAGCTATCTTCTATAAGGATAACTTTATCAAGGCAGCCTTCTTCTGCTATATCAAAAACAGAATCTGGACTGTCAGCGTTCTCGTCTATCTTAGGGGAATCTAATGTAAGTATAGATTTTCCTATGGAAAAATGGCTTTTAAATAATGGAAGCGTCACACATACAAAGTAACGCAATCTTGACAAAAAGTCAAGCTATTTCTTAACCCGTTCGATGAAGTGGTCAGCCAGACCCCCTTCGTTCAAATACTCCTCAAGTTCAATTAATAATTTATTCCTAATTTCTTTGACATCGGGGGGTAGTTCTTCTTTTTTGCTCTGACTATATGTCATTGTCGAGGCAATTAATAAAAGTATTGCCAACGGATCAAACACAAAAATTAAGGTAATAATAACAATGCGAATAGCCTGACTAGTCTCTATATCAGCCCCCGCCCACTCATTAAGTAAATTCGCTATATATAATATAGGACCGACCTCAACCTCTAGAGCTCTAAGTTTGGATCCATATTCGAATTTCTCTGCCTCCAAGTTAGAGATACGGTCATATGCCTGCTCAATCTCTTTTTGCACCCCAGAATCACTAGTAATGCCACTAGGCTGACCTGTTCCGAGGCTAAGGCTGGAGTCAATCTTATCTCTAGATTCGGCCACCTTTTTATCAAAATCACTAGAAATCTCTTGGATTTTATTTTCGGCGGCAGATTTATTATTATTAATTAATTCTCTTTCCTCCTCTTGAATCAATAACATCTTGTCGTATTTGCTGCTTGAGCCAAGGAAGCCACTGGATTTTGCTGAAGAAAGTTTTGTGTCCAAGTCAGATAACCTATCATTTAATTTATTAATTATAGATTCTTGTATTTGAATTGATTCAATCTTCTCTACCTTTAAAGATTCTACCCTCTTTTGTAATGTCTGCACTATACTGTCAGAGTTATCTTTTTGAAAGTTTTGATTGCTGTTTAATGAATCTAGCCGTTCTTTCTTTCGAGAGATAAACTCTTGCTCTCGAGCAACCTTCTGGTCAATTTGAGATATAATTGCCTGCTCCTTTTCCATGGAGGCATGGTGCTCAACATGAGATCGGGACAAAAACCCGAAGATGCCCATGCTTGTAATTAAACTAAGAACAACAACCGAGAATAATAGGTACCTCTTTAAGAACTTGAATGAGTCATTCCAGTTATGATGCAGCCAGACTGAGGCAATTAACTTTCCAACCTCAAGCACTCCTCCCATTATAATGATAGCTTCTTTAGAGCCAGGGAACATGGTAGCTAGACCAATAACACTAAAGTATGCTGCGGTTAATGAAATCGATACAGCAGATAAGAAAATGAGTGTTGCGAAAAACATTTAAATTTCTCCCCGCCTGTTTTGATTATTGCAGTCAATAATTTTTTTATTTAATAATTCAAAATGAACTAAAGTAAAATATTTACCGCTTTTTTTGTTTGAAGAGTATTCATATCCATAATTAGACAAGAATCTACTAAGTTCTGCTATATATTCATATTTAATATGAACAATTATCTTTAATGGCGCCCCGCACTCTGAAACATCTTGAGAAAACAAGGAATCTTCAGCATATTCGTGGCAAATTGCCTCTATTGAATGTGTCATTAAAATAATGTACACACACAATTACAATAATATACAAGATTAAAAGTCTAGCACATCAAGTAAGGGTGGGGTATGAACATACGAGCCAGCCATGGGCAATAGCCCGACACCTAAACAAGCTTTGGCCGCACTAGCAACAAATTCTCTACGACTTAATTCGCTTAAATTCTTTATATCAGATTTCATTTGTCTTATAGTAAGTCATCTATATCTATTTTAGGCTTATTCCAATACGGGCAGCCTTTATATTCCATTGCTTCTAATGTTTCACCCTCGTCTTTGTTTAAGACGATAGTGTCTTTATCTTCTTCAAAGTAAGATTTAATAATCTTGCCGTCAGAATTTTTAACAACATAATAATTCATTGGTTTCCTGTAGGAGCAAATATAAGCAACAACTGGATTCCCTTCTTTGTCAAGCAATGGGCTGCCTTTAGATATTTTATATCCATCTTTGCCGCACATAAGTGGACCACCAAATGTCCCATCAGAGGGATAGCCTTGAGCTCCTGCAAAATTGGACACCGCGTCGTCTTCATCAAAATTGTCAAGAAATGTCTGTATGCCCGTCAGGAAGAGTTCGACGCCCTCCAGCTCTTCTTCACTAATTTCCGACATTTTAACACAGCCTGATGCATGCAAATCAAATTTAAGAAATAAGAATTCAACTTGACGTTTTTTAAAGTGAGGAAAAAGTTTACGGACGGCTAGGGTATACAGAAGATCTTGTAAATTATCTGTGACCTCTTTACCTTTAAAGACAGACTTGCTACTCTTGAAGTCTCTAATTACAGCTAAACTTGAATCCTCATAAAGGAACAACTTATCAATAAACCCTCGCATGCGATAAAGTTTTTTACCTTCATCTACAGTGATATTAAACTCCTGCTCAGATATGGCTTGATCTGGTTCGCCTCTTGCTCCACCAAAAAAATCAAAATGAAGTCCGGCCAAAGTCATATCATTAATCATCTCTAAGTTTTCCGGGTCATTAACTTTTAGCTTTTTAGCATGGTACAAGACCAATCTCTTTACTGGTTCACATGCAAAAATAGAGTCTTTTAGTATGATTTCATCATAAATTTTGCGATGCTTATCAGCCCCAAGCAATTCAAAGATTAAGTGGCAAATCCAACCCCTACTTGCTCCATCATTACTACGATCAGGGACTTTTAAAATATATGTAGCCCAGTAGCTCCAAGAGCAACTTTGAGCCTTCTTTATACGACTTGCGGAAAGGGGTGTTAGATTACTCATTGAAGAATTTATTTTTGTAAGAACTAGATGATATCTCTTTCTGTTCGATTAATTGCAATATTTCTTTTTGGTAAGAAGGTTGATCAAAAATATACTCTTCTTCATCCAAATAGGACTTCCATTCAGGAAACTGGTTACTAGACATATCCCCGAAATCATTTTCGAGAGGCGAATGTATTATTATGTTGTCTTTATTGAAGTAATTCAAAAGTTTCAAGTAGCACTTATATGCCCCAATCTTACCGCGATTTTGATCTTTATCTTTGTCGTTATTAAGTGATAGTATAACTTTAGAGCAACCAGAGCCAACCAAGAAGCATGTCATAGCAGAAGATATTGATGTGCCAAATAAAACAAGAACGTTTTTTATGCCATTTTGATTAAGGTTTAATAAGTCGCCTATACTTTCGACTAAAATCACAGAGCCTGATTCGGAGATTGCTGATTGCATAGATTCTCCACTAGGATTTGGTACATAAAAAGGATAAATCCATGATGATTTTTTCCCGACATGTTTCCATTTAGGACGATTGTTTGGGCTGGGAGACATGTCGCGACCACTAAAACCGCAGATTGATCCGTCGGAATTATAAATGGGGAAAACAAATCTTTGATACATCGCCCCTTCTGTTGCTAAGCCTGAGCTTAGAGATTTCAGGACAGATGAATCAATTCCCCTGTCGTTATAAAACTTATAGTGAGGAAGTAGCCGATCAAGCATTGAAGAGGGGTATGTTTTTTCCATAACTAATTTTGGTTTTTCGATAGTTTCAGTAGGGGTATTAGCGAAGTCATATCCGCCTAAGATTTTTTTAAGCTCATCTTTGTCATTCGTCTGTAGGGTAGCAGAAACCAATGACTCGAGAGGTAGGTAGGAAGAATCTTTAACAAAATCTACCCAAACGCCTGAATCTTTATAAACCTGAAGAGCAGTTGGATTTTTGCCCCCTCTATATAAGGCGCTTGTCCTCCAATGATTCCCAAAATCAGAAAGCTTATAACCTAGATTCGTTAAAATATCTTTAATTTTATCAGCTGTCATAATTCAATAGATAAGTCTCTGTTATTGTTGTTGTCAGTTAAAGAAACGTCTACTTGTGCATCGACCATGTCTTGCAAATCTCCGACTTCAGTGATATCAAAATTTTCAAAACTCAAGTTAATGAAATTTCTTCTTAAGTCAGTTCCGTTTGGCATTCTAACTGGCTGAATTGCCCTATGAATGTTTTCCCCTAGGTGCCTATATTTAAAACAGGTAAGCCTATGGGTTCCGTATTGATTGTCTTCTTCGGCCAGCTCGTCCATTGTCTTTTGACGTAATGAAAATAAATGAGAACTAAACTGAGTAATACGATCAGAAAGAGAAACAATGCTTTCGTCCTCAACAATATTATCAGATGTGCGATTATTGGTTATGCCAGAACGATTGCTTTGGACACTTGTCATCATAGAGATTACAGGCTCGCCATCAAAGACGATGTCTCTCTGAATCAACTTCTTGAATTTATCGACCATCTCTCCAACTATTTGCCACTCAGATTTATTACCAGCTTTTTCGGCGGTTGTTTTAATGTAATCAAAACTTAGAATCATTTTATTACCCCTTTTAATATTTCCATAGTAAAAATGCTTTACTACTTGAATCATTGAGTCAATAGGCATACCTCCTACATTTTGATAGTAAAACTTAAACCTCTGGATAATCGGCCAAACACTTCTCACTTTGTTTACTACCTCTTCTCCTGCATTTCTCCATTGACCTGTTTCAAGCAAGTGCAAGGGGACTTTAGATAAGGCTGCACATTGACGCATCATTAGCTCTTCCTTGCTCATTTCGCCGTTATCAAGGTGAAGCACGGGTATATCTTCTTCTTTGGAAACTTTCAAGCAGTAGTCCATAACGAACTGTGTTTTACCGACACCAGTTCTAGCAACAAGAGTAGTAATATTGCCAGGCCGCAATAAAGACCCATAAAGATTGTGCAGTCTTGAGTGAGGTCCCTTGGGTCCAAATTCAGTTCGCGGGTTGTTTCCTCGAAATTCGATCACCTCTTCCATCTCAGAGAATATATTTTTAGGAGAGTTTTCTCCATTCTCATAAAGATTAATATTCTCAGCATAAATCGAATCAGCTTTATTGATGATGTCCGTCAAGTTTTTTGACGAATCTATGCTTTTCATTTCTTTAACTATGCTTTGCGCGCTTTCTGAAATCTCTCGACGAACAGAAAACTTTTTAAGCTCTTTGGCAGACTCAATAACAGAAGACTGCGATGAGCGCTTTAACTTTAAAGCTTTAATGTAATCCGAGACATTAATATTGTCTTCGAAGGTTATTCCAGAGAGCCTAATTCTTTCAGATAATATAACTTCATCAACAAAATTACCAGACTCATAGTCTGATTTGAGGAAACTATAGATTATTTGATTTGGCTCAAAGAAAAAATCGTTAGAGGATACAAATGCAGCAATTTCAACATACTTGTCGGGATAATTTAAGAGCCCAGCAAGCAATTGCTTTTCAACTTCAGCGGAGAATACCATGACGGCTATATTAGCAGAAAAAAATTAATTAGTCAAGACCATTTTCTGGGTCATCATTCTCTGCGCCATACATATGGTCAGCTTCTTCTAAGCTGATCAAGTATTTTTCGAGAGATTTCCTTAATCCCATTTCAATGATTTGACTTTGACACCGAGTATAGACCATGGGGTTTCCATGTTGGTCTACATATGCTAGAACAAAACCTTTATTATGGTCTGCATCTCCAGTTAGCTCAAAAAGTTTCTCTAAGATACTTTCTGGAAGCTGAAAGGAGTTAAAACTATCTGGGTTTATTTCTTCGCTCACTATATTTAGTTACACATTTGTTACAGGACGATCCCAAAAGATTTAAATAAATCTTCTGACAAAACATCCTTGGGGTAAATTTCGACAAGTTTTATATTATTCAATTCGCAAAATTTTTGTTTGTCATTATCCCTTCTTATTTGACTAAGGAATGTAGACTTTGATTTTCCGTGAAAAAATGGAGTATACTTTAAGTGCTGACCACCTTGAACTTCTATAGCTATGTTTTTATTAGAGTTATAAAAATCAAAACTCATTTTAGTGCCAGCTATAGGGAACTCTTCAAATACAATGTCTATATCCCAGTAAGGTTGAATAAACTCTTTGACAGAATACTGCAGCTTGCTTCGACTAGAAGCAGTCCATTTAATTAAATATTTTTTAGGCTTCTTTACTCGTTTGGTAGACCCAACCAATGTTTTAAATATCATTTATTTGTTTTCTTGGTATATAAGTTTTTTAAAATGATCAATGAGGAAACTAGTCAAATCAGGTGAGTCTTCAAGTAATGCATTTAACTTAGGTTCGCCTTGAACCTTTTCTGGAAAATCTAATTTTTCGGCAGAAAGTAAATCAATGAAGTCTTTTTCCACAGAAATCCAAGCCCCCTTCTTGCTGATATAACCCCAAAGATATAGCATGTCAATAACCTCTCTCTCGACCCATATTGATGTTCCGTTTGTCCTTCCATACTTAATTGGATATTCAAGCGTATAGTTTGTTTTTTCGTTGGGAGACTTTTTAACTGTAATTTTAGCTATATGGCCTATGATTTTATTTTTTTGCTGATCAATAGGTTGGGTTTGGTTTTCAAGTATCAAGTCTTTTTTGAATCTAGGCTCGAACTCAAGGATGTAATTAGCAAAATGTAAGAGTGCATTACCACCTGTAGCTGTAGTCTGCCGAATAGGGGCTTTACTGTATGGGTCTAGCTTAATGTCCGCCCTCACCTGAGAAATGAATAGGGCCATATGCCCCCTTTTAGCCAAAGCAATACTCATTTTCTGCATAAACTTTGCCCCTAATAATGCCCCGCCGGCAACTTTATGGGAATCTTCAAAACCTTTTTTCAGGTCATCCTTCATGATCAAGCCGTCAAGGGAATCAAGGACAAAGCAATACTTTGTGCCCTCAGGGTTTTTAGCCACTAGAATCCTCATTAAGTCAAGCACTGTCTCGTAAATATTACAATCGAAAACAAAGCATTTTCCGGCATCCCAGTCATCTTCTTTATCTACAAAGTCAATGCCACACCGCTTTCGCATCTCTTTTGAAAGCCTTCCTTCAGCCTTAATATAAACACCTTTAGAGTTAGGCATTTGCAGGAAATTTTTCATAACCTCAAGAGCTTCAGAGCTTTTACCACCCTCATTCATACCTGTAAATCTATGTAGCCCGGGCCCCAGCCCTCCACTTAGCTCAAAGTCAACCTTTAAGCTCCCACAAGATACCTTGTAGTCCACCTCCTCTTCGAAGTTATAGTGGTGCTCTTCATTTTGTTTTAAGAATGAAGATAATGCTTGCTTGATTTCTGTAGTTTCTTTTACTTTGCTCATGATAGGAAGTCCCTTAATGTTTTTACTTTTTTTGGTATATTAAAATCTTCTCCGAACTTTTCTCCTAATTTAATCTCTTTTTTTGGAGGTATATTGTATTTATATAGATTGTACCTTCTTTTTAACTCTTGTTGGTAATACCCAGAACGGAACAGAATCATACTATCAAGCTTTTGGGGAAAAGTCAAGCCTTTCCAGAATTTAGATTCAGGGTAAACCTCAATCAATATATTGAGTGTCTTCATCTCCCTGCCCCAGAATAAACGTTTTTGTTTATCTGGGACATTAAGTAATTTTTCAATAACTTTTTTCTTTTCAGTATGAGTCACTAACAAATAGTATCATACTTTTTAAGAAAAATCAAGAAGATTCTAAAGGAGGCTGGGATTTATATGGATGATTTATTGGTAGATTAGATTCTAGACCCCACTTGTGGGCGAGGTAGCCTTCTATCTTTTCTTGATGAGCAGTTGAGCTGTCTTCTATCACAACAAATTCCGCAATATCTCCAGACGGCTGGAAGTTGTTGCCTCGGTTTGCCCATATTCTTAATCCGGTTCCCGCTAGCGGGGTAGGGTAAGTAAATGATCCTAGTTCCAATCCGTCTACAAGAACTTTGCCTGTTGTATTCGAAGTATTGAAATTTAACACAAATATATGCCAATCACCACTAAAGTCTGTCGTGTTAGAATTATAGGACCCTAGGTCTCCGCTTCCACTAAGATGAGCGCGAAATACTCCGTTGGCACCCGCCTGTAACTGAAAATTTGGCACTGCTCCTGCCAAAGAAAATATGGAATCTAATGCGCTCAATCCCGTACTGTTGATTTTACAAAGCATGGCAAAGATTGCATTTCCTCCAGATATACCCCCTATGCTCTCCGAGTAGAAGTCATCCGTATCGTGTCTAACTACATCAAGACCATTAAGCTCTGCTGCAACTAAGGTGTGATCAGTCGTGCTTCCACTAGCCTGAGGGGTGAGGTGGTATCCATTCCCGCTTAGATCATCCCATTGTGTTACATCAGTTCCGCTTACTTGCACACCACTTGTTGCATCATACCATGCCTTGGTTGTTGTAACAGAGGGAGTGTAGGGAAAAGATACATTAAAAGATTCCGTATTCGACCATGCGGTCTGGGTAATTCCGTTAACTGATCTAACTCGATAATAATAGATTCCTGAGGAATTTAATAAATCTGAGCAGGTGTTCGAAGATATATTTTGAACCGTGATTAAATCAGAAGAGAAATCGGATGAAGTTGATCTTTGGAATTGATATGTTGCGGTTCCGCTAACCACAGAAGAAGTTAACAAAACATTAGGATCAGTAAAACTTCCAGAAAGAGAGGGAGCCGGAACTATACTGTAATTCGCAGTGATAACTACATCACCCGCACCGACAGTAAAAGTTGTGTTAGCTGAAGTGGTACTACCAATTTGACCAGGCCCGACAACAGTCCAAGAGTTAAATTGATAAAGATCATTTGGGCTTGCAGTAATATTTATAGTTGCCCCGATATTTATCTCCCCCCCTCCGGTTTCCACCCCATTATTACCGTTCACGGTGACAGTAAATGCTTGAATACCCGATTCAAGAATAGGACGAAAGCCAGAATCATAAGGGTCTGTAATTAAATGCTCAAGCCCATAATTATATAGCTTACGGAAAAGTTCTCTACCCGTATGATTAACATAGTAGTTCTCCTCGGAGGGTTGCTCGAATAATATTGTAGCGATTCGAGACTGAAACTCAGAAAAGCGAGAGTTTAGTTCGCTGGGGGTTTCAACAGAGTGAATTTCTTGTAGCAGTTTTGGTAATGTGTCGGACATGCATAATAATATACACTATCTTCTCTTACTTGGGATTGCATAAAACCCTACGATCATAAAACATAAATCGATAAAAGAAGAAAGCATCAACCCACCTGTAAGCTTAACGACCTCCCAGTCTTTGCCGCCAAACACCCAACTGAAGAAGCCCCACTTTGAGCCATCACCCCTTGGAACAATGATTTCATAAGAAATATCAGGGTTATGGGCATAATAAACCATAAGATAACACATCGTAAAAGTGATAGACATAAATAATATACGTCGACTAATCTTAACAAATGGATCGCTGGCTTGCTGGGCTTGATTATCTAGCATTGCTCGCATCATTTCATGGTCTCTAGCGGCAAGCATCATCTGATCTTGACGTTTTTGCTCGACCCAAGCATTAATTAGGTTGCAAGCCAGTTTAATGCCGGCCCCAAGAATTGTATTAAAAATAGGACCCATCAGTCTGGGATACTATCGTGATCAGCTTTACTGCAAAATTTAGTTAATTTAGTGCCATCGTCAACAGCTTTAAGACAGTACCTAATCGAAAGCTTGCCGGCCTTCGTTGTCCTTTCAATGGTATGCTTGGTTACATCAGATTCAGAGATTTGAACCTTCTCTTTTTTTTTGACATTATAAAATTCAATCATAACAATATTTACACTTAATACCCTTCAGACTCGCCACAATTTTGCATTTGATCATAAATCCAAGAATAAGTTTTCTCGAGACCGTCTTCAAGTGTGATGGATGGCGCCCACCCAAGAACTTCTTTGATCATGGTATTGTCGCTGTTTCGACCACGAACTCCTTGAGGGGCATCTAGATTGTAGTTACGTTTTAATTTAACCCCTCCAATCCCCTCGACAATATCGACGAGCTGGTTGATTGATACCATGCGATCACTTCCAAGGTTAAGTGGGCGGGAGTCGCCTTTCTGCCACATCAGCTCCATACCAGTCATGCAGTCATCAATGAACATAAAAGAGCGAGTCTGTTCGCCGTCGCCCCAGATCTCAATTTCATGCTTGCCGCTCATTTTAGCTTCTATAACTTTCCGACAGATTGCGGCGGGTGCTTTTTCGCGACCACCTCTCCATGTTCCGAATGGTCCGTAAACATTATGGTAACGGCAGGTACGAGAGTCGATATCAAAATCTTTTCCGTAATAATGAGTAATAAGCTCGCTGAATAATTTTTCCCAACCATACCCATCATCTGGATTTGCTGGAAACACATCAGACTCTTTGAGGGCTTGAGACGATTGATCTTTAATATCAGACTGAATAGCGGCCGGATAAACACAAGCTGTAGAACTATAAAGAATTTCCTTTACACCATTGTCTCGTGCCGCCATCATCATGTGGGCTTGAATCAAAACATTCTCCATGCAAAGAGCTTGATTATTTTCAACAAAACCCATACCACCCATATTACAGGCAAGATTATAAATTCGATCAACCCCTTCGCTTAGTTTGTGACAGTGACTCTTCTCCTGCAGATTGCAATCAGCATGATTTTCGGCGGCATCAAATGTCTGATACCACATATCTGCGGGTTTAATATCGGCAGCAACAACTTCATGGCCTTGAGCTAATAAATCTTTAACTAAATAACCGGCAATAAAGCCGCCTGCTCCTCCAACTAATATTTTCATTTTTTTGTTAATAGATATTGATATTTAAAAGTTTCGAAATTAGCTATTTCGTCAAAATTTCCTTCAAGAAATGAATCTACTGCCGGAATAATACCAAAGTCTAGTAGTCTTATTTGCGCCTCATCATCTTGATATGCGTTTCCACATAAATATCCCCCAGGCTTTAATTTATACCACCAGTTTTCCAGGTCTTGCTGTATGAAAGAATAAGAGTGATTTGCATCTAGGTATATCCAGTCTAGCGAATTATCTTCAAAATCATCAAGAGCATCTGTAGAATATTTTTCAATAATATCGACTCTAGCATCGACAGAAAATCTGTCATTAACACTTTGCTTAATCTCGTCCATTTCAGACTGGGGAATGGCATGCCATCTTGCGGGTATATCCATAATACTAACCCATGGGTCTATCAAGTGAAGTGTGGATGGCTCCATTTTTAATATAAATTCAGCGAAATCACCCTTGAAGGTACCAATTTCAGCGCACTTGTACTCTGGTTTTATCTTCTCCAGTAAAGAAAGTCTTGAGTCATCTAACTCAAATTGATAAGGTATTGGTGACTGTTGATCCATAATATTTAAAATTTATAATTATATTTTTTTATATCTTCTTGATATATATTATACACAGTACTCCTACTATCTTCTATATATAGTTGTCGATAATTTAAATTATTTGTTGAGTTGACTTTACGAAGATTAGCTCTGGGCAATTTAAGCTTTGCCAAGATGAATGCATAATCTTCTTGGATGTTTTCAAATTTACCAAGAAAATCAATATTTGAGTCGAGAAAATAATCATAGGGTTTAAAATGAATACCAGACTCAAAAGAACCTTCTTGTCTTTTCATCAACTTCATAAAATCAGGTATATGATTTACAAATTCATTAAAACCCATTTCGTTGGCAGCATCCGATATGATGCTATTTCTTTTGTACCAACGATGACCTTGTTTTAATTTCTGAAAATATTTATATGCAGAAGCTGCTCTAGCGTATGGGTTTCTTACAAAAGTAAAAGAAAAATAATCTTTATGTTCAGAATGATAGGATGCTGGTGCATGCCCAGAAAAACCTAATGATTCCAGTTTTAATTGCTGGTTTATTGAGCTGCCAGCACATTTCGGGATGTGTACAAAAATGCACCGCAAGGAATGAGAAATCACTTTTTTTGGAAAACGAATTGATCCTTAATTAATTCTGAATGATTGATTTCATGCTCGCGCTCTTCTCTAAACTCATCAACCGCTTGAACGATTCCGAACTGCAACTCTTCGACTTGATATTTTCCATCAATGTAATCGTCGCCGCATAAAAACCCGCCACTTTTAAGTTTTGGCCACCAGCCATTAAGATCTTCTTTTACGAATTCATAGCTGTGATTGCCATCAATATAAATCCAATCAACAGTGCCATCTTTAATGTCAGACATTGCGTCAGCAGAAAATTTTCGTATTAATTTCACCTTTTTGTTAAAGAAAAACCTTCTTTTTACTGTATTGTAAATATCATCCAGTTCTTTTTGCTCAGTATTGTGGAGACGCCCTTCTACATCATTGATACTTTGCCAAGGGTCAATTAAGTAAAGTTGGGAAATAGGTAATTGAGCAATATGCCTAGACAAATCGCCTTTCCATACTCCAACTTCCACACAAACCGCACCGTCTTTAATAAATTGTAAAGTTCCTTTATTTCCTAAGCTCATTTTTAATACTTATATATCATTGTTTTTTCACATCGAGGTAGTTCTGGGATCTTGAAGCCGTCCTCAGTCATATTATACACTAAATTCTTAGTCATTTTGCCGCAATCTAGAGATTCAGCTATATCAATCTGGTTGCTGCTAGTAGTGTACAAATCTTTGATTGGCTTAAAATCCATGATTGGATAGAGCTTTAATAATTCGTAGTGCTCTTCTAGCCTATCGTTTAAGTATAAGTATTCAACCACTTCTTTCTTAATTAGTTGAGGTTGAAATATCTGATGGTGATTTTTCTTTTTGATTAAATTATGGCCGCCGATGTTTATTGTGCTTTTTAAGTAGCTTTTGTGGGCGTCCGCGTTTTTCGTAAACATGAAGCCACCAATGTTTGGAGCGTTGAATTGATAGAGGTCCTTTATTATTTGTTTGTTTTTAAAACCCAATATGTATTTGTCATCTTGCGCCCACCATACAAATTCGTCAGGATTAACAACAGAAAGCAAAGTCCGGATGGTTGGCTTGACCGCGCTGTCAGTCTGCAATAGTTTGATTTTGTCAGCGCCGTATTTATCTACTAAATTGTTGGGCTTGATTTTGTTCCACGGAACGTAAAAAACGAAAGGATTACCAGGCCAGCATTTAAAATATGTGTGCAGGACATACTCCATGATCGGCATGTTTCGATCAAAAGTAAAACAAATAGCTTTCATTTAAAACTCAGGCAAGTAGTAGTCAGGAAACCAATTATTCTTGCACTTATTAACCCGATACATTTCAAGACTAGGGTTAATTATCTTCGCCCAACTAGAAAAGGCAGAGTGAGATTTTACAACACATCCACACTTTGATAGAAGTAGCATTTCTAGGATAGAGTTTTTCGTAATAGAGAGCTTATCGGGATTAGAAGCTAAGGTCTTATGGAAATGTGGAAGTAAATGGGTTGACAAAACTGTAACCCCTAAATTTTTAACAAAGCTTATGATCGTTTGTTTGCTATCTACCTCATCTGATATAACAAAAACTGACTCAAAGCAACGATCCTTCAGGAAAGATTCTAATTTTAATAAAAAAGCAGTCAAATTAATAATCTTGCAATCTTTATTTTCGGTTAATTTATCTGTACCTCGAAAATGAATACCTAAGCATTTTTCTGGTATAAAATCTATATCAAGTTGATCTGTAATGCTTGGGCAAAATTCAAAATACTCATTGAAATAAAAGTTTGCCTCTTTGAAATTGGTATACTGGTATCTTTCTATACTTAGTAGATCTACTCTTGTATCTGAATTTGTTGTTTGTTTTTTTGGTTTGATAATATGAGGGGTAATCCTATCTTGGTCTGAAGGGTTTCCATGGTTTACGTTTCTAATATCCCAATGAGGGTATATCTTATTTTCATATAAATAAGGCAATCTTGAATTAATCCAGTTTAAGGATGAGCCAAACAAACCCTCCTCGCTTTCGTTGAAGACTTTCATTTATTAATATTAAATTTTAGTACAGGCTTATCTTGCCATGGGTTAATTTGCATTGGTAGTATGCCCGATTTTTCTAAATGCTTCGCTACAGCAAGATCTTCATAAATATCGTGATGTCTAACTTCCGAAAGATTGTTAAGATTTTTAAATTTATTCAAAGACCGAGAACTAAGCAAATAAGTTGTGCCTCCGTCAATCCAGTCTACATATTCACCATTGTATCTTTTGTTGTGCCAAGGAGAATCTTCTGCAACTCTTCCTATGTGCCAGCCCCGCTTGCCTTCCTTTTGCATTGGTTTGAATCCTGCATAATCAAGACCCTCTAATGAATCTATCAGCCCCTGCTCACGTCCTTCATTCCAGCGCATGAAATCAACATCATCATCTATCTTCCAGAAATAGTCATACTGGCCTGTATAATTATTGGCGGCCAAATACTTATATATAGCAAACATTTTTTCTGGCAGATCTTCGTACAAGTCGCGGCACTTTAATTGAATTACATTTTCTTCTAGCTGTTTCTCTTCTTCACCACCGACAAAAATTAAGTAATCACCAAGCTTCCATTTGTTGACACGAGCTTTTATGTCTTCAACTCTGTGGATATATTTATGACAACACACAAAAACTTTAAAAATTTTTTTCATACTAACCAGTGGTTAAATTGTTTCATTTTATCCATCTTTCCTTCTATAGAGTCTATACTATTGTAATGAATAATGGATGGATTTAATTTTTTATGCCATTTATACCATCGATAGCCATTGGGGAAGTCGTCTCGATTAAGTTTATGAGTCTTTAAGTCAGAATATTTATCTAATTGTAATTTAGTGTGAATATAGTTTTGGTCGCCTTGCTCGCCGTCCAAGACGAGTTTCTCGCTTGTATCAAAAAGATCTATCGTTAAATCAGAGGACTTAACCATATAAAAGCCCGTGCAAAGTCTGTCAAAATCATTTTGCCCCACGATATCAAAATCATTAAGCAGCTCACACATATATTCTATTGGGTCTTCCAGATAAAAGATATCCAAGTCCGTACAAAAAACAGTATGGCCTTGCTTTAGTAGTTGGTGGGTATAGTCTAATTTTTTATATACAGTATCAAGAAAACCTTGACTTTGCCAGTCACCAGATTTTACGTCAATATTTATAACCTCAACCTTAGAAATGATTGAATCAAAAGATGATATATTAGCGCAAAAATTATCATGAATAGGTTTGTATTTATTATCGCCCGAACTAATTACAGAAATTAATTTTAAATTAGTCATAGGTAATATAGTCTTTGTAGACTGGATGGCCTTCATTAAAGTTTTTTGATTTCTTTTTGCCTTGAATATCAAAACCTGATTCAATCCTATCCTTGACGAGATCAATGTTTTGTAATAATTCGTCAACCCATTCTTCTCCGTTATGAGCAAAGCTTTGTAGTTTAACGATTAAATCTTCAGGCTTCATAAACCAAGATGCATGCCACCCAGATAATTCTTCTCTTTTGATTGGTTGAGGGAATTTAGGATGGTCCCAGCGCCAGCCACATTGCATACCTTTCCATCGGTTCATTCTTTTTTTAAGCTCACCCCAATAGGAAAATATAATACTATAATGATCCCAAGCTCCGAGATAACAATCCCATGATACATTAAACCAATGAGGGCAAACTAAAAGTGGGGCATCTTGAGGCAACTCTTCTTTGTAATTTAAGATTAATCTAGGATCAATAATTTCGTCTAAATCACAAAATGAAACAATGTCTTTATCATTCAAGTTAAGAGAGGCCACACCTTTAGATAAGACCTCATATCTTTGGGCATACTCTCTCTTCCAGTTATCTTTCCCTCGAGTGTTGCTTTTTATATGAACTATCTTGTCGGAAAATTGAGAAAACCTTTTTTTGTTTTCTTCGAAGTGCAATGGTTTTTTGTTGCCGCTAAAAGTCCATGAGTTTTCATATATAACAAACTTATCTACATGATCGTTTAATTCATGTAGCCTGAAATTAAGCACATCAAGCTCATTATTAAACATGAAGGCATCTATTATCTTGGGCTTCATGACCATTTTTTATAATTAAGAAATTTTAAGTCATTCGAATAGACACTCTCTAATATATCGAGAGATTCTTTGTTTAAAATTTGATTTTTATCCTTATTGGCACCTTGATTTTTATGAGGTATATCAGTATTAAACCCAAATGCAGACAAAATTTTAGGTAGTTCGTAGCTAATGTTTTCTAGCCTAATTAAGTGATCAACAAGAAGGTTGTTTTTAAAGTAAAAAGCATTCCATTGAAGCTGAAAATGTAAATCTATTTTGTTTGGGTTCGATTTTTTTGTTAAATTTTTAGCAACGAAATCATTTATGTCAGAACATGGGTCTATTCGATTTTTTTTAGTAAGATAAAAATAAGCTGAGACGAATTTATCTAAGGGGTGCCTGCATATGGCGAAAGTATTTAATCTCTGCCATTCTTTATCGTTTAAATATTGTTCAGAATAAGAAAGCCATAAATCTTTATCATCTTTCTTTACAATGGCTCTATCTCTTAGTATGTTTCTTGTTATGCTAGTTTGAGCTGCTTTATTTATAGGTATATAAGCGAATGCGCCAAGCTTATCAAAGACAATGGGATTTGGTAATTTAGATAAATATTGAAATTTATCCATTTGAAAAAACCTCCGAATAGGCTTTTGATTTTGCGGAATCTTCAGAAAGGCCTTGTGATATTAAGTCCCACTTTTTATTAAAATATGATTTCCCTAAATGACTTGTAAATTGTTTAGGATTTTTATCGTGATCTAAGTGAAAGCCAATTGTTTGAAGAGAAAATTTAATCGACTTACCTAACCTTGATAATCTTCTGGCAATGTCAAAATCTTCTCCACCCCAACCTTTAAAGTTTTGATCTAAACCCCCAACTTCATCGAAGTCTTTTCTGGTGCAAGACCAATTTCCTCCGTGCATCCTTCTTGCAACAGTATCTTTCCCGTCAAAAAGGTAGGGTTTTTCTGTTTTTTCGATAAACCTAGACCTCCTATCTTTATTTGATAAAGACCTGATAAATGAAAAATTATTCTTGATTAAATCTTTAGTCACAAGAGGGACTTTATTAATTGGTATTGAAGGGTAAGAGCCTGCTACTACATCACCTGCGAATTGTAAATGAGAATAGATGTGATCTGGAGACCATATAATATCTGAATTACCAAAAATTAATCTATCTCCAGTTGCTAGTTCTGCGCCTCGATTCCAAATATATGCAAGTCTATAACCTTCATTTGGGCTGCTAAAATATTTTATTCCTTCTTGTTTTAAATATTCTACTGTACCATCTGTTGAGCCATCATCTGCTATAATAATCTCAAAGTCTTTTTCTGTTTGATAGCGCAAGCTCTCAATACTTAACTCGAGTGCAGATAAGTTGTTGTAAGAAGAAAGAATTATGGAGGCTTTAGGCATAACTGACACTTCCTCCTATTTTGTTTTTATTCCATTTTTTTAAATTATATTGCTCGCCCCATTTTCTGCCAGCATCTTCAAATACACCGTTAAAGCTAATCCGATTCACATTTTTTAAGTGATTAGGGTCTTTAGATTTCGTTTGTTTGTGGTGATTAATAAGTAGTTGTTCTGGATCAATGGACTCTTCTGAAACCGCAAAGGGTTTGTATACATTTTTTACAAAGAAATCTTTGTTCCACATAGTTGGGTTGAATGAAAACTCAAAAAAATGATGGAAATGAAAGCCAATATATTCGTAGTCGCTATCAACTAATTCGCGCATATTAAAGGGAATCAGCAAATCCCAGTCATCTTCAAGCCACATAACATAGCCGTCTAAGTTTTGAAGCTCGTTGTACGCCGAAGTGATCACATGCTTTGCCGCCGAATAAAAGCAAGCCTTATCTGACACATGTAAATCCTGAATACCTCCAGTAAAATTTTTAAAATTATCTATCGCTTCTTGTGTTTTTTTAAATGGAGAGTCTAAATTAATAAACCATTTATAATTGATATCTTGTTTTTTAAGTATATCAAGAAATGGTGGTAGTGCCTGATTGTGTAAATCAGGTCTATCAATTGCTGTAGTTAATATGTAAAGATCGTAATGCATTATTAAGATTTTCTGTGAGAGCCATGTAGCCCGTATATTGGGTCAACATAAGACCTGGGTAGTGTGGAGATTTCAGCATATCTCTTGTTCATTTTATCAATTCTTGTAAGCATTTGTTGCTTAATGGATTCAGTGCTTTGATTAGGCAATAAACTTTTAGGGAAAAAATTTAAAAAAGTATCAAAAATATAATCCGTATCTCGTAATTTATTAAAGTCTATAATAAGTATATTGTCTCTAGATAGATATTTACTATCTAAATTTCTAAAAACTCTTTTTGGCCTAAGTGGGTCGTTTTCACGATAAGAGCTTACAAAAAATAATTCATAATTGAACCCAAACTTTCTTTGAAAGTCATCCAAATTTAAGTAATGAGTTTTAGTTACAAGATTATCTTGGATGTTAGAGTCCACACCAAAGACGGCAGGAGAATCGGGGCAAAAAAAACCAACCAGATAGTTGATCAGTAAAGTGCTTCCAGTAAATTCTCCAGAAGCCTGTATGATTCTGGCACTTGATTTCATATTAAAAGAGAATTGTTTGATTGAATTTAGGTATAAAAAGCCTAGGCCAATAATTAAAGTTAGATTGATTACAAATCAAAAAGTCAGAATAATCCTTCATTAAAAACATGCATGTTGTTGCTTCATTTATTTTCTTTAAGAAATCATTTTGTTTTGTCAAGTGCAAGGCTTGGCTGTCATCAGGATAAGAATTTACGGTATCAACACAATTATATTCTTCTGATAATAATTTTGCAAAATATTGACAGTCGGTAAATATCATAACCAGTAGATCACTATTAAATGATAATAGTTCATCTATTTTTTTCTTGTATAATTTAAAGCAGTTGGTTATGTTATTTTTTTTCGTGTCGCCTTCAGAAAAACCTAATGACCTGAATTGCTTGCGATTGCCTCTAAATAAGAATTCATCGTGATCACCATAGCGAAAATGAACAGATAATATTTCGCGCCCTTTTAGTTTTTTTTGATAAAAGTTTTTAATGGTGTTTGTAATTGATGTATTTAGGTTAAGTTTTTTAAGAAAATTATATGCAATGAAGTCCTGCTCTAATTCATCGAATTTATAATCTTTTAGCATCATTTTTGAGTATTGATTTGAAAATTTATTTTTAATTTGAATATCATAATCATTGTTAAAATCGCAAGGTTCAAAAACCTCAACCCCATCAATGCTTTTATTATTAAATATGGTGCTAAATAAATTAACTGGAGTTTTATAATTATTGTAAATAGTTTTTTGCCAATCGACTATTAAATCAGAATTAGATTTTTTTGCAAGATACCAGCATAATGCCGCATTGCCTAAGATATCCCCGAGGCCGCAATTTCTGTTAGCTATAAGAAAGGGTTTACTCATGCCCACTGAAACTTCTCATATGGAAAATTTTAGTTTGATTAAAGTCCCAGTCGCTTTCTAGCAAGTGTTTGTATTGAGTATTTCTGCAATTCCAAATTTTGTTGTCTAATATATTCCAGTGTAGCGACCTGGCAATGTTAATCATATTCTTGATAAAATAAGGTTTGCCATCTGGGTTTTTATGCTGCATCCTTAATATGCCATTGAAGCACCCCTGGTCATCGGGAGTTTTGTTTGAAAACTTTTTTTGCTCAGAGATAACCTTCGCTTTTGTTGATAGCATTTGATCTAGCCATAATTCAAGAAAATTCACAAGAATATCGTTATTTTTATTAAAAGCTAAAACTCCGGTATTTAAAATTTCTTTATCCAAGAATTCCGTACCGACACAAAAATCAAAACTTTCAAGCTGATCAAAAAGGTCAGAAATATTTTGTGCAATATAAGTATCACAATCTAAAAAGATAGTTTTTTCATATGGACTATTTTTGATACCAAAAACCTTTGGGATGAAACCAAAGTCATTTTTTATTGGGATTATTTTATCAGCTGAAGATTCGCAAAACAACTCCTTATTAAAATCAGAAAACACAGTGACATTTAAATCTGGATTAGATTTTTTAAGAGAATTTATTGAGTTTAAAACGTCTCTCAGTATTGATTTTTTACCACTATTGAATTTAAAAGGAGATGGTGAGGTTTCCGGATCAACCGCCACATAAATAACGCCGCAATTATTCACTTTTTTCTTTTACTTGAGAATACTTATTTTCATAGAAGTCACTAATGCTTTCATCTATATCTGAAGGCCTAGCTAGCGGGTTTCTGTACATAGCAACTTCTCTAATCAACATTTCAGATATATGTAATGATAAAAGAAAAGGTGAGTTTTCTTTGTAAAGTCTTTGAAATTTTGGATTCCCGTTATTGATTAATATTGTAAAGTCAGATGCATCATCGACTTTAGACATTAATTTTTTTTGATCTTCTCCAAAGTCAATAATTTGATACCTTAATCTTTTGGATCGTTTAGGTTTTTGGTTTTTGAATTTATTCCAAAGAGGTGGGATATTGTTTTCAGGTTCAGGCTCTTGTTCTTCCTCCTCCTCTTCTTCTGGTTCAGGCTCTTCGGGTTCTGGTTCAAAAACCCATTCTTTGTCGATAGTAAATTCAGCAAATTTTTCTAATTCTTGTCGCTCTTCTTCTTCTTTAATTTCTTCTTCGCCTAAGTCTTCATCATCATCTTCTTCTTCCTCTTCGTCATCCCAGAGATCGGAAAAGTCTTCATCTTCAAAGTATTCCGCCAACATACTTGAAACTTCATTAGCTAAAGCATCAAGGATATTCATTTTCTCTTCTTGATTTAATTTAATATATTCAATAATCCATTCGATTATAACTTTATAAACTCGAGTATAAAAGGGTATCGTTACTGGATGATCGTTTCGCAAGCCATGATGAGATAAGTCTTTGGCGGGCATACCGGTGTTATCCATTACTTCAGATAATTCATTACACGAAATAAAGCCAATTAATTGATTGAATACATTGTGAATCTTGTCTTTGTTTTCAATTTCTTCTCCATTTTTATTTTCTAACCAATCAAGAGTTGATTCAATCATATCTTGATCTGACAAATGAAAAGGGCAAATTTTAACTTTAGAAATAATGTCAATATTTTTAAGGGGATGATTTTTAATCAAAGATCGATCATAAATTAATGAAAGCCTGAACTCAATGTTTCCTGTTTTTGATTCACCATAGTAATCATAATCAAAAGAACGGCGAACAATAGGAATGTTTGAGCCGGGGAGTTTGTATGAAAAATCTAAGCTTTTACCATTGAGGTAAATGTTGAACTTTTTTCCTTCTTTTTCTAATTGGGGCAATAAGAAACCAAAGAATGTGCAAAGCTCTCCACTAATTGCCGCCGATGGCCATCCATTTTTTTGAATATCCTCTTTTAGGGTAACTATTCTAATTTTAGTACCAGACTCCGTCTCAATAGAACAATCGTCTGCGGGAATCTCTTTTAGGGAAGGAGAATATTCATTTAAAAACTCAGCTCCAGAGGGTTTATATTCAACCAAGAAGCACTTGCCGTGCTTGTCTTTTGTCTCAATGGTCCAGTGTATATCTGTTTCATGCGAAAGTTTGTCGTTGGCTAATTTACCGCCGATCCCCATTTGGCCGAGCTTAATCCCTTGTCCGCCAGTTAAGTCATAAGAGTTTCCAAAGACAAAATATTTTTCAAACCCACTCATGCCGTTTTCGTCTTTAAGGTGATCAAAACCTTGACCGTCATCAATGATGGTAGCACTCGACTGATCAAAATCGATTTTACAAAAAGTTGAAAAGTTTTGGATTGAGTTCTTAACTAGCTCGGTAAAAGCTTGAGGTATGTTAACGGTAGATTGAAGTAACCTGCTTAAGTTGGCTCCTGTTTTAATTTGTATGTTATTCATAGTATCTATATTACACTATATAAAAGTTCTGTTCTATTTTGCTTTATGAATTTAACTTTATCCTTCATGAATAATTCTATGTCTTTTTTGTTTTGTTTAAAGTCTTTCGTCTTTACTGGATTGATAGCTATGCAGAAATGTTTGATTGTATACTGAGAAAAATAGATAGACTCTAAAAATTCAAGAGCAATGTCGGGATCAAGTATAGATAAGAAATCGATAGATGCTGGTGAATCAGATAAAGATTTGTAAACTTTATGCCCCAAATATTTCTCGCCTACAAATACATTAGAATCTTTTGTATTTTTAAATGGGCTGATTTCAACACATGTTAAGTCTTTTGCGAAGTCTGTTTCGCGCAAGAACCAGCGGTCACTTAGCCATTTGCTTGTTGAGTTTACAACTTCGCCGCTATCAAGTTTTATTAAATTAATAATATGTTTATTCAGCCCTTCAAGATGTGATATTAAATTTTCCATTCTCTGCTATGCCTGCCCTTCCAGTTAGTTCCTGTGGCACCCAAGTGAACACAATATTTCCCTTCTTTTAAATTAATGCATTTGCCACCTTTTCTTTTAAAATTTTCGGAAACAAAAAGATGGTCTGATTTTCCAGCATGACCAAAATCCTCAGACATTCGAATATCTTTTCGGAATTTAAAAAGCTGCATATATCCAATCCCAGCTATATCCGGTCCGGCCCTTCTGTCGACTCCAGTATTGTGGGATTTACCCGACTTGATATGAGCTAAATATCTATTAAATTGATTTTCGTTTTGACAAAAAGCCCTCGGTAACGAGTATAAATTATTATCTTGTAAGTTAGATATTAAAGACTTAAACTCAGGTGGAAAAATAATATCAGAATCAGTCAAACAAATTAAATCATTAAAATTTTGATCGTTTAAAAAATCAAAAAAAATATTATAAATTGCCCCCTTATTGAAGTTGCCATGTTTTTTAACAATGTTATTGTCAACTATAAAGTATTCCACATTATCGTATTGCGAACATATATCTATGCATTTTTTATCTTCTTTGGTAGTGATGACATAAATAGTATCAAATATTTTAGTATTAAATGGTAAGACTAATTCCAAAAAATCAGAATAGTTTATAGAAACTAATGCTGCAATTAGTTTTTTATTCAAAGTAGCCATTTCTTTCTGTCTACAAATGATTGCTTTTTGTGCTCAGCCTCTTTTTTTGTGTTTGGGTGCCAAACATATGTTTCTTCCTCTATTGGCCCCCGCTTTACTAGGGGTTTACTTAATGCTAGTAAAGAGAGTTTTTGATAATTGTAATATTGATCTGCGATATTATCAATAATTAACTCGTCGCCAAGTTTATGGGCTTGAGAAGATGGGTGGTTGCTTAATAAAAATTGATTAAAATTTTTCTGGTCAGACCCTTTAATTTCTCTAGTGTTAAGGAATTTATCTAAATAGTTTATCGTTCTGTGATTACTGCGAAAGAAAATCCAGCCCATACAGCATGTAAACCCAAAAGCTTCGCGGACTTCTGGTGGGAATGCTTCTTGATGGCGAACTGTAGAGACAATAATATCTTGACTGTTTGATTCTATTAGTTGGGGTATTGGATTTTTTAACCAAAGAGCATCAGTATCGGAGTGGATTATATCAAAGCCCTCTTCTAGGTATTTTTTGAATATAAATGTTCTGCGCATTGTATGCTTGCACCCAGAGATCCAGTCGTCATTAAATTCATCAAGGACTCTTGAATGACATCCGTGAGATTTTAAATATTCATCAGACTCAGGATCTAGGCATAGAACTTCATAATTATCTATAGATAATTCATTAAGGTGCTTAACCCAGTTAAGTGCTATTTCTCTATAAGGGTAATTGCAGAATGATATAATTTTAAGATTCATAATCAAATAACTCGAAGTCTTTTTTGTAGAAGTTATATATTTTATCTCTTGATAAATCACTCCATTCAAATTCTTCTTTGAAGTTTTTTGAATTGTATGCATGTGGTAGTTTTAATTCTTTGATACCTATACTGGAGCAAATCTTATTGAAATCTTCATGCAGGTTTTCGAATCTACCAATAAAATCACAAGTAAAGTCAGAGTCGATTTTATCTGTAAAATAGTGGCCGCCATTTAAGTGAGGAAAAAACTCAAACTGAGGTAGTGTATGATAACCATCGTACTCACTCCAAAGATCTTTATTGAACATTCTATACTCATCATCTACAGCTAACTGTACATACTCGTCGAAGGACACAGACCTCTTTTTTTGATAAAATTCTATGTCTGGGTGCACTCGATACTGTAACTCGCCCCATTTCCATGCAGAGACAAAACGATCATATGGGTTACGAACAAAAGAGAAAACATAATAATCTAAATGGTCGTTGAAGAATTTACTAAAACCCCTCTTTCTTAAAACTTTAGATGGTATTTCTGGGTCAACTTGCCTTAAGAATTTTTCGACAGATGTTCCGGCGGCTTTAGGAATATGTATGAATATGCATTTATGTTTGTGACTAATCATTTTAATAACATTTCTCTTGGAAGTTAATGTGAAAATTTGGTATACCTTTATATAAGCAAAACTCATTGAATCTGCTAAAGTTTTTAAATAGAAAGTTTGTATGCTGTAACAAGTAGAAGTCCACTAGTGCTTCTTTAGCTATCTTTGTTCTGCCGTATGCTTCTTCCATCTTTAATTCTATGTCTGTAGATTTTTCGCCTTTTTCGTGTCCAGTGCCACAACCTGGGGGAGCAAAATATCTCTCTGTTATGATAGTGTTTCCATATTCTTTTTCAAATAAATTAGCAAATTGTCTTGAGTCAGTTGCGAGAAAAAACTTATAGTTATCACAGGCCTTTAAAAATGCCCTAGGAGAGTCAAATAAAACATGATCTATCTTCTCTTTAAATATATTAAAGATAGTATCTATAGCATTTCTTTCTCCCTGAAAGCGGTTGGAGTTTCCTGTTTTGGGAGGAAGGACTTCTCCGTTAGATGTTCTAGCATGCACACCAACTACATAATTACCTGAAAAATATTTCTCGCGAACTTCATTAATTTCGGCCGCAATAGCTCCATGGACATTAATCCGATTAAATACCTCATAAAACTTCTTAGACTCTTCTTTTGATTTGAGTGGGTTTTTAATAACTAACCTTGAATCTGAGTGGGGTTCAGCTTCTTTTTTGTATTGATCTATACATCTTTCATTTAAGATAACTTCTATATCTGTATCTATGTTTTGAAAATATTCCCCAAATAAATTCTTGTCGACTTTACTGGCCCAGTGGCCCCGCATATCAATGAGTATGTCTTTTTTATTCTGCTCACAATACATTAATGCATTAGTGAGATGCCATAAAGTATCACCCCAGCCAGTATCGCGAGAAAAATAGTAATAATTATTCATGGCTAAAAATTATTTCATAATACATTATTCCATTTAAATAATTTTAATCCTAATATATCTTCTTCTGAATCAATAAAATCTTGTTGTATTTGTGGCTTTTTTATAAAATTATAATCTTGTAAATACTGAGCTTTTTGAGCCATTGATTTATCTTCTGTGTATTCCATTTTTTGTTTGCCGTGGTGCTCTATTGAAATTTTTGCATTTTCGTTGACTTTATAATGATAAAAACAAAAATGTTCTTGTTCTATATTCACACTAGTTTTGTTTTGACTAGGAGGAAAGTGGGGCGAATTCTTGTATCTTAAATTAGTCTTCTCGGGATTAAATATATATTTAGGGCCAACCCTTGAGAATTTATCCAAACACTTTGTCTTTTGTGTTACTAAGCCGCCGACATTGATGAATGCAGATTCAAAAAATTTACAACCTAATAATAAAATATCTTGTTTATTTTTATCTAGAAAGCTTTTTATATTATTGTGTCTGTTACTGTAATAAAATTCATCACAATCTATAGTCGATACTCTATTGTGTTTTTTGGCATAATTTTTATAAAAGTGATTAAGGGCAGTGGCTTGTTCGTAGGCATGGACTTGATGATGCTCTAGATAGTTGCCTCTTTTATCCTTAGGTAGCCATTTGATGAAGGTACAGTGGTCGCTATACCTTTCCTTGATTTTATTATAATGCTTGTAAATATTGTTGTAGGAAATTTGACCCACTAAAGGTATATTAATCTCTCTTTTAGTATCTCTTTGTAAGCAAGGTATTCCAGGGTGAGAACTTTCGTAAAAATAAAAATGATCTACTCCGAAATCAAGGTGATACTTTAACCATTCTTCAAAGTGAAAAAGATTGGGACGAAAAAACAAATGTGTGAAAACAGCATAGTTCACAATATAATTTTTTCTTCCCCATACTTATCGAACATCTCTTGAAAGTTTGATATTTTATCGTATGCTTTTTTACCAAATACCCTTCTGTCTGTACCAAGGAAGTTTTCTATATTGTTGTAATCTACTTCTATGTCAAGATAGTCAATTAATTTATTGAATTTTGATAGTCTTTCATCGTAGTTTTCCAAACCGTAAAGGTCTTCGTATTTAGAGATATAAGAATCAAATGGTAGTAATGAATGATAGTAAGGTATGTACTTTTTGTACCAAGCAGTGCGACGTTTAATCGGCGGCTCTTCAAGTTCTTGATACTCGAAAGAGTCAACTTTTGATTTATGCTCTTTATCTTCTCCTAGTTGCCAAACTTGAACTTGGTTTGCAAGCTGCCAAGATATAGCGGGGTAGAAAGCACTCTCTCTGTATTGAAATATAATTTTAATTCCATGTGCGACACAATACTCCATGAAATGCTCATTGCCCGGCTCAGAAACAGTACACCATACATGCTTGACTCCGTCAAACTCCTGAAAAAGAGAATCAAGAAAAGGCCAAAGCAAATCCCTATCTTCAGAAATATTATTGAATTTATTAAAATAAGGAATATTTTTTGACTCAGGTAAACTATCAGGATTCATGTTGTGCTCCTCAATGATTTTAGCATACCTTGGGTTGTGCTCGAGGTCTCCAGTTAAGCAAGAAAGAGGCTCGTGAACTATCCTATCGTTTTTATTTAAAGCAGCAATAAGGCTGGTAGTGCCAGCCCGCTCCTGTCCGAATATGGCAAATTTAGAACCCATAATTAAAATAATTTAAATCTTCTACAAAATGATTAGATATTATATCTCTAGTGTCTGCTGTATAGTAGTCTTTGTAGCTCTTTTTCTTTTTATATTCACTGCTGCTGTTTTGCCGCCAATCATTAAAGCCAGTGTCTTTCGAGAAATTAAAACGTTCAGATAAATCTTTTAGGCATGACTCTATATCTTCGACCTTATAAAATTTGTCTAGATAAATAGATGAGCCAACTTTTGCTCGACTCACATAAGAGTCATAATACCCTGCGTGAAACTTTTTGATATTACCTTGATTGTAAGCATAATCAATAAAACCTTCGAAGTCATCCCTGATATAGTAATCATGGAATTTCTGTACATAGGGCATCATTGGTGAGTCAATTTTATTTTCGACAAAATAATCAAATTTCCAACCGCCTAAATATGTATACATTGATACAACTCGGTCAAATGGATTTCTGACTACCGTGAACTTGAAGTATTCTTCATATTCGGGTACATCTTGAGCTATACCGGAAAGAGCCCTCTCGCAGGTGGTTCTGTATTTATCTTCATAGTCTTGCTGATTTTGGTTGTTTTCATAATTAGGCTCTATATTAGATAATAAATAATGCTTTATGAAGGTCCCGGCAGACTTTGGGATATGTATATAAATAAATTTATGCTCATGACTATACATCGATTTTATCCATAACTTCTGGGTTATCCAAGTTGTCTAGCAAAAATTGCTTACCATCTTCTCCGCAAAGGTGACAGAGATAAAATTCTTTATTAGCATCTCCTTTTTCAAAACATGCTTGATAGTTAGCATTCCAGACCCATTGAAGAGGTTTGTGATAATCAGTAACATCAGTCTTGGCATAAGCGTAACCGTACATATCTTGGTCGATAAAATCTTTCGGCTCTCCAAAAACTTCTAAAACTGGATTCTCGATTAAATTATGATCCTTTAGGAATTGAACTATACTATATTGATCAGGCAAAACTGAAGTCATCTTTTCGACGATCTTTCTGCTCATGATATAACACCCAAGATTAAGGTTGTATTTTGGTATTTTACGATTTGTTTTCTCATTTAACCAGTAAACATCTTCATCTTTAGGTATAGCCTTCAAGTAATCTTTCATGAAGATTTCGTTTTTAGCGACAACAGCTTCATTGAAGCCGTATTGCATCATGAAATCGTCATCTTTATGGAACTCGAATATGTCGGGGGCAGTCTTACTAACAACCATATCTAGATCAAGCAGCGCGAATTTATCATAATCCGTCTTCATAAACTCATGAAGAAAAAGAATCTTAACAAAAGTGCTTTTTTGGTAATGAGTAAAATCATATCGATGTATCTCTTGGTATCCAGGAAAATCATTCATGGAAATAATTTTCAGATCACACCCGATTTTATTGGCATACTTTTCAAGAGAACCCAGGCAATGCGGTACCCAAGCTACATCTTTATACCCGGGATTAGCAAAATCAGTATCCTTGGGTAAATCATTAATTACATATATTACATTACTCATAGTTTTGTTATCTCTAAGTCTTCGTCCAATAAACCCCAGTTGTCAGGGTTAGGGTTATTTATCATTTTATTTCTTATATCAAGAGAGTTTACTTTTCTTTCTCCTTGATGTTGAGCGTGCGGCTGTGTTGAATCATTAGATGCACCTTCATTTCTTTCATGATATTGGTGATAAAAGTCTCCATCGATAGCTAGGCATAAGTTATATATATCTTCGTGCTGGGCGATTCGATTTAAGAATTCAGTATCCATGCTATTCATGTAAACAAGATCCTCGTTGAAACCTTTATGTTCTAAGTAACAATCCCTGTCCACCATCATAACTCCAACAGCCCCGCCGTAAAAAGGAAAAATTTCTTCATTGGGCATCAAGCGACTATAGTGATTGTGCTCGTGGCAAATATCTACTTTTTTAGCCAACTCTTGGTCATATATGAAATCCCTAAATACAGAATGGTGAGATTGCTCTTCGTTAAGATTCCTGCGACTAGAGAAAGCTGCACGAGGCCAAGGCCAACCATAGTCTTTGACTTCATACTCATGATAAAACCAATCCATAAATCTCTGACCAACTAATGTATCTTGATCGATCCGAGCAAAATGCTTTCCCTCTTGATGACGGAAGCCAACATTCATTGCATGAACTTCTGAAAACGGAGAGTCTCCTTGGTGCTTGTCTGCAATATCAGGTGGAACCGTAACTATTTTAAGTAAGCCCTGTGTCTCTGAGACAAAGCGAGAGGATAGGGACTCTTTCAAGGAGCCGCTTCTAGAGCACCAGTCGACAAGGATCACTTCAGATTCATCGACCACATTATTTTTGCGAATTATTTCACAAGTATGGTTGACGGTATTGAGGCAACGACCAACAGAATCTCCATTGTAATTATCGTTACGAGACACTAAGATATAAGATATTTTTTTCATCCTTGGGGGACTAATCGTTTACAATTAAAAGAAAACACTCTCTTGGAGTTAGGGACTGTAACCTGTATGCCACCTATAGATTTAAGCATATCAGAGTAAGATGATCCGGGTGTAGATATATGCTTCTCGAGATGCTTGAGGCAGTGAAAATTAATACTAGGCCTGTACTCCTTTTCAATATTTAAGTCATAAGTATTTGGTACAATATAAAATATTTTGTTCATCCAGTTAAAAACATCATTTAACCTGAGCATTATATCATGAGAATCTGTAACCACAAAAAAATTAGACTTACGGGAGTTAATTTGAATCTTATTCATTTGGGCTATATAAACATTTAAATCTTGAACTTTTTCTGACTCAAGTATAACCCCCCAGGTTTTATCCGTTATGCGTTTATTGATTTTAATAATCTCTTCAATAGCAAGCTCAGGCATAGAGCTTAAACTATGAATTTCGTTTGAGAATGAATATTCTTTATATTCCATCTTTAGTTTTTTTATTTTATTTTGATCTGTATAGTACTGTAATGATTGCTCGTACAAAAGCTCTCTATCAAGGTAGTTTAATATTTGTTGACTCTTATTCTGGTACACATCAGAAATAGATTTCATGGATTTTTTAATAAAACAAATCATATTAAGTTGGTGGAGGTGGCGGGGGTAGCTTCACAACTAACCTTGATAGCTTCCTCATTAAGAGGGTAGCTGTCTTTTTTATAATTAGCTTCGCCATTTATCTCCTTATACCTTAAATAGTTTTTAACCATGATAGTATCTTTTTTTTTCCGTTAAAAAACCCATAATTTTTAGAGATAAATACAAGAAATAAAAGAATACAGTCCATAAATTATGTATTACACTTGTTAATTACGAATTCAGTGATTATATCAACCCTTTTATTTTCATTAGAATAGAACCAAACCCATGGGTAGCTATTCATTATTTTTTCAATTTTCAGTTGAGTTTTCTTAATACTATTTTCAATGATCTTTATGTCTGAATAAGATATGTCATTCATATCGATCTTTAAATCTTTAGCAATTGATATAATCTTATTAACATCCTGATCTTTTTTGGCGGTAGTGACGTCTCGGTATTGATCGATTGATGATTCTACATCGTCTACTTTGTCGGGATGAGTTTTTACCGCTATCTTCCTGAAAATAGATTTTATACCATCAGTAATAACGTCCTTGTCCTCTGTAGATTCATCCTTGAGGTCCTCTAGGGGGTTTTGCCTTGAAGAGTTAGAACAAAAAAAATGTACGGCCTCACAGAACAATGGAGTTGCTCGGTCAAATATAGACTCAACATCACTAAGCTCATCTTGAACTTCGGAAGACTGGGCTTTTAATTTATGTATTAATTTTTTTTTATAATAATCCAAAGTAAATTATTATAATAAAAGCAGAATAAAATTTAACTTAAAAATCGTCTTCCAGTGAGCCGCTTTGCTGGTATTCCCTAACCCTTCTTTCGAAGAAGTTACCCATAGCCTGCACATCAACAACTTCACCAAGCCAAGGAAATGGGTTTTTGTCACTGGGGAAACGGTAATCAAGGCCAATGGCCTCAAGCCTGCGGTTCCCTATGTAGTGCATATAATCCACAAACATCTCAGCATTTAACCCAAGTATGCCGGTAGGTAGAACATCATGGGCATATTCTATTTCAAGCTCTACGGCTTTTTTAATATGAGAAACGAACTCGTCTTGTATTTCCTTTGTCCAAATCTCAGGGTTTTGATCGATTAATGTATTTATCAAGTAAGTCCCGAAAGCTATATGGGAGCTTTCATCTCTAAGAGTATATTTAATTTGATCAGAAACACCCTGTAGTTTGTTTTGCCTGCCAAGAGCAAGCAACATGGCAAATCCACTAAAAAAGAAAGTTCCTTCGCAAACAATCCAGTAAGTTAAGAAGTTCCTTAATATCTCCTGCTTGCCTTCCTTTGAAGTGGAGTCGAAGTTTTGGTCACTGATGTCATTAGTAATACTCATTAAGAAGTCATCCTTAGCTTTGATACTAGGTATGTTTTCATAAGCAGCAAAAACCTCTTCAATCTCAAGATCTAGGCTATCGCATATATATACTACCGTAAGATTGTGAAGGCTTTCTTCGAAAGCTTGGCGCAGAATATATTGACGACACTCAGCATCTGTGATAAAACGAAAAGCGGATAGTAGGAGATTATTACCAACCAAAGACTCACTACCAGCAAAAAATCCAAGACAGCGTTTAACAAGTAATTTTTCATCATCTGTAATTTCATTATTCTTCCATTGCTTGATGTCATTTTGCATTGAAATTTCTGTTGGCATCCAGTTGTTTGCACAACTCTTAAGGAATAGATCCCATGCATATTTATGTTTATGCGGTAAGATTCGGTTGACGCCAGCAATATTATCAGTAAGAAGTTCTCCAGTTTTTGTATCCATATAAGTATATAACGATTGATCTATATTAAAAGATCTTAATTATATGTCACTTTTTAAATAAAGTCAAGATTTTTTTATAAAACCACTTGCAGGCGAAAGTAAATAGGGGAAAAAACGAAATAATAAAAACAACACTAGATATTAGTATAAAAATAAATAATGGCTCGCTATAATCAATACTGGAGTTACCGGCTATAGTTTTTTGAGTAAAGCTTCCCTGTGGGGATGAGCTAAAATTATCATTAGTAATGGGCATAGGTTTTGATGGAAGCTTTCTGAAGCAACCAGAGCAAAGTATAAAACTAATATATAGTAAATATTTAATCATTTTTCCTGTATTTATTTATTACACTTAATATATTATTAAGGTTAAATGAATCTATTTTTCTTACTCTTATGTCTCCATCTTCTGGATGCATTAATATACCCGGCTCAACCTCGTGATATAATATTAAATATGTTATGTAATCATGGGCACCGTGAGATTTAAGCCAGTTCCAATATATAGACCTAGTGCCTTTAGGGCAGGATAGTAATATATCATCAAAGCAATATATTTTACCAAATAGTGTTATATCCCTAAAACAAGAAACCTCACTAGGGGGCTCAGATAAACTACAGTCTATTATTAGGTTCACTAAGAAACATTACACCAACTTACTTAGTGCACGTGCTTCTTAATTAAATTCATTAATTTTAGATCTATCTTATCCGTAAAGACATCTAGGGAGTCAATATCAAACCATCCAGATTCTGTATGTTCAAAATTCAGTTTAGGTATAACAAGTTCTTCAACTTTATAGTAATATATATGAAATAAAGATTTTTTTTGGGGTATTGATTTTATAAAATGTAAGTCCTCAATAGGGGAAACTATTCCACTTTCTTCAAATAATTCTCTTACCGCACAAGCCTTGTGATCTTCATTTGGGTCTAGGGCCCCTGCAAAAATAGACCAATACCCACCAAAGGAAACTTTTTCTCCAAAGTGGGTCTCTATTCTTTTAGATAATAAAATAGATCTACCATGCAAAACTGCAACACCAGCATAATCACACACATTACTGCTACTCACTTTTTTGTTTTAGACTCTAATTCAAACTTCATGTCCCAATCAACCTCACCGTTTTCATTTACCCACTCAGGGTTACGTTCTTCTTCTTCTTCTTCGGTAAAATAAACAAAGAAACCTAAGGTGCATATAATAACAAAAGCTATTGAGCAACAAATCCATGCTAAATTTTTAAGAAAGAAATCTTTTATTACAGGCCTAGGCCCAGGCTTAGGTTTGGGTGCGGGATCAGGTTCAGGAGTGGGCTTAGGCTCAGGGGCAGGTTTAGGTTTAGGAGTGGGCTTGGGTTTAGGCTTAGGGGTTGGTTTTGGGGTGGGTTTGGGCTTGGGCTTGGGGGTAGGTTTCGGCTCAGGCTTAGGTTCGGGCTTAGGTTTAGGGGTGGGTTTTTCAGGATCAGGAGCGTCAATAATCATACCGTCCGCATCAACTATTCCATGACCAAAAGACCAATCCTTACCTTTAACCCCCGCATCATCAGCGTGAGTTTTTAATAAATTCCTAATTTCAGTTACGGTATAACTCTTACCTTCTGATTTTAACTTTGACATCAATAGGGCAACAACTCCGGCCACAAACGGACAAGCCATAGATGTCCCGCTTAATTTAGAATAAGATTGATTGGTATATGTACTCAGTATATTAACTCCTGGCGCGGCTATTTCGACTTGATGGCCCCTTGAGGAAAAGTATGCTATTTTTTTGCTCTTACCGAAAGCCCCAACAGCTATACACTCCTGGAATGCAGCCGGGTAATTAACTCCAGCTATCCCTGAGTTACCAGCGGCGCATATAACTGCTATATTAGCTTGGTAAGCTCTTTTTACGGCTAAAGATATAGCTTCTTTTGGGCTTGAGGAGCCTAGAGACATACTAATAATATCAACTTTTGAATCAATACAGTAGTTAATTGCGGATGCTACGGAACTTGAGCTACCTGAGCCAGAGTTACTTAATCCTTTAACACAAAGACACTTAGAGTCTGGAGCAACCCCAACCATTCCTTCGGAATTATTTTTAGCCGAAATAATTCCAACACAATGTGTTTGGTGCCCATGCTTATCTTCGATTGTTTCTCCATCTATAAAGCTTTTACCCTCAATAGCATTATCCCCAATATCTTTATGGTTTGGCATTCCGGTGTCTATAACACCTATGGTGATACCTTTTCCAGTTGTAGTCTCCCATATCTTGGGGATATTTAATTGGCTTAAACCCCAGTCTGTTGTTTGAGAAAAAGTAGATAATACCTCTTCTACTTTGATGGGGGGAAGTTTGAATTCATCACTCATATACTATATTATAGTAATTTATTGGCAACTTTCACATGTTCCACCATTTTTCACGGCCTCGATACTGCAAGCAGAGGCTTCAGTACTTTCGGGTGATGTGGATTTTTCAATTTTACTTGCAGCTCTATTTCTTAAATAATATGTAGTCTTTAATCCTGACTTCCAACAAGACATATATATGTCGTTTAAATACTTTAATGATGTAGATTTATTATACAAGTTAAAGCTAATGGCTTGGTCTATCCATTTTTGCCTAACTGCATTAACCTCGATAAGCTTTAACATGTCACGATCAAATGCTGTTTTATATTTATTTTTTATGTTTTCCGGTATGGATTCATTGAGTAGGGAAAGGTCTCCGTCAGAACTTTTGACCATAGATGCTATTTCAGCACTCCATAGCCCAGCATCTTTCATATCATTAACGAAGTGAGGGTTTGTAATATAGAAGTTGCCGCTTTTATTCTCGTAAACAAAAAGGACAGAGAAATTTGGCTCGATGCTTTGCTCAACACCATTGATATACCCAATGGTGGCTGTAGGTGCAATAGCCATAACATTTGAATTTCTCATGCCATACTCTTTCACATGACTTCTAGCTTCAGTCCAAGAGCTCAGAGACTCACCAAGCCCTTGACTTGCAGTATGCGCTCCAGACTTTTCCCTGTAAGACTGAAGGTTATTCCAACTATCGATTGGTAAAATATTTTGAGACCACAGAGACCCCTCGTAGTTTTCATAGCTACCACGTTCTTTGGCTAAATTGGAACTGGCTAAAATAGCCTCACGACTATAAAACTCAAAGAAGTAATTGTTCCACTTAACCGCTTCATCGCTGTCTATATTTATGTTTTTGACATGAAGTACATCATGGATACCCATTACCCCAAGCCCTATAGGCCTATTTTTTAAGTTAGAGTTACTGGCTTCTTTTGTTGGGTAGAAGTTAATGTCAATAACATTATCAAGCATTCTTATCGCCGTATGTATAGACGACTTCAACTTGGCAAAATCAATCTCCCCTTCTTTGTCTAAATGATTTAGAACATTAATAGAGCCAAGATTGCACACGGCTGTCTCTCCAATTTTGGTTTTTTCTCCAGATTTGTATTCAGACGGTTTAGTGTGAAGAGTGATTTCAGTGCACAAGTTAGAGCTTCGGACTGCACCCTCATGCTGATTTGTATAACGAATATTACAAGGATCCTTAAAAGTGTTCCATGGGTGAGAGGTTTCAAACAATACCTTGAGCATTTTTTTCCACAACTCTTTTGCGGGAGTTACTCTATAGTTTTTAATCAAGCCCTCTTCGGCCTGATCGCATAGCTGGTTATATCTTTTATCAAATTCTTCGCCAAAACAATCATGTAGGGTTTTCCCGTTTTCATCTTCAGTGTCTCTTGGGTCAAAGAAGTACCAAGCATCTTCATTTTGAACTCTACGCATGAATTCATCGGGAACCCATGAGGCTGTATTTAAGTCATGACACCTTAGTCTTTCATCACCAGTATTCCTTCTTAAGTTAAGAAAATCTTCAAAATCCAGGTGCCAGGGCTCCAGATAAGCACAGCCAGCGCCGGGGCGCTTCCCCCCTTGATTTACAGCAACAAGTAAGTCATTGTAGATTTTTAGCCAAGGAACAAGACCACTAGAGATACCATTAGTTCCCTTAATGTAAGAACCTGTAGAGCGAAAAGGGGTAACATCGAGACCGAGACCACCAGCGTACTTTGATTTACGAGCCTCCTGCCAAGCTCCGTCAAAAATGCCGTCAATGCTATCATCAAAAGTGTTAAGGTAGCAGGAACTAAGCTGAGAATGAGTGGTTCCACTGTTAAATAAAGTAGGGGTAGATGAGGTATAAAGAAGTTCACTCAACAAGTCGTAAAACTCGATAGCTTTAGCGTCTTTGTCCTCTTCGTTGATAGCAAGACCCATGGCAACTCGCATCCAGAAAGACTGTGGGGTCTCCATGATTTTATCTTCTTGCCTGATAAAGTATCTGTCATAAAGTATTTGTACACCGAGATATTTTAAATTCTTATCTCTTCTGATTTTTAATGCTTCTGATAATTTGGATAAATTAAAACCTGATAATCTCTTATCCAACCTATTATCTTTAATTAATTTTTTTGTATTTTGTATGAAACTTTTGCGGTATTGTAGTTTAAATGTATCCGAGTCTACCCCTTCTTTGAAGACTTCTTTGTATAAACAGTTTAATAATAGTCGGGCGGCAGCATAAGAATAGTTGGGCTCTTTTTCGATCTTTTCTCTTGCAGAAAAAACTAGAGCCTGATCTATTTCTTTTGAGGTTATTTTGTCAAATAATTGTAACTGGGCATCAAGTACTATCTCGCTGGGAGAAACATCCTCTATGCCTTCGCATGCCCTCTGGGCGCTTGCATTAATTTTATCTACTATAAAGTCTTCTAACCTTCCGTTTCTTTTTTTTACTTTTATGTCCATAGGGTAGTTGTTTACACAATTGTAATCGTATATAATGAAATATCAACAATATTGATATGAAAAAAACATATTACAATAAAATGCCATACATAGCAAGCATAAAACCCACCGAGTTATTAACAATTTATTCTTTAAAACAGTCCGCACTCATTGCACCCCTAATGGGGGTTGGTACACTAATAAAAACAAAATCCTGAGATAAAGTATATTCTAGTGTGTTTTGAGAGGTATCTGGATTTTTGTCAAAAACTTTTACTTCGTAATCGCTGAAGCCATTGGCTATAGTAGAGCCAGCGAAGCCGTTACCTATAACCCTTATTTTCACTGAGGTTTATTAACCTCGACCCAATCTTCAAATTTTTGAGAAGGAACCCAATTTAAAAGGGTCTTGGCCTTTGTGTTATCCGCCAGGGTATCACGAGCTTCACCTAGCCTTGAGTCAATGTGAATATGATCACCGCCGACAAGTTTAACGATATCAAGGACCGAGTGATTTGTGCCAGTACCTAAATTAAACATTTCCCCGATGATTTCTTTGTTTTCTGATTCTCCCGCCAAATACATAGCCTGTGCAATATCCCTAACATATGTATAGTCTCTTGTTTGTAAACCATCTCCAACAACTGTCATTGGTTCTCCTGATTCTTTTTGCCTAAAGAATAAACCGACAACAGGAGCATAATCTCCCGCTAGGGGCTGGCGCTCCCCGTAAACATTAAAAAATCGAAATAAAACTGTCTCAACCCCAAAAAGATTAGTATACATCTTGCACAACTCTTCGCAATTAGCCTTACTGACTGAGTAGGGATTTAGGCAGTCGTTCGGCATATCTTCCTTTAAGGGAATTGGGTTTGCTAGGCCGTAACAAGAAGAGGTTCCCGCAAACATCACCCTCTTGCATTTGTTTAATCTAGCTGACTGTAGTACATTTACAGTACCGAGAGAATTGTTTTTAACGGCATCAGATGGATCTTGCACACAAATTTGAATACGAGACCTTGCGGCCAAATGAAAGACTAAATCTACACCTTTAAATAAGGGTTCTAATTTTTCAAAATCACAAATATCTACCTTATGGTTCTCGGTGTCATCCCTCCAGCTAAATTGAGAGTTCGCAGTCGAGGATTCATCATCAACCACTACAACATCGTGACCAGCATTAATTAATATTTCAACAAGGTGACCGCCGATAAACCCAGCCCCTCCAGTAACTAAACATTTTTTCTTAGACATAATTTATTATTACATGTTATTTTGATACCATTTATAAGTTTTTTCAAGACCTTCTTTTAATGTATGTTTTTGTGAGCAGCCTAGATCTTTAATTCTTGAGTTGTCCATTTTTTTCCTGAATGTACCGTCGGGCTTAGAGGAGTCAAAGATGACATTGCCTTCGTACCCTATGGTTTGCTTTATATTCTCAAGTAGCTCTCTAATGGACACCTCGTCTTCAGATCCACAGTTGAGGTGAGATATACCGGAAGAATATATAGATTCAGCATTAATATTTTCTAGGCAAAACAAAATTGCATCAGTAAGGTCATCGACATATAAGAACTCTCTTAGTGGTTTGCCGCTACCCCATATTTCAACATGATCCAAATTAGATTGTTTAGCAGCATCTACTTTGCGGATAAAAGCAGGTAAGGCATGGGAAGTTTCTAAATCGAAATTATCTCCGGGGCCATATAAATTGCAGGGCATTAATGAATAGAAGTTAGACCCGTATTGTTGGTAAAAGGCTTCACACATTTTAAGTGCCGCTATCTTTGCGATTGCATATGGCTCGTTGGTGTTCTCAAGGACGCCGGTAAGTAGGTACTCTTCCTTGATTGGTATCTCTGCATTTTTGGGATATATACAGGAAGACCCTAGGTTAATTAGTTTTTGAACACCACTAGAATGGCTCGCCTTTATGATGTTAGAGGATATCTGTATATTGTCATATATAAAATCAGCTCTATATGTGTCGTTAGCTAAAATACCCCCAACTTTTGCGGCACACAAAATGACATAATCAAATCTTTCGTGAGCAAATAGACTGTCTACATTCTCTTGATTTGATAAATCTACCTCATTTCTTGTTTTGGTAATAATATTATTGTAACCAGAAGATCGTAATTTATGTACAACAGAAGATCCGACCATGCCTCGATGACCGGCAACAAAAATCTTTAAATTTTTCATTGAGACAAGAGAGAGTAGTCGTTTTCGTACATTTTTTTAACAAGACCATAGAAGTCGGTCTTACGTACCCATCCGATCTCTTTTTCCGCTAAACTACAATCCCCGCAAAGTTCATGAACTTCTGCGGGTCGGTAAAATTCAGGACTAACTTGAAAAATTAGCTTACCATCTAAAGTATGATATTTCTCTGTATCTTGTGAACCCGAAGATTTGTATTTAATTCCGGCGCACTTTAAGCTTTCATTTAGAAATTCTCTAACGGTATGCATTTCTCCGCTACCAAGTACGTAATTTTTAGGAGCATTTTGGTTTAACATTAACCAAACTCCTGGCATGAAATCTTCTGCATCACTCCAGTCTCTTTGGGCATCAAGATTTCCAAGTTCTAAAATGGGTATTTTTGAGTCGAGCTCTAATGATTTCTTTATACTAGCTACTCCATGACTGATTTTTCTGGTCACGAAATCAAGTCCACGACGTGTGCCTTCATGGTTGAATAACCAACCCTGAACGGCATAAAGATTGTATGATTCTCGGTAGACTCTTACTAGGTGTCTTGCCGCACATTTTGCAGCACCATAAGGAGATTGTGGGCGAAGCGGGTGTTCTTCATTTTGTGGATTTTTAATTACATCCCCGAATTCTTCTGAGGAGCCTGCATTGTAAAACCTGCAATTAGGGGCAAACCTACGAATTGACTCTAACATATGAAGTATGGAGTTTGAGTCGGTATCCCACGTTTGAATCGGGAAATCCCAACTACCAGCAACAAAAGATTGTGCAGCAAAATTTATAAAATAATCAGGCTTTATATCGATAACTACATCTCTGATGCTATGAGCATCATTTAAATCCAGGTTGATAATTTTAAACCTGTCGGATTCTTTTAAGTGCAGAATATTCTCATGATTTTTAACACTAAGACGACGTATGGATCCGTAGACTTCTACGTCTGTGTTTTTCAATAAATAATCGACCATATGACTGCCGTCTTGACCTGTAATCCCCGTTACTATAACTTTTTTCATATTAATATGTTTTATGTTTCCTTTGTATAAATTTTCCGGAGTCTAAATCTTCCCCTTTTATTTTGCTTTCTATAATTTCAATTACTTTCTCATCAATTTCATCAATAAGCTGATTTCTTTGCACGTTTAAATCACAGCATTTCTTTAAGCAGGCCCAGAGTTTTTCTGCCCCTTGCTCATCATCAAAGTATTTCGATTGATATTCATCAAATGACATTCTCCTGATTTCATACAAGAGTTCTTGATTATTCCACATTTTTAAATCAACTGTTGATAATTTATCGATTAAGGATCCTAGTGTATCTGACATTTATATTTTGAGTTAAGTGTTAAAGGAAGTCATTTTTATCCCCCCACTCTTGGAATAGGCAACTGGTAAAGCCATTTATTTTAGAGCAAATATAATCGATGTCGTTATTGCTTAATAAAATATGAGAAGGGAATAAAACTATTTGTTTTTGTAAAGCCTCGGAATTTAAACAAGAACCTTCAATTGATAAGTGGTTGTGAAAATAATGAGGATAAAACATGGGTCGAGTTTCAACTCCAGAATCACCAAAAAATTTAGATGCCCGTTCGTGTGAATTAAGCAGGTGAAATTTTATACCCATCATCCACATAGAGTGAGTTGTATTGTTTTCACTAGCTTGGAAACTGATAAATTTATTGCTTTTTAAATTATCTTTATACCTATTGTAAACCCGTGATTTTTCGGATAAAATGTAATCATATTCTTCTAGTTGGCCTAATAATATAGCCGCCTGAATATTAGTCATTCTGTAATTATAACCAAGCACATCGTGAATGTATCTTTTTGGAGTCTGACCTTGCCCGTGGACTTTTTTTGCAAATTCGTAAACATTTTCATCGTTAGTTATAAATGCGCCCCCCTCCCCTGTGGTGATATTTTTATTGCCAAAAAAGGAAAGGGATGAACAAAAAGATTTCGAGCCAGATGGAGAGTTTTCATAGTTGCCAAAAAAACCTTCGCAATTATCTTCAATAATTGGGATGTTATATTTAGAAGACAAATCTGGGATGTTTATGATGTTACCTAAGTTATGGACCGCCATGATGGCGGATTCATTTTTGATGTCGTCATCTTTAATAGACATGTTCCAGGTATTAATGTCAAGGTCTGCGCTGGATAAGTTTTCATAACCTTCGTAAATTAAACTATTATATGCAGCCACATAACAGGCGCTTGGTACTATAACATTACTAACCTTTGGGAAAAACTCCCTTAAGCATATAGTTGTTAAGTGGGTGGCTGTAGTTCCATTATTGGTTAGCAAGGCATACTTTGCCCCATTTTTTTCAGCAAGTAAATTGGAAGCTAGCTCTGGATATTTACCTAACGAAGAAATCCAAGAAGAGTCGATTGCTTCCTTGGCGTACTCTTTGCTTTTAGCGGGCAAATATGGCTCGTATAATTTATACATTTTTATTCATATATGTTACACCATCAGACGACTTAATAATTGAAAAGCCATATTTTTGATACAAAGAAACGCCTGCAATGTTATCACTGTCTACTGATAAGAAAATGTCTTCATCCTGATTTTTTAGTAAAGATTGAATTAATTCTTTACCCAAACCTCTACCGCAGAAGTCTTCTTTAATACAAATACCTAACCATAATTTTAAGTCACCTGGGTCTTTATCTAAATGACCATACCCTATAACCTGACCACCAGTAATTAGAAGTAAGGTTTTGGTGTGGTTACTTAAAGCTTCCTTCAGGTTTCTAGACTCGAAATACCTAAAAGTATTACCAGAAGAACCTAGATTCTTTATGAAGCTAGTAAGAGCTTCCAGGTAAGTATCATTAAAATCTGAAATTGAGAAATTTATTTTCACTATAGTATACTAAAAATATCTAGGTTATTTCCAATAAATAATTTATCCATATTTTGATTTTGATAAGTTATTATGGAGTTGATTAATTCATTACCCTCAGCCGATCTAGATAGTATAAGGTTGCTTTTTTGAATCATCTCATTATCCGAACTGCACATACCAGGACTTTGTGGGAGTATTGATTTTAGTAAAGATTGAGAGTAGAATATTACTGGTAATCCAATAATTAAAGCTTCAAGTGGGTGGTAGTGTAGGTGTCTTTCTTCTTTTGAGTGGTAGTGCATGAATAGGGAATTTTTAAACTCGCCGTAAAACTCATTATCATTTAAATTGTTTAGTATGTAAGGTTTTTCTTGTACACATGTGTTATTTTTACCTAATACGACAAATGGTATGTCGCTGAATTTATTTAAAAAATCTATATATATATTACGATAATAAGATCCGGGGCCGTCATCTATCCTTGAGTTTACAAAACACATCCTGAGATTAGAGGGTCTATATGTTTCTAGATAATTACAAACAAAAGAATTAGATAACCCTAGGGGGACAAAAAAAGAATTATCTTTATTAAAAAAATCTAAATTTTCAGACCTGGAAGTTTCAAAATCTATAATTTCTTGATAGGAGAAAATATATTTGAACCTAGAAAAGTCAGTGGATGGGAAGATGTTTTTTAATAAATTTTTATATGATGCCTCGCCGCTTAAACCAAAAAACCTAAAGAATATATCCCCAGAGAAAGATTTGGATAACTGGTTCAACATCTTTTCGGAAGTCAAGGAGGTTAGGAATATAATATCAAAGTGGTTATTTATAACCTCTAGTTCAGGTTTTGTTAATTCATAGTGATCTGAGTAAAAGTCAATATTATCAAGTATACCTAAGGTGGTTACATGTATGGATAAGAAATTATCATAAAACCTTGAAGTGGAGTGGTTTATTGAGTTTTCCCCAGAGCTAAGGCTACCGAAGTTTTTAGATAAGTAAACCTCGTGGCCGTCTTTTAATAAAATCGGAACTTCGAAATCAGTTAAAGTTTTATGATTTAGTAAATATAGTATTCTCATAATTTATTTATCTTGCCTTTTATATCTAGTAGGTATGGTGTTTTCTTGTTGTAGATAAACTTATAGGGGCACCGGTCGAAAAATTTATGATCAAACCCGTCTTCGGTGTAAGAGTAAGTTGGGGTATTTGTATATGTGTTTAATACTAGGTTGCCGCCTATTCCGAAGCCTATCGATAATTTGGATCTGCTGGCCACGAAACTATCCAGCAAAACATTATCACAAGTAAAAGCATTAGATGTAAGGTCAATTAATTTATCGCTTGGCAGAAAGTCTAGGCAGTAGTTGTATATAGAATAAAAGTTGCATGAATTGTTCCTTTCTCCTATTAGGACTATTTTTAGTCTAGATTTACCTATTATATCTAAAAATAAAGTCCTAAAAAAGTTCGCATCAGCCGCATTAAGGTTTCTGTATCTAGTATGAACACACACATAAGATTCATAGAGTGATACATCCAGTATTCTTTTACTAAAATTAAGTTTATCAAAAAGTAAATTAGACATATCGGGGTAATTCAAGTAAGGGAAAACCTCATCTCCATATATATACACAGGCGAATCAAATCTTTCGTAAAAAAAACCGCCGGCATTGTCATGCCCTCCTGGGTTTTTGTCCATGTTTTCATCAAAAGAAAATACAACATTTGGGGTGTCCGAGAAAATTTTATAACAAAAAGGTTTTAATACGGATTCAATAAAATCAACTGAAGTTGATACTCTGTTGTTTATCGGGCTCTTAATAAATTTAATATGTAAGAATTGCTTTCCGTATTTGAAGAGATGATTATCGGCTTCACCCGAGGTAACAAAGTCCTTGAGTATTAAAATGTCGCCCAGGCCACACCTACTAAATATCCCTAATGAGTTTAATAGGACCCAGTCTACTATTTCTTCGTTTTTATTAAAAAAAATCATATTTAATGGATAAGCTTTCCATTAAATACACATTATTAATATTTTTCTAGAAAAATATTTAAATCTTGGTTATTATATGCAATTTTTTTATTACATAAATGCTTCCAGAAGCTTGTAGACCAGTGTTTACCTCGAACAATCTCTATTCTACTTATATTGTGATTACAGTAATTAGATGCAGTCAAGCACGTTATACCAGAAGAGCAACCAATAAACAAGTCCATGTAATTGTATAAATGTGCATTAGATAGGAATGACTTGCTGTAGTGATGGATTCTACAATCATACTTGGATGATAAAGTATCTAGGTATTTTGGTTTCTCCCTACCCGAAAATATTAAGTCGTACTTTGGGTCATTAAATTTTTCACATATAGAAATTATGGAGTTAATATCCATTGTACTCTGGTTAGAGAAGTATTCATACTCTATAAGCACCCTGCGTTCTCCATTGATTAACGCCATGAATTCATCAGCCTCAATAACCTCATCTTTAGATAACGAAATGTAAGGCTTAAATTCACAACTCCACTTATCTATCAAGCTCGTTTCCTCATGTATTATATTTAACAAAGTGCTCCTTTCGGTTCTATCATAAAGAGGGGACATGTATGGGGCCGCGAACAAAGCAATATCATAATCATCAAGGGATAATTTGCCCTTAAAGTAATTACTCACAATCTCTGAACCCCAGCTATCGAATTCGCTTGATGAAATAATTACATTATCTATATAAGTATTATTCCTAATCAAGTGAGCATATTTACTTTTAGTTAAGAAATGTACCTCAACGTATGGGTCTACGGTTTTATGGTGACATGCTATTGCTGTTGTGTTTAATATATCACCCATACCACCAAAATTAACTATTAGAATTTTTTTACTTGACATTTTCCTCTTTCATGTTATAATATTATTCCTTAAACTTTATGTTTAAGGATATATTCCTTACGGTAATCTTATATATATCTATCGTAAACCTCATAATAATGTTGACATAACATATGATATTATGTTAACATAGCAAAAATTCAATATGGAAAACTTTAAAGAAATGACTGACTCCGAACTCATAGTCGGAATGAAAGATACTAACGACTCCGGTGATTGCCTAATGGAACTTGTATCTAGGCATAGCGGAATATTTATGACTATGGTTCATAATTATCTACCCAATTCATTTCACGATGGTCCCTCATATAAATCCGAATTAATAGAGGATAGGAATTACTATATATATCAAGCCGCCTTAAAATACGATGAAGATAGGAACACCAAGTTTTCAACCTACCTAGGTAATGAGACCAGATGGATGTGCCTAAACTTATACAATAAGAATAAAAATAAAACAATGAAGGAAGTGGGGCTTGATTGCCTGAAACCTAACGATATCAACTCCATGGATGGGGTTAAGTTGGCATCAGTAAATAAAGAAATGCTTGACAGAATACTAAAAATAGCAGATACTTATAAGGATTCAAGAATCGCCAAGATATTCAAACTAAGGTATCTAGACTCAGAAGGTAATAAGGTTACTTCATGGAAGAATATAGGTGGCGAATTAAATTTAAGCATACAGGGATGTATTAATATCCACAATAAAGCCGTAAAAAAAATAAAAAAACAATTAGAAAAAGAAATATGATTAATAAGTTTATAGGTATTGGAAATCTAACTAAATCGCCAGAGCTAAAAGAATTGGGCAGCTACAATAAGTGTGTGTTCCCAATTGCAATTAATAGCACCAAGGATGAAGTGTTATTCATGGATGTAGAGTGCTGGAATAAAGTTGCAGACAATTGCAACAAGTACCTATCTAAAGGATCATGTGTCTATGTAGAAGGCAAAATAAAAGTGAACAAATGGAAGGATAAAGATGGCTGCCCCAAGCAGAGGTTTTTTGTCTCCGCAGATATAGTTAGATTCCTACCAAACGGAAAGAAAGAAAACGAAAAAGAAACAATTGAAAGTCCCGAGCCCTCTAATAGTATAAAGGAAATTATTAACCCCGAAAATATGCCCTTCTAATGGAATACATTAACTTCATAGGTCCAGTAAACTCTTTAAGCTTCGGCAATGTGTCTGTTAACATGTTAAGGGCACTTTACAATCTTAATCAAAAAATTTGCTTCTTCCCCGTGGGCAATAAAATCGAATTGAAAGCATTCGATAATATTGATAAAGATTTCACAGATTGGTTATCCGACTCCTATAATAATAGATTTGCTAACCTATCAAAAGATAATCACACATTAAAAATGTGGCACATTAACGGGTCTGAATCTAATATAGGTTCAAATAGTTCTTTGTATACGTTCTACGAAACAGATGAACCAACTAATGCAGAGAAGTCTATATGTGAAATTCAATCAAAAACAATTTTTAGTAGCTCTCATGCCCAGCGATGCTTTCTTGATTCTGGCTGCGATAATGCAGAATATGTACCAATAGGTTTTGACGAAGATTTTTTTGAAACAGGCAAGACCTACTTATCAGATAGAGTACTGTTTGGACTTATAGGTAAGTTTGAAAAAAGGAAACATACTGAAAGGATAATTAATTTATGGGCTAAAAAGTATGGAGACAACCCAGAGTATCAGTTGACTTGCTGTATCACAAACCCTTTCTTTAATAAAGATCAAATGTCTACATTAATAGCAAAGGCCCTTGAAGGAAAAAGATACAAAAATATCAATTTCCTACCATACCTTGAAACAAACTCTGAAATGAATGAGTTGTATAATGCAGTTGACATAAATCTTAGCGGCTTAAGCGGAGCCGAGGGCTGGAACCTCCCCGCATTCAATTCAACATGCCTAGGGAAATGGTCTATTGTTTTAAATGCCACCTCACATAAAGACTGGGCGAACAATGAAAACTCAATCTTGGTAAACCCAAATGGCAAAGAGCCAATATATGATGATGTGTTTTTCTCTGAAGGCGGAGACTTTAACCAAGGCAGTATAAATACATTCAGTGAAGGAGATTTTTACAAAGCAACAGAACAGGCTATAAGTAAATGTAAAAATAAAAACACAAAAGGTATTGAATTAAAAGATACTTTCAATTATAATAACACAGTTAAAAAAATACTTAACATTATTAAATCATGAGTAACATAAGAAGAGAAGGCGGCGCAGTATTGCTGTGCTGTGGTAAAGGCAGGTGCCCGGCTTTAGCTAAGTCCGAAGACAAGGAAGAATTGTATTCACTTGCTGATGACTTTGGAGGAAAGGTTCATCTCACCAAAGACCAACTCCTGGCGATCCAGGAAGCTGTACAAGAGCTTGATAACTCTTAGTTTAATATCCTGTATTGGTTTGATGTGGATCGTACGTTACGGTTCAATATTCAAAAAGCCAAGGGGGTATATTTGTAGTAAATCAGAAATACTTAAAGAGCTCTTGAATTGTAGCTTATGTCTAGGATTCTGGTGTGGGGTTTTATCTTCTATTTTTTTATATATATATGTGGAAGAAAATCCGATACTAATACTCCTGCCACTTGCATCTAGCGCTGTATGTTGGTTTTTTGATTCCTTACTTGACTTGATTCAAATTTCTTGTAATTTTTTAGATAAAAAATAATTGACTTATTTGCTGCATATGGTATAATCAAACACTATGCCACTATACATTTTCCAGCACCCTAAAACTGAAGAAATTAAAGAAGTTTTCTTTGGTATGAATGATGATAAAAAATACATAGATGATAATGGGGATGAATGGTCCAGAGTTTTTTCATTACCCGGCTTAAGTACTGAATCTTCTTTTGATCCTTGGGATCAAAATGGTTTCGTAAATAAAACCGCAAACATGAAAGGCTCTGTCGGGGACTTACTTGATAAAAGTGCTGAGCTTTCAGCTCAAAGAGCTGAATCAAACAATGGTATTGACCCCCTAAAGAAAAATTACTTTAAGAACTATTCGAAAGAAAGAAATGGAGCAAAGCATCATTTAGACAAACCTAGTTCATACGAAAGTAAGAATGTAAAAATAGACTTTAATTAATTATGAGTGTTCAAATATATAAACCTAATAAAAACAACTCTGGATGTGGATTTAGTTTCTCCATGGGTTACGACAAGAATAGTAAAGAGCCCGTAGTCTTTATTTCTGCAATACTACAGCATTCCTGGGATTCTAAAAGTCATAGGGGTACATTCATGGGTAGCAAAGATGATCCCCAAAAAAATATAACGGTTAAATTAAATGAGTTTGAATGTGGGTCCATCATTTCAGCAATTAAAAGTAGGTATGAATGGAACACCTTTCATCAAACTAGTGACACTAAAACTACCATTAAATTCAGTCCTTGGGATAAAGAAGCTTCAATAAAATCTTATGACCCAAAGACCAAGGAGTACAAAACTAAAAAACAAGTAGTTCCAGCCTTTGGTTTAAGTATATCTAGGGCTAGTGGTAATACATTCAAGATGCCCCTTGAGCCCGGTGAGCTAGAGTGCCTATCCTCTTTCCTTGCCGTTGTACTTGAAAGAATTTATTCTCATAGAATTAAAAAAATCACTCAATCATTCAATAATGACATAGAACCATTTGATGACTAAAAGAAGCTCTAAAAAAAATAGTAGAAAGAAAATACTATTTCACAGTAATTTCTGTAAGTCATTTACTGGGTTTGGTAAGAATTCAAAAAATGTATTGCAATACCTTTATTCTACTGGAAAGTATGACATAATTGAAGCTGCCAATGGATTCCCTAAATCCTACCAACCCTTATCAACTTTACCATGGGAATGTGTTGGCACTCTCCCTGATGACAAGGCAAAACTGGCAAGGTTAAAGCAAGACCCAAGTCTTGCTAGGTCAGTCAGCTATGGATCCGAGACTATTGATGAGTTAATAAAAGAATATAAACCAGACATTTATATAGGTGCTGAAGATATATGGGCATTTAATAATTACTGGGAAAGAAAATGGTGGAATAAAATCAACTGTATGGTGTGGACAACCATTGATTCAGAGCCCATGCTACCACTAGCGGTTGATGCCGCCAACAATATAAAGAACTACTTCGTGTGGGCCAAATTCGCAGAACGCGAGATGGCTAAGCTTGGTCACAGCCATGTAAAAACCCTGCACGGAATAGTTAATTGTGATAATTTTTATAAAATTGATTCTGGTGAATTAAGAACCAGAAACTTGATAGATGATGATGCATTCGTTATAGGCTTCGTATTCAGGAATCAGTTAAGAAAAAGTGTACCAAACCTACTAGATGGATTTGCTCTTTTTAAATCTAAGCACCCAGAATCAAATGCTAAATTACTTCTTCATACTCACTGGGATGAGGGTTGGGATATACCTAGACTAATCAAGGAAAAAAATATAGATAGGTTTGATGTATTAACTACCTATTACTGCGATAAATGTAAACAGTACGAAATTAAACCCTACTCAGGTCAAGAGCTAGACTGTCGTTTTTGCAAAAGTGAGAAAAGTCAAAACACCACTAATGTAAAAAACGGAGTTACAGAATCTCAATTAAACGAAATATATAATTTAATGGATGTTTACTGCCACCCGTTTACTTCTGGTGGTCAGGAAATACCAATTCAAGAAGCCAAGCTTTGCGAGCTAGTTACATTGGTTACGAATTATAGTTGTGGGGAAGAACACTGCACTACTCATAGTGCGGGCCTCCCACTTGAATGGACAGAGTACAGGGAGCCCGGCACTCAATTCATAAAAGCCAGCACGTCGCCCAAAAGCATATCGGATCAAATATCATATGTTTACAATATGGACCTTAGCAAAAAATCCAAAATGGGTAAAAAAGCAAGGAAGTATGTTATAGATAATTATTCTATTAAAGTCGTTGGTAAAAAGCTTGAGAAAATTTTAGACAATATGCCTAAAACCAACTGGGACTTTGACTTTTCTGAGAAAAAGAGAGATGCATTATACAACCCGCCAGATATAAAAGATGACTCTACTTGGTTATCAGATATATATAAAAACATTTTAAATATGGACATTAACCCCCATAATGATGAAGGGCACTCCCATTGGATGAAAAAACTATCTAAAGGATTCAGTAGGTCCGAAGTGTTAAAATATTTCCGAAGTGTAGCAGATAAAGAAAATACCCAAATAGAGGGTTCCTTTGATCTGTCTGAATTTTTAGACAAAGAAGGTTCGTCTAAAAGAATTGCTATTGTTATGCCTGAAAGTGCTGGTGATGTTCTTATGGTTAATTCATTAATTACTAATCTTAAAAAACTATATCCAGATAAAAATATTTATTTTTTTACGAAACCAGCTTTCTTTGATTTAATTGAAGACCACCCTGATATTCATAAGGTTTTGAAATACCACCAAAGCTTTGATGATATTTTTACCCTTGAGGGTAAAGGGTCTAGTGATGGGTATTTTGATGTTGCATATCTTCCCTATGTCACAACTCAGAGGTGTGTTAATTATACCCACAACGGACGAGATGTTAACTCCCTAAACCTTCTTTCAGACTTATGAGCCACCTAATTGAGGAATATGCTAAATGCCTAGGAGTTAAAGTCTCTAGGCCGAAAGTCCTATCTCATTATTTTCCAATTAATGTTGATAAATATATTACAATACAAACTACTAACAAATTTCAATCTAGAGATTATGCTCATTGGGATCAAGTCGTTTACTTATTAAAAAAATATATCGGGGATATTTCTATAGTTCAGGTTGGTGAAAAGGAAAACCCATTGGCTGGTAATATTGACTTAGATCTAAGGGGCAAAACCACCATAAAACAGTTGTGTTATGTTGCAGAGAAAAGTATTTTGCATGTTGGCATAGATAGTCTCTGTGTTCATTTGGCATCTGCTTACAACAAGCCAGTTGTTGGCCTTTATTCTAATATGTGGCCTGCAAACTCCGGGCCTATTTGGGGAGGTTCGTCCACCTGTATAAACTCGCCTAAAGATGGTAATAAGGCCTCATATGCTATTGAAGAAGATCCCAAAACTATTGATGGCATTCTTCCTGAAGATATAGCCGAAGAGGTTCTTGAATTATTAGGTATTGATAATAATTTATTTAACAAATATAAAACATTAAATATTGGCAAACACTATCATAGTAAAATTCTTGAAGTAGTCCCTGACTTTAAACCTAATTCTGATTTTAACCCAAAGCGATTGGTTAATCTTAGGTGCGATTATCATCTCGATGAAGAAATATTAACCCCTTGGCTGCATAAAAGAGTAAACCTAATGATTAATAAAAAAATTAATCCAAATGTATTATATTACTTCAAGAAAAACATAGCAGCTATTACTATTTTCCTTGATGATTCCGATGTTGATGCGGATTACTTATCTCAATTATCTTCATTAAACATAAAGCATACATTAATATGTAAAGATGAAAATAAAATAAATGATTATAGATTTAAATTTTTTGACTTTGTTGTTAACGGTTATGATTTAATTAAGAAAAAAGACCTTGACTTTTGTGAACGGCTATGCGATAATACTTACTATCATAGTAATAAAACCATTGTGTCAAAAAATAAAAAATACTCTAGTAAGGCCTCATGGAAGGCTGGCATAGAGAAATCAGGAAGTCCTGAGAAGTTTATTGATACAGACGATTTCTGGGAAGAAATTGATTATCTAAATATATACAATTATGCCGAAGACAAAACAAGAAGACAGTAAAGAAAATAGTAATGTAGACAATTCATTGGGACCAAGCCTCTTTAGTAGAGATGAAAATGGTTTATTAAAAAATGTACAATATTCCTTCAATGATGATGGCTCAATTAACTGGAGAGCTATGGTTGGTGAAGAGCATTTATTTCCTAATCGTGGATGGTTTCAGTCAAGAGGCAAAGATACACCTCGGTCTATAGATGGCCTAGCGGATTATCAGCTTTTGATAAAACTTAGCGGAATTAAGGAGCTTGCAAAGCTCAGGGGTTTTTCTGATGTAAGTTATGAAACCGTAAGGTGTGAACTAGATCATGTAGCTGTTGTTTGTAAAATGACCTTCTTGTCAAATTACGAAACATTCGGAAGTCCTGTTGAGTTTCAAGATATGGCTAATGCCACATTAGATAATACCAGCAGTTTTGCTACGAAGTTTTTAGAGACCATAGCATGCAATAGAGCATTTGTTCGTTGTGTGAGAAACTTTCTTCAGGTTCATATTGTTGGTGACGACGAGATAGATAAATCTGACTCCTCTGGTACACCTAGTTATAATAGCAAAAAATCTAAGTCTGGAGTTAACCCACTTAGCCCCACAAGCTTACTTAAACATAAAGCTGAAGAGTCTCTTGGTTGCGAGTCCTTTGAGGACTTTAGGAAGAAATACATTAAGACTTGGTGGCAAGAAAAAACCGAGGGCATTTATCAGAATGATGCCGTGAAAGATGCCAACTCTTGGGAAGATATTCCAGGCAAAGAAACTAGGGTTATGTTAGGTTTGATCAACTGAGTTTATGTGCAAAGTATATCCATATTCACTTGGTATACTACTTAGGAAAAATACAACCCCCTCCGTGGTAGGGGAGCCACTAACAGTAGCACTGATATTAGTAAATCCAGCAGGATCTCCGCTATAATAAACCCCAAAAGTTAAATCAGGTTCAGTATTATGGTGGTAATCAAACGAACCACTTATCCAATTTTGGTTATCATCTTTTGCTTCGTCTAAGTTCAGGATAGTGATTTGAGATGATTTGGTTAAAACTAAATCTTCTTCGTGTAAAACTCCTGATCCTATTGTGTCGTAGGGGATCATCTTAATATACTTGTGTGGGTTGCTTTCTCCATCAAATACATATGATATAGTATTTTGTATATCTATATCTTCTTGACTATATACTTCTAGTAGATTTTCTTCAGAAATCTCAAAACCTTGTTGGTCAGATCCATATAAATATATCCCTGTTACGTTGTAGTTATTAGCTAGATACTCTTGCGACTCTTCTGGATTATAGAAAGTATCAACAAAAGTGTAATTAGCTTCGAATGCTTCACTATCTGTATTTATAGAGACACCACTAAATTCCATTATTGGTGATAGTCCAGTAGCTTCATATGAGTTCATTGTGTTGCCCCGGACTTTATTTTTTAAATCTATGCTTAGCCTTGCTTCCCTTACTTTTCCATATCCACTTCCTGCATATTTATAAATATGTGACCCGTTGGAATTAGCCCAACACCAATGATTACCTACATCATTCGAGGTAATTACTCCATATTCTATTTCATTCTCAGAGTTTATGGTTTCTATTGTTCTTTGTGATTCTTGTTGAAAGTCTACTTCTAAGAAAATTTCATCATTTAAAAACCTTTCAGAAAAAGCACCAGAAAGCATACCAACTTTATTTCTCCTTAATCCTACCCATCCGTTTCCATGCCCCATTGTTTTAATTAATTCTAATTGGTATGGGTTAAGTATAACTGCAGGCATTTCACCAATTTCATTTAAATAAGATGCTGACTCTTCTAATGTCCTTGAAAACCTATCACCTGATCTAAATTTTATATCATAACTATTAGGGTTATCTTTTGGCATAGAATAAGTTCCAATTATCTCCTCGTTTAAACCAGAAGTCGAACATGCGAATGCTTGCTCGCCGGCATTATAAAAACCGTAATTGTAAACATTGTATGAGTTTAAACTTTCTTCTAGATAAATTGGGCTACTATTTGCCCACGAGCTACCAGCACCAGAACCTATATACCCAGTAATCCCATCTCCTGTACTATCAATAAACAGTCCAGTATAAAAACTATCTTGAAAATGCAATGAGTTGTCAAATATATATTGGTTTTCTTCGTTGGCTCCATAGTATGCTTCTGAATCTATAACCCCGCTATCTAAATATATAATATCATTATATCCATAAACCGCTTGAGAGGTGTCTCCTTCCCCAGTTAACCCATAACATGCCTCAACGAATTGAGTATCGCTGCTATAATTTTTTTCAAAAGTAAAATAGTAAGCATCACCCCCACTTATTCTCTGTCCATACAATGATGATATATAAGGTTGGTATTGCCTAGCTGAGTAATTATTGTTATTATTTCCTGTTGAAAACTGATCAACTCCTAGTGGCATTAAATAATTAAATTCTTCTGGATAAAGCTCTATGCTAAGGCTATTGTTTAACCCGGTAACCGACCTTACGGCTGTATTAAAATAATCATCTTCTTGATTAACCACACCGCTAACCCCAGATGTCAGCCCCGTAAAGTGATATAATTCTAATGTCTGAAAGTTATTAGATATATCATTTTCATCAGTGTCTTTTAATCCTTCGTAGTTTATTGTTAGGATTCCATCTTCAAAACTTTCGGATAATATTGTATATTCTGGAGGTGGGTTTTTTGTTGTAAAAATTCCACTACTTTTATTTCCAGCGAAATCAACAACCTCTACATCAACCGAATAATTTCTTATTTTCCTATCCCCACTAATGTAATAAAGTAAACTATTATCGTTCAAATCATTAGCCTCAAATATTTTATTTCTATTGCCTCTGACTTTTTTTCTTTTTTCTTCATCAAGATTTTCGTATATAGATACATTAAACCCACTAATATATGAGTTATTAAATATATCTTGAGAATCATATATCAATCCATCTCTTGGTTCTTTTAGGTTCCAGTGTAAATTCAGTTCTTCGCCCTGAAAGTCTTGATGGTGAGTGGATAAAAGTGTGTGAAACTCAGGCACTATTGAACCCTCCCTGCTATACTCTGAGTGGGTTAAATATATATTAGCTACCTGGAAAGTTTTTCCGTATTTTTTTACCGGATCAGCTTTTGGTACGACTACTTTTTTTGAATCTGAAAAGCTCATTTTAAAAAGGTACTGAATATATCCTTACGTAATAAGTGCCATCCTCCGATATTCTTTTATTTCTATGAGTATAAGACATCTTCTCTTGACCTTTGTCATTATTTATCTCAAAGGTTGAGAGTAAATCGTTTTGATCAAAAAACTGAATTCTATAGGATGCTGCAGCAGGATCCGTTCCCCATATAGCTTTAAGCCCATAAGGTATTTTATTATTGAAGTCTTCATTTAATATCTCAACCCTAACATCGGCGGGCGGAGCTAGAGTTTTATCTGTAAACAGAACTGGTCTTGTTGGCGGCTGAATAGATGCATGCTTTTCAATATTATCAAACTTATCAGCATTATATGCTAATCCCTGTATATTAAATATACCATTAGACTCTTCTGTTATATTAATTATTTTAAATTGTTTTTTGTTGGCTAGATTAACATCGCTTTGAAGCGAGAAGGTAGTTCCCTCTATACCTATCAGATCTCTAAGGTCGTTGTCAGAAACTTTCTCCAACAGGTATCCGATTTTATTTTTTCCATCATCATGTGTCCAGTCTCCATGAATATCCATATTAGTGGATCCATTTACTCTTAAATAATCTCCTGGATTTGATTGGCTATTAAACTGTGGGTACCCATCGGCCCAGTCAAAAAGCTCTATGCCTTCTCCACCAGGCTCGCAAGATTTAGGTTCGTGCCATACTGCTTTTGCCGGATCCGGCTTTCTTCTATAATAACCGCCAATCCAAGCAGATTTATCTACTGGAAGAGCTTCTTTAACCAGATTAAGTTCGTCTTCATTATATATTCTAGCAAGCACACCACCCCTTTCTTCGGCATCAGCTAATGCTTGATACCATGTATACTCACCCTCAATAAATTCGTATGGATTATTATAAAGCTTTAATCTTGTATCATTTTCGTATACTTCAGAAACAAAGTATTCAATTATTTGCGGCTTCCTTATGTCGTCTATATCCTGATTTTCTGGTGACCCCATCGCATCCAGAGACTCGCTAGTTTGGTTCTGAGATGGGCTATACAAAGTAACCCTTTTCCATGTATTCATGTCTGTTGGATCTATTATGCAAGATATCGGATAGTCTACTTTTATAGACCCAGTTCTTCCATCGTCAGCTACTTCTATATCAATTACTTTACCAGAGAATTTACCTACATTTCTTTTACTGTCTAATATATCGACGATATCTCCCGGCCTCAAGTAAGACCCAAGCAGATTCGTTTTAAATGCTACTATTTCTGTTTCTAAGTTCGCTGATTTTACTAAAAACTCTGCGGCTCTTTTTGCTTGGGCTTGAGATGTAATCCCAAACCCATCTATAGTTTGCTCGATTATATTATTTTCAATAACAGAATCCCTATCTTCATGGTGCTCCATCTTCGGCCTAAAGTGATTATATCTGTCTAAATATTTTATTTTACAAACATTCGTTCTGCTTGTTCTTGGGGTATTAGAGTATGCGAATCCTTCTTTTGCTATATTATTATTAGAGAATAACATAACAGATTCTCTTTTCTCATCCTGAAAGAAATTTATAGCCCCACCAGACCAATAACTAAATGCTCTAAATATAGATGCAAATTCATTTATTAATTTAAATGCATTAGACTGATTCATTATAAAAGCATTCAAGGTATACCTAGGCTCAACTAATGGATAATCAATCTCTACTGCACATTCACCAATATCAAATAAAGGTTTATGTTTTAATATTACTTTATTTTCTTCTATAGCTGCACTTAAAATTACAAGGCTATCATAGGTTCCATCTTCATAAAATAATGCAAGTTTTTTATTAGGATGATTAAATTCCGCCGCAAAATTATCGGCACCCTCGATAATAATTGAATGACCACCGGACTCATTGCCATTATAAGAGAATTTTCTCTTTGGAAATTTAGGGCTATATCCGGTTGGAATAAATTCATCACAATATTTAGACATTTTATAAAGTGTCCACCTATCTATATGCTCCGGCTTGATTCCGAATTTACCAACCCCATATCGCTTATCAGCTATTAAATCGTAAAGGCACCATGCGGGATTATCTGTCCACCTTTTAGCGTTTTCTGGTATTGGGTCATTTTTATATTCTTGCCCAGAGAATAGCCCGTTCCAGTTTTGTAAATACCTTCTTGTCTCCGGGTCGTATGTTGCCTCATCTGGTAGTGCTACCTTCTTCAATCTTAGATGGTAATTTCTTTCTGGTATATTCGCATAATCTCTCGCATTTACCCGTGTTCCAATAACAACAGAATTTGGATAACTTAAATTTACTGGGGTTATTTCTGTGATTGCTGCCAGTGACATTTTCTCTTTATATCTCGCTGCCTGCTCGCCTTCTTTTACTAGGTTTTTTTCTCGATTAAGTTTATATACTTTAATAATTCTATTTTTCTGACCAGGGTTTGGTGGCATGTACAGTTTTACATCTTTCCTGTATGCCGATGTAGCTATGCCATACATATAGACATCGGTTGAGTACATGATTTCTCCCTCGTTTCCATACTTTATTCTAAATTTTGCTCTATTCGGCCAACTCTCTCCTGAGTTCTCTACCTTTGATCCAACTTTAAATTCATCGTTTTTATCTATAAGGTTCTCAATAATCCTAAGTGCTGTTAAAATTGCAGTATTTAAGCCTGCTGCCGCAAGCTCCTCTTTGCCTAGCGCTCCCTGAGCTCCAACTAAGTCCGAAAGCATTGGATCTTTCGCGGCCGCTTTAGCAAAAGATGCAGCCTTTTTATACTCAACCGCGCTCTTTACCCCGTGAAACAAAGCCAATCCGCCATAATATATTGATGCAGCATCCAATAAAGCAGTCCACAACTCTCCAATACGGTATGTAACTTCAACATTATCACCTTCATAAACATACATCAATTCATCTATTTGTAAACTTACATATGCTTGTTCTACAAGCGGATTAATAATGGTATGACTAGCATAGTTTTCCTCCTCTATACTTTTCTCAATGTTCGTAACATAACTGCCCCCAGGCCCAAAAATAGATATTTCATTGGTTATATCTTCATCACTATTATTTTTTACCTCTACTGGTGAATTTATATATATTTTTTGCCAAAAAGATTCGGCTTTATCATCTTCGGATTCTGGAGTAATGTTTATTTGTTTATTTATAAAACCTTGCTGCTCAGACAATATTTTACCGTGATCGTTGTAAATAACCCTCTCTTCATCTTGCCCCTCTTCTTTTATGGTTACCGATAATGCATCCGCAAATGTACTTACATCACCACCAGGAAGAGCATCCTCGTTGAAATTTGGATCTATATTAATCTCGCCCGTTTGTTCATCTGTAACTTCTCCTGGTTTTATCTTGTATAAAAAATCTTTCTTTTTAATTACCTTACCGACTTCCCCACTATAATCAGTATCTTTATTGTAATCACCTAGGTAGTTCTCCGCTCCAGATCCAAGCTCGTAATATTCCCAATGCCCGTCGTATGTTTCTGTTTTTATCTTATCTCCTTCTGTATAAGACTGCTGTTCTCCAAATACTTTATATTCACCAAGCCCTGGCCCCGTAACTAAAAACTGCACACTTCCATCTTCTCCAGTATATACTATATCCGCTTTTGAAATATCACCCTCATACGAATAATTTTCTTTATCCGAAAACTGGGCTGACAAGTTTTTATTTATTTTGTATTTCACAAACCCACCATTTTGCTCGTAAAGCACAACGCTGCCTTGCTCATATATTTTCTTAGGTTGAAATGCCTCTAGCTCTCCTTCTGCTAAAAAAGTTTCCCCAACTGCCCTAGGCCCATAAAGAGGAGCATTAATTTCTTTTGTGTCTGCAGTAAATCTATATTGCTCTTTTAGAGGAAGTTGGTCGTCGGCCCCTATTGTGCCTTTAGAATTCATACCAACATCAATATCAAACTCATTTATATTGTAGCTATCCAGCCCCGCAGTATAATTTACTTCTTTTACTGGGGTTGAGTCTAAATATACTGCCTGAAGGTAATCATCATCTTCGTTTCTTGTTTTGTTTAAATTTGCATCGTTCGTTTTAAAATCTTTACTAAAATCTAAAAGCTCTCCATTTTTACTAGCAAATCCATCTATCGATCCTTCGCAAATTAAATCTATTGCTTTATGTACAGTAGTTGACTCCAACTTAAACCACCCTAATCCATTTTCTTTTTTTCCGTTAATCCACCTTTCCCCAACCGGAACAGGAAATGCCTCAAGATAGTTTTTTAAATTCAAATTTCTTTTTAATTCATTTAAGCTTTCCTCACTCCAGAATATTGGATAAAAATCTCCAAGCTGTTCTGTTTCTAATTTCGGATCACTCTGTATGCAAACAAAACCGCTTTTTGCCGCTTCTGAGGCCGGTATGGAAAACATTTTATTATCTATTTTTGACGAATCTGCATACCAGTTTCCCGTGTTTTCATCAAAGTTTGGTAGTAATGCTTTGTTTACCCCTTTCGCCCAATCCCAAGTGTAACAATAATAACCCAATATAGCGCCACCCTTGCATTCTTTGATATTGGTCATTTTATTTTTAAAATCTTCACTAGATCTAGCCGAACCATACATTCCATCAACCACCCCAAAAGCATTACCTATTAAACCGAGTTTCATTTTTTGATATGATGGATCTATTACCCTATACTCACTAGTTCCATCGAATGTTTTTTTACCGAATGATGCTCCTAATGGTCCGCTCTCGTTATACAATTCCGGATTGTGATAAAACGGAACCAAGCTATACAAGCCCTCCTCGAAATTAAAAAGCTTGACCTTTTCGGCACTAAAATCATAATTTATCGAGCAAGCAGATACAACATTTGTCCCTACATTCATTCTACCATATCCCAATGGTACGGTAGACCCCTGCTCGAATCTATTTTGTTTTCCGCTATATATAAAAGACTGGGTTTGAGCCTGAAGTACAGAGTCGTCTCTCTCCATAGCTTCAGCCATTTTCTTTTGTATATACATGCTGGCTGCAGTTGTGGCAGCCATGATTATTAAATTTAAAGCAAAGGTCTGAGACCCTTCGGGTATAGGGAAAATATGAAAATCTTTATCACTAATTAATTCAAATTCTTCTTTATTTTGTAGTATTTCTCCTGAATCTTTTTTGATGCCATAACTTATTCCAGAACTGTATGCTTCTTGTAGGTATTTTTGTATACCAAAATTGTTGGCGCATAATGCGGCCATAGCTTCGGCGGCAGAAGACACATCAAGATCCCAGGTTTCACCAAACCTTTTACCAAGATCACCATGTAAATGTATCTTTTTCATCCTTTTGCCTTATTTTACTTACACTAAAGAATGGTGCCTGTACACACGTTTAACCTTAGATTGCCACCTTTCATCAAATAATTGATTACAAGACAATCCATGCATTGGTTGATGCACAAAATAATCATTACCTAAATATATACCAACATGAAATCTTTTATTCTGCTTTAATTCAAATACTATAACGTCATGCTTTTGTATATTATCTTGCTTTTTTAATTGTATTAAATTTTTATTTAAAATATTAGTTAATAATTTATTTGCTGTTTCATCTGATTCTGGTAACCAATAGTTTTCATTCCATGTTGTTATGTTATTATCTAGGTTGGATATAAAGTAGTCTTTTAATATGCAGGTGCATTCGTAGAATCCTTTTATATATGGCCGCCCCAAAAGATTATCCGGATCGTAAGACTCTGGGTAGTACAGAAAGAACCTCTTGGTCTTGAGGCTGTAAATCAAATAAGGAAGCCCAGTTGCTTTTGCACTCGCCTTGTCGTGCTCAGATGGAAACTCGTCTTCTCGGGTGTGAGAGTGATATATACCTAATATATTTTTATTAAGCTTGTAGCTTAAAAATTTAGCTGGCGATATAGAGAATGAATCTTCTGGCTTTGGGTTTTCGTTTATTGCTTTTTCGGAATATGCAATCAAATCATCAGATAAAATAACAAAACCGCAGACCTCTTTCTCGGGGCTACTATTGGCATGTTCTATTATACTGTCGCAAAATTTATTTGAAGTCATAAGGATCTATTCCTGGGAATCCCCCAAAAGGCAACCCTTCTTCACTTTCTGCCCAAAAATTATCGCTTCCTTCTTTATTTTCGTGAAGCCTGACTCCGCCACCTGCCCCGGTAGCATCGTCAGAAAATCTTATCCTGCAACCACATAATGTTTTATCGCAATCGTCTTTAACCCAATTCTGCCTATCCAATACAGGGTTAGATCGCACATCGTCGTTCAAGCAAACGTATATACCGACAGGTGTTAATTCCGGATCAGAAGAGAACGGTATAAGCTTAACGACATCGCCCTGATTGTATATCCCAGTATTTGTCCAATCTTGGTATAATCCGTTCTCATCGTATGCACCAAACTCGCCCATAATATCTTCCCCTGAAAAATACACCTCAGATCCAACCATCTGTCCATTGTATCCACTAGCTACAAATCTTTTATTCTTATCGTCTGACACCGGCTTTCCCTTGTAGCCGCAACCAATAGTGCTTCTGTATGCCCACGGGCAATTATTTGAATACATTGTTCGAGCTGGAACGTTTGCATTCTGTAATTCCAATAAAGATACTAATTCAAACTCTACAATATTATCATCCTCTTTTACTTTTTGATTAATATAAAAGACATCTTCAGCAAAAGAAGCATCAGGATCTGGATCGGCATGCGGGTTTACATCATCAGGAAAATTAATTGAGTCTAAATATTTAACAAAAGTTTTTATTCTTGTTACTTTGTAATTAGTAAAGTCATTAAAATAAGCTAACTTCATTGACACACTACCCTTATGGTTTGAGAATGTCATCTTTGGTCTGGGTAATCTGCCGTCCCCGTGCATTTCAAATCCCTCAACCTTTATAGGGAAGTAATCATAATCCTGACTATTAAATACTAATTTGTTTTGATATCCATTTTCCCCAGCATGAAATAAATAATTACCCTTATCCTTTAAGTCTATTCTATATAAGCATATCATTGTTGACGGATCAAGGTCAAACAAAGATGCATTAGCTTTAGAGGTATTCTTCACAATAATACAATATACATATTATAATAAAGAATATTGATTAGTTTTTAAATATAGTTTTTAACTTGCATCTATTGTGAATGCCTTGGTCAAATAGTGATATGTACTCATGTACACCCATCCCCCACTATAATTAATTGGCAAAGTAAGCGTGAGTTGGCCTGTTGATCCTTTTATTGCATGATCTCCTTTATTGGTACCACTAGAGCTAAACCCTGCATGAAAGCCTCCTGTTATATAAGGTGAAGTTCTATCGGCATAATCCGAACCCATTGTGAAAGGCATGGCATCAGTAATACCATTAGCCACGAACACATAAGTATCTCCCGGAATTAATACTAAAGAATTATTAATATTTTGCCCACTTGCATCAGTAAATTGAAAATAAGGATCAGTAGCACTTCCTCCCGAAACATATATTACACTTCCATCTACATTGTCTACCGGGGGCTTTTGTGCATTAGGGTCAACTTTATCAAATGAGCTTCCTCTAGCATTTGCATAAACATGATTGTATCCTACATCAACTGGGCCAGCAAAATCTATTAATTGAGCATTATTTGCTCCTGTCCTATTAGTATGGGTTACAATGTAGTACTCGCCATTTGTATTAAGTTTAATCACGTCATTTACTTGAATAGCGCTTGATGAATCAATCCACCAACTATCCAACTCTGCTTTGGTTTGTGTGTACAGACCCGTATATTCCCAATCGTTGTTTACACTATCTCCGCCATCAGGATAACTGGAGCTTCCTCCCCAAAAATAATCCATATCATCTCTAGTATTATCTTGATCTGTATCAAAAGGTATTTCTTTTAATTGCCATTGAGTGAGTGGGTCCGAAGTATTAGTAGGTCCACTAGAATTTCCAAGTAATAGAGGTGATATAGTAGCACCCCATTTATCAACTACCGTATACTCGTAGTTATTAGTCACATAGTTCCATCTCTTTTTTGTTATTTTGTAATAATCATTTTGTATGTAACTCACCGTAGACCCTGTAGCTCCAGTAAACTGAACAATTGCGCCCGCTAATGAGTAGTCCCTATTTGTGGTGTCAGGGAAATTGTCTAATTCTGCTTGCGTATATTGAATATCCTCTACACCAGTAAAGTATCCGGTACGCCTTAAAGCTACACGGAAGCCGTGCCAAAGCTGCCCGTAGCTGTGAGTGGAATCGTCACGAGCTGCTGAAGCTAGGTAGTGAGCATATCCACTGGATTCATGGGTATAGGACCCGCCTCGACACACCCTTCTTGATGTCGGCCCTCCGTCATAAAAAGGATCGACCTGTGGGCTCGAATTATAACTGTTTTGTGAATCCGCCACCCATTCATACACATTGCCATGCATATCAAAAAAGCCCCAGGGGTTAGCGGCGTAGCTTCCCACATCTGTTGTGCTTCCAATATTGTCATCGTAATTAGCTAGGGTGGAGTCTATGTTATTCCCCCAGGAATATACACTTGTTGTGCCAGCTCGACAGGCATACTCCCACTCTGCTTCTGTTGGCAAGGCAAATTCCCAACCCGAAGGAATACTGCTTGCTAGCTGTGCATTTAAGCGTTGTAAAAACACCTGGACCGCATCCCATGACACACTTTCCACCGGGCGATCCGGGTTACCGCCATATTGACTCGGAGTAGCACTTAAACCATCAGTATTCCCTGTCATCACCTCCTGGTATTGCGCTTGTGTGATTTCATATTTGCTTAACTGAAAACCTTTAGTTATGGTGACTTCGTGCAGGGGTCGTGAATTGTCATTCTGAAATATTCCATTCGCTTTTTCAATACCCATAGTAAAGGTTCCTGGTTGCACATTGATCATTTCTAGGTTTTTATTCCCCCCGTAATTTGAGCCTAGGTTATCAGTAAGTGGAGTGATAACTTCTGCATAGTTCGCGATGACCGATACATTATTCGCGGGCATCGTGAATGAATCGTTAGTTATCGTAACCCCTCCGCTATTTACCGTCCAACCCATAAATTCATATCCAGCATCCGGAACAGAGGAAAGAGTTACTGTAGATCCAACTTCTTTCTGCCCACTCCCAGTAACAGAACCATTTGAACTTGTGATAGAAACAGCGTAGCTTGTATCGAACTCGTCGTCTATACCATCACCATCTGTATCGGTTCCACTTGCACGGTTTTCATTGTCTGGAAAGTTGTCGTTCTGATTGATCACTCCATCACCATCACTGTCTGCAAGCGGTCCATCTGTGTTGTCGGTATCGAACTCGT
>Ga0206131_10000257_pt1 | contig 75932 bp, 56 predicted proteins | sample Helgoland_Spring_FD_148636 | JGI IMG/M metagenome (GOLD analysis project Ga0206131, IMG submission 148636) | Pelagic subsurface seawater microbial communities from Kabeltonne, Helgoland, North Sea - Helgoland_Spring_Bloom_20160517_1 | ecosystem: Environmental > Aquatic > Marine > Epipelagic ... | reverse complement strand
CAACATTAAACGTAAATCATCTAAAAACTGGAGTTTATATTTTAATAGGAAAATCTTCAGGAAAGTATTTTTCTAAAAAATTACTTCTTTATTAATAACAACAGTAATAAATCAAATTTGAAAATAGAGGTTTTTTTAAAACCCCTGTTTTTATATGCTCATATTAATTAACGTTTTTCTATAATAAGTTAAATATTAAGCAAATATTAATTGTAAATTAAGTAATATGATTTCTTTTACAAATAGAAAAGTTTAAAATGATTTTGAAATATTTATATAAAATCAAAATACTCAAAAACAAAAATTGATTTATGAATAAATTAAAATATAGTATACTACTTGTGTTTTTACCTTTTTTAGGTTTTTCTCAAACAAATTTAATTCAAGGTAATGTCAAAGATAAGGTTGGAGAACCAATTCCAGGAGTAACAATTTTGGTTAAGGGTACTTCCATAGGAACTACAACAGATATTGACGGAAATTTTGTGATTGATACAAAAGATCAAAAATTAGGGATTATAAAATTTAGTTATTTAGGTTTCAGTAATAAAGAAATCAGATTCAATGAAAATTTAAAAGAAATTGATGTCATTTTAGATGAATCAATTGAGCAACTAGATGCAGTTGTAATAACTGCGTTAGGAATTAAAAGAGAGAGGAAATCTCTGGCTTATTCTACACAAAAAATACAAACCGAAGATTTGACCGAAGCTAGGTCTACAAATGTCCTAAATGCGCTTTCAGGTAAAGCCTCGGGTGTACAAGTTGTTAATTCTTCTACACCAACAGGTACAACTAGAGTTATAATAAGGGGACTAACTTCTATTACTGGTGATAACCAACCACTTTATGTTATTGATGGAATCCCATTGGACAGCTCTCCCGGTGATGGAGGGGTATCTGTATGGAATTCGGGTGATGATATAGATTTAGGGAGCCCTTTATCAACAATTAATCCAGACGACATTGAATCAATCCAAGTACTGAAAGGAGCAAACGCATCTGCACTTTATGGATCAAGAGCTTCCAATGGGGTCGTATTAATAACTAGTAAAACAGCCAATAAAAAAAATGGCGCAAAATTAAAAGTTTTCATTAATTCTAATCTCTCTGTAATTTCAAACAGAGAATATCCATACTACCAGTATGTCTACGGTGCAGGAGATCAAGGGAGAACCGTAACTGCAGGCAGGCCTGTAGATTCTGAAACAGGACTCCCCGCAGTTGGAAACTATTTAAGAGCTTATGGTATGCCCTTTTTGGGACAACAAATTTTGAACTATAATGGAACTGTAGGAACTTACAAACCCAACACAAATAACGTAAAAGAACTTTACAAAGTAGGAACTGTTGCTACAACCTCATTTGCATTTTCAAGAGCTGGAGAAAAAAGTACATTCAGGTTTTCTTATGCCAATACCATGGGAGATCATGTTATAGATAGAATGGAGAAAATAAATAGAAATAATGTTGCTTTTCGATTTTCTCGAAACATTACAGAGGGTCTTAACGTAAGCGCAAATTTAAGATACGTCAATCAACTCGTTACAAACAGACTTTATCAAAACGGGAGTAATCGTAATCCTGCAAGTAATTATATTTGGATGTTACCAAACATGTCAAGAGCTAATTTAAACCCGTACAAAGATGAAAATAATAATGCATTCGTCTATCGAGGGGAATTTAATAACCCTTATTGGAATATCTATGAAAATTCTAACCAGGACGACCTTAACAGAGTTGTAGGAAATTTAACTTTAGACTGGAATATTACAAAGGGTCTAAGTTTAAGGTCTCGAATTAATGGAGCAGTTAATAAAATTGACAGATATGAGTTTAATAATTTAGGTGCTGCATATGACCCCAATGGGCTTTACCGAGAAGTAAATATTAATCGAGAAAATTGGAATTATGAAGCTATTCTTAACTATTCTACTAAAATAAAGAACATCTCTTTAGTTACGCTTTTGGGTGTTAATAAATTTGATTTGAGAACATCAGGAAAAAGAGTGACAGCTATATCAATTAAAGAGCGTGATATTAAAAATTCATCAAATGGTGATGAATTTTTACCAACCCTTTATTTACCCAACAATAAAACAATCAATTCAATCTTCAGTTCTATTTCAATAGGCCTGAAGGACACTTATTACCTTGATATTACCGGAAGAAACGATTGGTCATCAACTTTACCCTCAAGCAATAATTCCTATTTTTATCCTTCAATAGGAGCAACAACTGTTTTTACAAATTTGTTGCCATCGAGCAGTTTTATAAACTACGGCAAAGTAAGAGCTTCTTATGCTCAGGTTGGTAGTGATACGTCTTTCGATAGACTCGTTAATAACTTTATTGAAGGTGGCACTTACAATCAAACACAATGGTTTGCCTTACAATCACAAAGAAATAATCCTACCCTTAAACCCGAAATGACAACTTCTAAGGAATTTGGAATAGAATTAGAATTGTTTAATAAAAGGGTTTCCTTGGATGCTACTGTTTACAGATCTGCAACAAATGATCAAATTATACCTGTTAGAGTGACACCCACATCAGGGTTTATATCAAAATTTATCAATGCGGGAGAAATTCAAAACGATGGTATTGAACTATTTTTATCTGCCAAAATTTTCGATAAACAGTTTAAATGGAAAACAGATTTAAACTGGTCAAAAAATGAATCTAAAGTCATCTCATTAACACCGGGAACCGATAGATTATTACTAAGAAACTGGTTTAATGTTGGAGTATTCGCCGAAGTTGGGCAACCTTTTGGAAATATAAGAGGAAATGCACCCGCGAGGGATGCCGAAACAAAGACTCCATTAGTTTTTCCAAACGGAAGAATTAGATGGGATAACGATCAACTTTTAGGAAATGCACAACCTGATTGGATTGGAAGTGTGAGAAATGCGTTTTCGTACAAAGGGTTGAGTTTAAATGTTTTGGTAGATGTGAAAATGGGTGGTGATCTATTTTCAGCAAGCATGGTAAAATCTAGTAATTATGGGATTCATGCAGAAACGTTGGCAGGAAGAGAAGCATATTTATTTTCATCTATGATTCTTGGAGAGAATAACAACGAGAGAGCTGGGAATGGCTTATTTGGAAACCCTTATGGGGATTCTGAAAGGCCAAAAGGAAGAACTTACGAAAATTCGGCTGTTGGTGTTCAAGATGCTGATGGAAATTGGGTCGCTCAGAGAGATTCAGATGGAAACATAATATACGCTAATATTTGGTTGAGTCCTCAGTTATATGGTTTTGATGGAATACAAGATCAAACAAGATTTGTTTATGACGCCTCATATGTTAAATTAAGAGAAGTTGTCTTTGGGTATACATTTCCTCCAAGAATTTTAAAAAAATTAAAAAATATTAAACATCTTAAAGTTTCTCTTGTAGGTAGAGACTTATGGACTATTTACAGAAATACGCCTCAAGGAATTGATCCTGAGGCAGGAACCACATCTGGAAACGGACAAGGTATTGAATTTGGTTCTTTTTTACCTACAAGAACTGTAGGAGTTAACGTCAAAATAGCATTCTAATATGAAAATCAATAAAAAAAACTATTCAATAATAAAACTATCATTAGTTGCTACAATTATTACTTCTTCATGTACCAATAATTTTGAAGAGATTAACACAAATGAGTTTGAATATAATGATGCTACACCTGAGCAAATTTTCACAGGTGTAGTGAAAAACACGCTTGATCTTGTTGGTGGAGTGATGAATGATCAAATGTTTAATACATATGCTAGTTATTATGGTGGAAAAGGTGGTCAATTTCCAAGATATTTTTATCAAGAAAGCACCCTTGATAACTACTGGATTAAATTTTACGTAAATATTTTAAAAAACAATCAAGAGATCATAGATAAGTATTCTGATGATCCAAATTATAGAAACAGGACTTACATTGCTCGTATTTGGAAAAGTTACGTCTATTCGGTCATGGTTTCAACCTTTGGTGGAGTACCCTATCAAGATGCCTTATCAGGCCAAAGCTATGCTAGTTATGATTCAGAAGAATTTATTTACGACAAAATTTTATCCGAGCTTGAAGAGGCAGCGTCTAACATAAATATTTCTGGTGATGTTTTATCAGAGGACCCATTATTCGATGGCGATTTAATTAAATGGAAGAAATTTGCAACCACACTTCGTTTAAAAATTGCTCTTCGTATTTCTGAGGGGTTTCCTGTACTTGCCCAAGAACACGGCTCAAGTGCTATGGCAAATGAAGGCAATTTGATAAGTTCTAGTTCCGATAATGTATCAATGAAATGGGGAACATCTCAAGAAAATTGGTCATACAATTATTCTAAATATGTATTTTTACAAGCGAATGACGATGTTGTTCCTTACATAAATTTTCATTTCCTATTAAATTTAAAAACTTACTCAGATCCAAGATTATACAAATTAATAGAGCCTTCTACACAACCAATACTCATTACTGACCAAGTATTCAAGTCAGGATCACAAACCGAATTAATTACAGTAAGATATGAATTACCATATTTTGGTAGACCACTTGGTGGAAATAGTGTTGTTGATGGTTGGAATTTGAATGGAAATGATAATATATTAGGAGGTATTCCTACTAATACATTCTCTCGCCTCAAAGAAGATCTTTTTATGACAGCAAATATGTCTTATAATATCATTACTTACGCTGAAACAAATTTCATAAAAGCAGAAGCTCAGTTATTAGGCTGGGGTGGCTCCTTGAGTGCAGAGCAATACTATTATAATGGTATTGATGCATCATTTGAACAGTATGGCGCTAATGGATCTTTAGAATATAAAGAAAAAGATGGCATAAAATGGGGTACATCTAGTATCGGTGACAGAGGATTGTTTGGTTTAGTAACAAGTGGTATTTCATCAGACTCTTTTGATAAAATAGCAAGACAGCGTTGGTTAGCAAGTTTTAACCAAGGGCATGATATCTGGTGTATGCAGAAAAGAACTAGAAGATTACCATTAATAGACCATTTTAATCCAGACGGTGCTACAGGTCTAGACTATTCAGCTTTACCTGAAAGAATGATATACCCCCCTGTTTCAGAGTCAATTTTAAATGGTCAAGCTTTACAAGAAGCAATTTCAAATTTGCCAAATTCAATACCGGGATATCCAATTGGCAATTCATTGTACAATTCTTTAAAAATGAATAAATCATACACTCCTATTTTATGGGAAACCTTAATTCCTGAATACAATCAAGATTTCGCAAATCATTTTTATGGTGATTCTGAGGATGATTTAATCGCTGCTGGAGTTATTTACACAATAATCTAAACTATTATGAAACATTATAAAATAATTCATTTTTTATTTCTCCTTGCTGCATTTTTTTCATGTACAGAGGATGCTGTTGTAACTGATGATGACAATATTTTAAATTACGAAGTCCCTTTTGAGCCTATTATTTCAGATTACTTAGTCGGCGCTCAATATACTCGATTTGTAAGAAGAAATAATGTTCCAGAGGAGCCAAGTATTGGAATATATAACGGAAACGTAGCAGATCCACTTGTTTATGAACAACACGTTAATCAAGCCAATACTGCTGGTATAGATTTTTTTATTTTCCAATTTCGTTCTGCTAATAATTCTAATTTAAATAACCAAGATGCTACTTATATAAATGATCTTCAAACTGCATCTAATTCACAAGATGTAAATTTTGCACTTTCATATAATTTTGCAAATATGGGGCTAAACAATAATCGACGAATCGAAGACGCAGGATTAGTTCAAAGATTTATAGATGATTTCAAATTAATGATTCCATTTTTTAATCAACCTAACTACATGAAAGTAGACGAGAAAAATATAGTTTATATTTTTAACAGCCATGTTCTACATTCTAATGATAATGCTGCTCTTTACCAATCCATGAGAGATGAATTATCCGCTATGGGTGTAGAGTTATACTTAATTGGGATGCAAAATCAATGGACTCCAACTTTGAGATTTGACTTTAGATTTGTAAATGGGGTTGATGCAGTAACGCACTCCCCTTATGCCATAGTCAATCAAAATGATTATGACCGTTTTACCTATTTTCACAGAATTGTCAACCTTGCATGGGAATATCACAAAGACACTTGGTTGAGTTATAATATAGAATACATACCTACGATAGCACCTTCTGTAAACCTAAAAATAATCAATAGTGGAAGCCCTACATACGTCATAGACAAAAATGAAGATTGGTTTAGAGCCCATTGTAATGTTGCAAGAAGAGCGGTAGGGACCAATAAAATAGTTCTATTAGATTCATTCAATGATTGGAATAAAGGTACGCAGCTAGAATCAGCAGACACATATCAAAATGAGTACTTAAATATTCTGAGAGAAGAATTTAAAGTTAATTAATGATTAATGAAAAAGGTACTTAAATTTTTCATCTGTATAATATTCTTGTGCAGTTGTAGAACTAGTAAAAACTTAATTGCAAACACGACTCCAGTTGGTAACTCAATTGATGGGAAAATTTTGGCTGGTTATCAAGGTTGGTTTAATGCCGAAGGAGATGCGTCTGGTTTAGGTTGGAAGCATTACAGTAATAACAAAGGTTTTAAGCCAGGCAATATAAATATTGACTTCTGGCCTGAATTGACTGAATATTCTAAAAATTACACCTATAAAACTCCTTTTAAACATTCTGATAGCAAAACGGCTTCTTTATTTAGCTCAGTAGATTACAAAACCATCTCACTTCATTTTAAATGGATGAAAGAATATGGCATTGATGGTGTGTTTGTACAGCGTTTTTCCGTGGCTTTAACAAAAGAAAAAAAGAGAAAAAAAAATCTATTTAAAGTATTTGATAATTGTTTCAAGAGTGCAAAAGAACATGATAGGGTGATTAGTTTAATGTACGATTTGACTGGATCCAAAAGTAAAAATGTTGTTGAAGTCATTAAAAATGATTGGAAAAAACTAGTAAAAAAATATGAATTAAATGATCCAAAAAATCCAAACATTTTAACCTTTAAAGACAAACCGGTCGTTTCTATCTGGGGAGTTGGTTTTAGAGATAATAGGGAGTACTCATTAGAGGATATCAAAGAACTTATTAATTTTTTCAAAAATGATTCAACATATGGCGGATGTGCTGTGCTTTTAGGAGTACCTACAGGATGGAGAACTTTATCCCGAGACGCAACGACTGACACTCAACTACATGATATAATAAAATCTGCTGACATCGTGCATCCATGGACACCAGGTCGATATTATGATCTGGCGAGTGCTGATCTTCATAAAAACACTATTATTGAAGACAAAAAGTGGTGCGATGAAAACGAACTCCTTTACATGCCTGTCGTGTTTCCCGGGTTTAGTTGGTCAAATCAGAAAAGAGACCCTAAACTATTTAATCAAATTCCAAGATTAAATGGTGACTTTTTGTGGAGACAATTTTACAATACAATTTCCTCAGATGTAAAAACAATCTATGTAGCCATGTTTGATGAAATGGATGAAGGGACTTGTATTTTTAAAATAGACAATAATCCACCTGAAGGAGGAAAAAGTAAATTCTTAACCTATGAAGGATTGCCTTCAGATTATTATTTATGGCTTACAGGAATAGCTGGAAAAATGCTGCGACAAGAAATTCCTGTATCTATACAAAAACCTATATATCCCTAATATCGTATTATAAATGAAAAATATAACAAGCCTCAATTTTTTATTATTTGTATTCTTGACCACTTTTTCTTCCAATGGGCAACCATCCAATGAAGTACTTGTAGACAACACCAAATATGTAAATACATTCATTGGCACAGGCGGTCACGGACATACATTTCCGGGTGCAACAACTCCTTACGGAATGGTGCAGCTAAGTCCAGACACAAGGACGCTAGGCTGGGATGCTTGTGGTGGATATCATTATACAGATTCGTCTATTTTAGGGTTTTCTCATACGCATTTAAGTGGAACAGGGATAAGCGATTTAGGCGATTTTTTATTTATGCCATTTAGTGGTGATGCAAAAGTCACACCTGGAACTCCAGAAAATCCAAATAGTGGATATCGCTCAAGATATAGTCATTCGAATGAAAAATCATCACCAGGGTATTATTCAGTTTTATTAGAAGATTATGATATTGACGTTGAAGTTACTAGCACAAAAAGAGCAGGTTTTCATAAATATAGATTTATTAAAGGGGGTAAATCTGGTGTTATTATAGACTTATCTCACAATATTTACCCAGATCATAAACCGAATCATCAATTCAAACTAATTAACAAAACAGAAATTGCTGGTTACAAAGGCTCTGGTGGTTGGGCGGTTACGCAAGATATTTTCTTTCATGCTAAATTCAACAAACCGTTTACCGTTACTTTTTATGAAAATGGGAAAAAGATTGCTCATTTACCAACAGGAAAATCGAAACATTTAGTAGCTGTTTTAAGTTTTGATACCACAGAAGGCGAAGAAGTTTTAACAAAAGTTGGAATTTCATCCGTAGACTATTTAGGAGCTAAAAAGAATTTAGAATCAGAAATAAAAAACTGGGATTTTGATAAAGTAAAAAACGAAGCTCATAAATTATGGAATAAAGAGCTATCAAAAATAAATGTAAAAGGAGGGACAGAAGATGAAAAAACTATCTTCTACACGGCATTGTATCATACATCTATCGCTCCAAACACGTTTTCTGATGTAGATTTTAGATACAGAGGAATGGACAGAGAAATCCATCAAACGAACAAAGAAAACATCTATACTGTTTTTTCTCTATGGGATACTTTTAGAGCATATAACCCTTTAAAAACAATAATAGATCCTGGCAAAACCAATGAGTTTATAAAGACATTATTAACTAAGTATGACCAAGGCGGCGTATTACCAATGTGGGAATTACAAGGTAATTACACAGGATGTATGATTGGATATCACTCTGTACCAGTAATTGTAGATGCCTACAAAAAAGGAATCAGAGATTTTGATATACAGAAAGCATACAGAGCAATTGTACACGCGTCTACTTATGACACCATAAATGTTAGTTTCCCATCCAAAGCTATAAAAAATATTTTAATGCCAATGGGTAAGTTTTATAACGAAACGATGGATTATATCCCTGCTGATTTAGAAAACGAATCGGTTTCAAAAGCCTTAGAATACGCTTACAATGATTGGTGTATCGCACAAATGGCAAAAGATTTAGGGAAAAAAGACGATTACAATCGTTTTATGAAACGTTCTAAAAAGTATACACAATATTACGATACAAAAACGGGGTTTATGCGTGGGAAAAATCAAGACGGAAAATGGCGTGAGCCTTTTGACCCACGTTATTCTAAACATAGAAAAGATGATTATACAGAAGGAAATGCCTTTCAATGGTCATGGTTTGCGCCTCACGATGTACGAGGCTTGGTGGATTTAGTAGGAGGAAAAGAAACGTTTATCAAAAATTTAGATGTCTTATTTTCTACAAGTTCAAAATTGGTTGGAGATGATGTTTCTGGTGACATTTCTGGTCTAATAGGACAATATGCACATGGAAACGAACCTAGTCATCATATTTCTCATATGTATAATTTTGTTAATCAATCATGGAAAACACAAGAAATTACTGATCAAATAATGCGTGAATTGTATTTTAATAATCCAAATGGTTTAGCAGGCAATGAAGATTGTGGGCAAATGTCTGCATGGTATGTTTTAAATGCAATGGGTTTTTATTCTTTCAACCCTGGAGACCCTACCTACTCTATTGGTCGACCAATTTTTGATGAAGTAGAAATAAACTTACCTACAGGAAAGAAGTTCATTATAAGAGCAGAAAATAACAGTCGGGACAATAAATACATTCAAACTGCTAAATTGAATGGAAAAAAACTAGATACTCCATTTTTTACACATGAACAGTTAATTGCTGGAGGAAAAATGGAATTTAAAATGGGTAAGTTACCCAAATAATTAATGTACAACATCAACTAAGCGTAGAATGAAAGATTTAAAAAAAATACCTGTAGTACCCAAAAAGAATTTAGTTTCTTTTATTCTTGTTACCTCATTATTTGCTTTATGGGGTTTTGCAAATGCCGTTACAGATCCAATGGTTCAGGCTTTTAAAAAAGTATTAGAATTATCTAATTCTGAGGCAGCTTGGGTACAAATGGCATTTTATGGTGGATATTTTTGTATGGCTTTACCAGCAGCAATGTTTATGCGTAAATATTCTTATAAAGTGGGTATTTTAATTGGTTTGGCTTTATATGCAATAGGAGCATTATTATTTTACCCTGCAGCGCAATCAGAAAGCTTTATTTTCTTTTGTTTGGGTTTATATGTATTAACATTTGGTTTGGCTTTCCTAGAAACAGCAGCTAATCCTTATGCATTAGCAATGGGAGAAAAAGAAACAGCTACACAGCGTTTAAATTTAGCACAAGCCTTTAATCCAATAGGATTAATTGCCGGATTAATTGTAGCGCAACAATTTGTTTTAAAAAACTTAAAGTCTGACGATATTGTTGACTTTAGTGTACTTGAAGAAGCTTCTAAAGCACTTATAAGAACAACTGATTTATTGGTGATTAGAGATCCATATGTAGCATTAGGATTGGTAATTAGTGTAGTTTTTGCCATTTTTATAGTGAGTAAAATGCCACAATCTAAAGCGGAAGGTGAAATGCCAAAAATTGGTGAAACTTTTGCGGCTTTAGGTAAAAACTCTAAATATACACTAGGAGTATTGGCTCAAGTTTTATATGTTGGAGGTCAAATAATGTGTTGGACTTATATTTATCAATATGCAGAAGGCATAGGTATGGATAGCGTTACAGCAGGTTATTATCAAATGGCTGCCTTTATTTTATTTACAGTTGGTAGAGCTATTGGAACGTGTTTATTACGCTTTATCAGCTCAGGACAATTACTAATGTATTTTGCTGTTCTAGCAATGGTTTTTTCTTTAGGAACCATTTTTATTCAAGGTATTGTTGGTTTATATTGTTTAGTGGGTATCTCATTCTTTATGTCTTTAATGTTTCCAACCATTTATGGTATTGCTTTGGGTAGTTTAAGCGAAGAGCAATCTAAAGTAGGTTCTGCAGGATTAGTCATGGCGATTGTTGGTGGTGCATTAATGCCAAAATTGCAAGGAATTATTATTGATACTGGTGGAAATGGTGTTGCAGACACTTCAATTATGGGAGTTTCAGAAGTAAACTTTTCATTTATTTTACCATTATTGTGCTTTGCCTTTATAGCTTGGTATGGTTTAACAGTATTTAAAAAATATGATTCTAGTAACGCACAATGATATAAAAAACTATTTATCTAAAATTATAGAAAAGTCATCCAAATAAATTTGGAAAAATAATTAAAATGAAAAATAAGATAATAATACTATTTCTTGGTTTTTTATTGTTGATGTTTAATTGCAAGTCTAAAAATGATTTCATAATTCAAACTAAAAAAAAGAAGAAGCCAAATGTATTGTTGCTATTTTCTGATCAACATCATAAGAAAACAATGGGTTTTGAAAATCATCCAGATGTAATTACACCAAATTTAGATAAGTTATCTAAAGAATCTGTAGTTTTTGATAGAGCTTATGCAACAAGAGGCGTTTGTGTACCTTCTAGGATGTCTTTAATGACAGGTTTATACCCAAGAACTTTGGGTTTGATGAATAATAATGAAGAAACATCCGTCACAGAAAAAGCGACTTCATTAGCTAGCATTTTTAAATACAATGGATACAAAACCTATGCTTTTGGTAAAAGACATTTGAAAGGCGGAGGAGACAAAGGCTGGGACATAAAAAAAGAAGTACATGCAGAAGAAGGTGATAATGGAAACTATTTAAATTGGGTTACAAAACAAGGCTATCAAAGTGAATTTTCTTATGATTGGGCTGCAGAATTTGGAAAAGGTCCTAAAGGAAGCACAGATGCAAAATCTAAATTACCAAGAGCCAATTTAGGTACACGTCTTTCTAAATTACCATTTGGATATACGATGGAAGCCTACACAGCACTAGAAACCATTAAAATGATTGATCAACAAAAAAATAGCAATAAACCGTTCTTTTGTTTTTCTTCATTCTACAGACCTCATCAACCTTATACTCCAGTAAAAAAATTTATGGACATGTACGATGTTTCTGAATGGGGAAAAGGAACAAAATTAAAAAGTGGCATAAAAATGCCCGCAAGTTTTTACCAACCCACCAAAGATTTACCTCCTATGTTACAATTTCAAAGAAATGGAGGAAACAAAGTATGGAACATGGATAAGGCCTTTAAAAATGAACAACTTTGGAGAGACTATATTGGAGCCTATTACGCATTAGTTTCAGAAGTAGACCATTACGTTGGTGAAATTTTACAAGCGCTAGATAAAGCAAATATCAAAGAAGAAACGATCATTATTTACACTACAGATCATGGCGATTTTGTAGGTAATCATGGGATGGTAGAAAAAGCAGCTGCAGGACATAATGTATATGAAGATATTTTAAATATTCCTTTAATGATTCGAATTCCAGAAAATACAATTAAAGGAAAACATACTGCTGAATTGGTCACTTTAGTAGATATTATTCCAACTCTAGTAGATGTCTTAGGATTAAAAACACCAAATTTAAATTATACGTTAGAAGGCACATCGTTGGCAAATTTACTTCTTAAACAGAAACCATTGAACAGAGATTATATCGTGTCAGAAAGTTGGTTTCAGACAACTGTAATCGGTAAAAATGAAAAATTGGGTATTATGAACCCCAATCCAGTAAACCCTAGACGTGATTACAGAGAATTTGGTGATATGTTTTTTGATAGAATAAACGACCCATTAGAACTCAATAACGGAATTAATGATTTAAAAAATCAACAAAAAATAGCGCAGCTTAGAGCTTTTTACACTCATTTTAAAACACAAGTATCTGGTATTGGAATGCAAGAAATAAATAATAAAAAGAACTAATGAAAAAAGTATTTTTAATAGTATTCGTAGCAATAATTAGTAGTCATAAAATAATTGCACAAAGCACTAAAAAACCAAATATCATCTTTATAATGACAGATGATCAAAGTGCTGTTGTTCCTTTAGATTCAGAAAAAAGAATACAATCTCGTCCATTTGGATTTAATGGAGACAAACAAGTACACACTCCTATTATAGATGATTTGGCAAAAGATGGAATGATTTTTAACAGAGCGTATGTATCAAGTTCTGTATGTGTACCAAGTAGGTACACTATGCTAACGGGTCGTTATGCTGGAAGATCAGAAGGTCCTGCTTTTATGAGAATGCATCCTGAAGGAATAATGACAAGGGTAGAAAATAATACCGAAATAGAAAAAGACAAACCTAACTTACCAAGGTTATTACAAGAAGTAGGTTATAAAACAGGTTTTGTAGGTAAAAGTCATATTGTAGAACATAATATCGTTAACAATAAAAAAAATTGGAAAAAAAACGGATTTCATACCTATCCAAAAAATGCGGATCCAAATAATCCTGAAGTCTCAAAAATGATGAGAGAAAACCATGATAAATGGACAGAGTTGGTAAAAGAATATGGTTTTGATTATGTAAACGCATTTTATGCAGGAAATTTAAGGGAACTTTATAATGATTCTTTGAACGTACATAACGTAGAGTGGAAAAATAAAGCAGCTTTAGAATTCATCGATCAAAACAAAAAGGAACCTTTCTTTTTGTATTACAGTGAAACGGTCCCTCATGGTCCAGCACCCTACAATATGAAAAAAGGAAAATATTTTAGAGGATTAGATTCGAACCCAAAATTTACCGGAGCTGGTCTGGTAGATGCAGAATATTCGTATTTGCCAACTAGAGAAGAAATTAAAGAAGAAATCAAAAACCTTGATAAAAAAGTAGCTCATGCTTGGTTGCGTTGGTTTGATCATGCTGTTGGTGCAGTTGTAGACAAACTAAAAGCTGAAGGTATTTATGAAAATACCATTATAATAATTACTTCTGACCATGGTAACTACAACGGAGGAAAAACATCCTTGTATGAAAGTGGAACAAAAGTGCCTCTGATGATGCATTGGCCAAATGGAATTAAACCCAACCAAGAATACAATGAGTTAGTTCAAAATATAGATTTTACACCCACTTTTTTAGAGCTCGCAGGTATTAAATTAAAAAACGTACCCTCCCTATTAGACGGTGTTAGCTTAAAAAAGGTATTAAGAGGAAATAAAAAACCTGTGCATGACTATTTATTTTTTGAACTTGGCTATGCAAGAAGTGTAATGACAAAAGACTGGAAATATATTTCTGTAAGATATGATGACAAAAAACAAAACAGAATAAATAAAGGGTTCACATTTAAAGGCTGGAAAGGAAAAGAACTTCAATACCCTTATTACACCAGAAATGGTCATTTGGGGAATATAGCATCTAAAAGCAGCGCGTTTTATTTCGATGCTGATCAGGTTTTTAATTTAATTGATGATCCACGAGAAACCAAGAATATTTTTAAAATCAATAAAGAAAAAGCAGCAGAACTTAAACTTTTATTAACAAAAAGTTTAGAGTCGTTTCCAAACAGACCTTATGCCGAATTTGTGAATTAATATGAAAAGAATAACCAAATTAATTTTAGTTCTTTTAGCGTGTTATTCTTTTTTAGATGGAACTGCTCAAAAATACATAGACACCAAAGCAATACAAACAGATGGATATGATATCCCTATTCGAATAAAACTACCGAAAAAAACGACAGGAAAAAATCCAGTCTATTTTTTTGTACACGGAGGTGGCTGGAATGGTGGAGATGCAAAGAATGTTCCACCTGCAAGATTACATAACGATGTGAATTATCTTGCGGACCAGTTAGGGGTTATATATGTGGGATTGGCTTACAGATGTAAAGGTAATTATGCAACTTTTTCAGATGCCATAGAGGATTTAGAAGCTTCTGTACAATGGTTTTTTGACAATGCAGATACATACAATGCAGACATCACTAGAATTGGTTTTGGAGGTGCCTCAGCAGGCTCTACTTTAGCAGCTATCATGGCTCAAAAATACACGAACTGTAAACTACTTGTAGGGGCAGAAGGCATGTATAATTTAGTAGAACATTCAGAAGAAAGATCATTATTTCCAAATCAAAAGGCAAGAATAGCCTACGGGTTAGCCACAGAAAACGAAAGCAAAAAGGCATCTGCTTATTATAATTTAAGTGAAAATCCTCCAAATACTTTATTGTTACATGGAGATGCAGATGTTCTTTGCCATTACACACAAAGTATAAAATTTGCAGAAAAAATCAAGTCTCAAGGAGGTAACGCAAAAGTGGTATTACACAAAGACATCAATCATACGACTCTAAATCCAAGTATTCCAGATGTGTTTAAAGAAAGTGTTTTAGAGATAGCTGCCTTATTTATTGATTGTTTTAACCTAAATAAAAATACAACTTCTTTAAAGGCTTTGTTAGATAAGCGTTTAAAAAACCAGTATCCATCATCAGAAATTAATGAAAGTAAACTAGTAGGCTCCTGGACAAGACTCCAAACAAAAGTAGTTTTCAAAAAAAATGGAAAAGGATTTATTGAAAATATAAAGACAAAAAAACGTCACGAATTTAACTATTCTTTTACGAATGATGATATAAAAATAGACATAACTAATTCATCAAAAGTTAAAATATTTAAACTAAAAAAGAATACAAATTTTATTTGTGAACATATAAAAGAAGGGAAAAGAATTCACAGAAGATTTTTATACAAGAAACAAAAATCTTAATAAATTATGATACGAAAAAATACCTATTTGTTTTTTGTTATAATGGTTATACTTGGGTGTAAAACTTACCCAACAAAAAACACCACTTTACAAGACTCAAAGGATAAGAACCTGCTCTTTATTATTGTAGATCAGCAACGCTATGATGCCTTAAGTATAGCTGGAAACCCAATTGTGAAAACTCCAAATTTAGATAAGTTAGCCAAACAAGGAGCCTATTTTAAGAACGCCTATACTCCAGTTGCGGTTTGTGGACCAGCAAGATCTTCAATCTTAACTGGTACAACAATAAATACTCACCAAGTAACAACAAATGATAAAACCTACAATTATAACGATACTCCAGTAATGACCATGAAAACGTTTGATGAAATTCTAACTGAGAAAGGATATCATGCAGAATATTATGGAAAATGGCATGTCTTAACTTCGCATGCAGAGGTCTATAAAAACCCAAAAAAGTATGCTAAAAATGGAAAATATATATTTGAACACCAGGGGCAAAGGCATTTGTATCTCGATTATTTAAATGAGGTATTTCCAAGAGAAAAACCTAAAAAGGGAGAGCTTTTAGATCGATTTACTAAAAGACCATACACCCCAGATCCAATAGATATAGATTATGGTAAAACCTACAATGAGGTTAAAAAAGAAGATAAACATCGGCATTCTCAACCAAATTATCATGGTAAATCTAGCATTCCTAACCAACACACCATCACTGCATATTATGCAAAAAAAACCATTGATGCCATCAAGAGATTGAAAGACAAACCTTTCAGTATAACGACCTCTTTTCACTTTCCCCATGCACCCATGATTCCATCGGAACCCTATTACAGTATGTATGATCCTGATAAAATGCCAATCCCTTCAAGTATTAAAGACGATATGCAAAACTCTCCCTATATTAATGCAAATAGAAGAAATAAATTGACTGTTTTTGCTGATGAAGAAAAAATAAAATATATGATTTCTAATTACTATGGTTTAATTACTGAGTTAGATGATTGGATTGGACAAATAATGAAAACACTAGAAGAAGAAGGAATTGCAGAACATACGATGGTGATTTTTACAAGTGATCATGGAGAAATGTTAGGAGCTCACGGAATGCGTGAAAAAAACGTGTTTTATGAAGAATCTTCCCATGTGCCACTAATGATTAAAATGCCCCATGAAATTAAAAAGAAAACGACCGTTAATGGTTATGTCTCCAATGTAGATTTATTTGCCACTATTATGGACTATTTAAATGTAGGAAATTACAAATCTGATGGCGAAAGTTTACGAGATTTAATAGAGCAAAAGCAAACAAATCATGGAAATTATGTTGTTACTGAATGGGATTATAGAGGACCTATTCAGCCCAATTATATGATAGTAAAAGACGGATGGAAACTAATGATTCCGTATACAGAAGATTCAAAAGTATTGAATGTTTTATATAATTTGAATGAAGATCCTCATGAAATGACTAATTTACTTGGAAAAAATCCAAATAGAAAAAAATATAAAAAGAAAGCAGAAAAATTAAGATTGAAATTACTAGAATGGTTGAAAAAAAACAACTCTAAACATTACGATGGTGTATCAAAACGAAAATTAATTTAATTCCTCAAAATGAAATTATACCCTTTACAATTTACACCACTATTCAAATACAGAATTTGGGGTGGAGAAAAATTAAAAACTGAATTAAATAAAGCATATAAAGAAAAAAATATTGGAGAATCTTGGGAAATTTCTGATGTTTCTGGCGATGAAACTGTTGTAGCGGAGGGCGCTCTAAAAGGTCATTCTTTAAGGGATTTAATAAAAGAATTTAAGGGCGAATTTGTTGGAAATGCTGTGTATGAAAAATTTGGAGAAGAATTTCCACTATTAATCAAATTTATTGATGCAAAAACACCATTATCTATTCAAGTACATCCGAGTAATAAAGTAGCAAAAGAGCGCCACAATTCGTTTGGGAAAAATGAAATGTGGTATGTAATGCAAGCAGATAAAGATGCAGAATTAATTATTGGTTTTGATAAAAAAATAAATACGGATGACTACAAAACACATTTAAAAAACAATACTATATTAAATGTAATGCATCATGAAACTGTACAAAAAGGAGATACATTTTACATTCCTACAGGGCGTGTGCATGCAATTGGAGCAGGAGTTTTATTGGCAGAAATTCAGCAAACATCAAACATCACCTATCGTATTTATGATTATGATAGGGTAGATTCTAAAACAAGAGAAAAAAGAGAATTGCATAACGATTTAGCAATCGATGTGATAGATTATGAAGTCCATTCAAATTATAAAACCAATTATAGTTTAGACAAAAATATATCTAATACATTAGTGCACTCACCTTATTTTAGAACAAATATTTTAGATATTAATTCAAGAGTAGAAAAAGATTATTCTTCCATAGATTCGTTTATTATTTACATGTGTGTAGAGGGTACAGTTGTTGTTGTTTCTGAAGGAGAAACGTACACAATAAATAAAGGTGAAACGTTATTATTGCCAGCTTCAATAAACAATGTTCAATTAAAAGCAGTTAATACTAAAGTGTTAGAGGTGTATTTTTAATTAACCATTTAGAATATAATACTGTCACAAATCAAATATTTGGAAAAAACTAGTAGTAATAAAAGAGTCTTGTTGTTACAATAACATTTGTACAGGATTATTGAAAAGCAACATTTTAAAAAATAAATAACAAAGCATTAATCCAACAACCAAATTACCCCTTTAAAAAAAAAATGAAATTATCTCATATGAAAAGTAGGAACCTACATGTATTTTGATGGAAAACCTCTTTATCCCTTTGAATATGACTTAAGTTAAACCATCTTCGAATATAGACTATGTCAGTTTCAAATTCAGGAGATGATATTATTGTTACTGCCAATATAAAAATAATGGTCAAATAAAAGATGATGGAGTAGTGCAGGTTTATTGTCATTATCGAGTAACTAATTTAAAAAGACCGAATTAGCAATTAGTAGGTTTCAAAAGAATTACTTTAGATAAAGACGAAACATAAAATGTATTGTTTAAGGTTTTCAAAGAGGAATTAAAGTACTGGGATGTAAATAATAAAAACTGGAAATTTAATCCTGGTGAATTTGATTTTAAAATAGAATCTCCATCAGAAGACATTAGACTTAATCAAGAATATGATATCAAGTAAACAAAAGGTAGCATATGGGAATAATGATTGACGTACATACATAGAATTTTTGGTAAAATCATATATGACTAATCCGCTTTATTACTGAGCGCGTTTATTATACATTGTAAGAAACTATTGTTTCCCGCAATATTTACACAATATATTCTCAGTGTTAATACATTAACACGAATAATAATACAATTTTAAAATAGGTTATGTAACAGCGAATAAACAATCTGTTGACCTCTTAATTGCCTTCTACCTAAAATAATCTAATGAATACTAGCACTTAATTAATATCATGTACCATTACAATTTTGACGTTAGAACATAAATTAATGCTTAATTAACCACATATTAATAATAAATTAAATGTTTTTTATTTCTTTAAAACCAATATAACTTGAATGAAAAAATCAATTTTAATAATATTAACTTGTGTTCTATCAACAGCAAGTTTAAGAGCGCAAGAAGACAACACAAAATACATAGACCCAACCATAGGTAATGTCTCAAGATTTTTAGTGCCTACCTACCCTACGATTCATTTGCCCAATCAAATGATGCGAATGTTTCCTGTAAAGAAAGATTACATCTCAGACATAGTTCAAGGATTTCCCTTGCAAGTTACAGCGCATAGAAGACCAGGTATTTTACAAATGAAAGTGACTTCTGGAACAGTAAAACCCAATTTATGGAAAAAAGGGATGCCTATAGATCATGATTTGGAAGTTGTGCATCCTTGGTTGTATTCTACCTATTTAATTGAAGATGATATTAGAGTCAGTTTTACACCCTCAAAAAAATCGGCAATCTATAAGTTTGAATTCCCTGAAGGAAAACAAAAAAATATTTTAATGAAAGGGTCTAAAGACATGCGCTTTGAGTCAAAGAACACCTCATTTAATATTATTGAAAAAAGAAGTAAAAAAACAAAAGGAGAACATGCTGTAGACAATATTACCACCATATATGTTTATGGAGAAGTTTTGAATAAAGACAACTTATCTGCAAAAAATGTGACGTTTAGTTACAACAACTCTCAATTACAAATTTCTGATGAAAACGCCTCAACTACTCTTTATGTAAAGTATGGGATTTCTTATATAAGCGCCGAACAAGCACAGCAAAATTTCAACAAAGAAGTTGGTAAAAAAACTTTTGATGAAATTTCTAAAGCAGGAAAAAAGGAATGGGAAAAAGTAAGTAATCAGATTCAAGTTGAAGGCGGAACAACAGCTCAAAAAAGAACATTTTATACCGCATTGTACAGAACCTATGAACGTATGGTAGATGTCAACGAATATGGGAAATATTACAGTGGTTATGACAAAAAAATTCATAAAAGCAAGCGTCCTTTTTATGTAGATGATTGGATTTGGGATACCTACTTAGCACAACATCCTTTGCGAACTATTTTAAATTCTCCAATGGAGAATGACATGTTAAATTCCTATACTTTAATGTATGAGCAAGCCGGATGGATGCCAACATTTCCCCAGGTATTTGGAAATCATTTGTGCATGAATTCGTATCATTCTTCTGCAATTTTTATAGATGGATACAGAAAAGGATTGATAAAATATGATGTAGAAAAAGCCTACCAAGGAATTAAAAAAAACCTTTTAGAAGGAACCTTTATTCCATGGCGTCAAGGAAATCCAAGGGGTGTATTAGATGATTTTTATCATGAAAACGGATATTTTCCTTCACTTAAAAAAGGAGAAAAAGAAACTGTGGGTAATGTAGATGGTTTTGAAAAGAGACAACCGGTTCCGGTAACTTTAGGTATAAGCTATGATTTTTGGGCATTAGCTGAATTTGCGAAAGAATTGGGTAAAACAGAAGAGTATAACAAATTTGCTCAAAAAGGAAAGGACTATAAAACTTTATGGAATTCTAAACACCGATTATTTATACCAAAAGATGCTGATGGTAATTTCTTAGAGATCAACCCCAAATTAGATGGTGGTAGAGGATATAGAGACTATTATGATGAAAATAATGCTTGGACCTATGCCTGGTCTGTTCAACATGATGTTGAAGGGCTAATCAATTTATTAGGAGGTAAAAAAGCTTCAGAAGAAAGACTCGATCAATTATTTAGGGAAAGTTTAGGAATAAGAAAAAACGATTTTTATATAGACGGATCTAACTCAACTGGCATGGTCGGGCAGTTTTCTATGGGGAATGAACCTTCTTTTCATATTCCCTATTTATACAACTATTTTGGAGCGCCATGGAAAACACAAAAACGTACACGCTTCTTGTTAGACGTTTGGTTTAAAGATAACATTTTCGGAATCCCAGGGGATGAAGATGGTGGAGGTATGACTGCTTTTGTCGTTTTTACTTCTATGGGTATCTATCCAGTAACTCCAGGAGTGCCTTATTATAATATTACCAGTCCAATTTTTGAGAAAACAAGTATTAAACTCAAAAACGGAAGAACATTTACTGTGCTTGCAAAAGGAGCAAGTAAAACTAAAAAATACATTCAAAAAGCATTTATAAACGGCAAAGAAATACAAGCGCCCTACATTTCCCACGAGCAAATTATGCTAGGAGCAACTTTAACTTTAGAATTGGGAGAATTACCCAACAAAGAATGGGGTAAAGATGCTAAAATGCCAAAATAAAACACCAAAAAAGAATGAAAAAAAGCATCCTACTTTTAATCTTAATAACAACAATTTTTAGCTGTAAAACTGAAAAAAAAGTAGAAGTTTTACAAAAACCAAACATCCTTTTTATTATGACAGATGACCATGCGTTAGCTGCCATTAGTGCTTACAAGGGTTTTCTGTCTGAAGTTGCACCCACCCCAAATATTGATAGAATAGCAACTGAAGGTATGCGTTTTAATAATATGTTTTGTACCAATTCTATTTGTGGGCCTTCAAGAGCATCTATCCTAACAGGACAATATGCACATGTCAATGGATTTTTTAAAAATGAAGGAGGAGGCGATTTTAATGGTGCACAACAAACGTTTCCAAAGCTATTGCAAAAAGCGGGTTATGAAACTGCTGTAATTGGCAAATGGCATTTAGGAACTGCACCAACAGGTTTTGATTATTTTAAAGTTCTTTTTAATAAAGAAGGGCAGGGGTCTTATTTTGATCCTGTTTTTGAAATGGCAAATGATAGTATTGTTGAGGAGAAAGGAAAATTTTCTACCATGGTTATTAAAGATGATGCTATTAATTGGTTAAAAAATAGAAAAGACGATACCAAACCTTTTATGTTGATGTATCAATTTAAAGCCCCACACAGACCCTGGGATCCAGGACCTGGTTATGAAGATTATTTAAGTGATGTTACACTACCATATCCTGAAACGTTTAATGATAAATATGAAGGTAGAAAGGCCGCTAAAGATGCTTGGATGCGAATTGATGGGCATATGAATAGAAAGGATGTGAAAATTAAACCACCATCAGGATTAACGGAGGAAGAATTAATTGCATGGAATAAATACGGAAATGAAGATGGAGAATTCTGGACGCCCGATCCAAAGATGACAGATCAAGAACGTAAAAATTGGAAATACCAACGGTATGTTAAAGATTATTTACGTGTTGTTAAAGGTGTTGATGATGCAATTGGTGAGATGTTAAATCATTTAGAAGTAAGTGGTTTGGCAGAAAACACAATCATTGTATATACTTCAGATCAGGGGTTTTACCTTGGGGAACACGGATGGTTTGACAAGCGTTTTATGTATGAAGAATCCATGCACATGCCTTTATTAATAAAATATCCTAAAAAAATTAAAGCAGGAAGTGTGAACAACGATTTAATTTTAAATGTTGATTATGCGCCAACACTTTTAAGTTTAGCGGGCATCGAAACTCCAAATGATATGCAAGGTAAAAGCTTTGTCCCTGTGCTAGAAAATACCACAACTGCCCCTTTTAGAGATGCAGTGTATTACCATTATTACGAGTATCCGTATTGGCACAATGTACAACCACATTATGGCATTAGAACAGACAGATATAAGTTAATTCATTATTATTATGACATGGATGAATGGGAATTATTCGATTTAGAAAAAGATCCCAATGAGATAACTAATATCTATAACGCATCAGAAAATAGCGAGCTTGTAACAAATCTTAAAAATAGATTAGTAGCACTTAAAAAAGAAAACAAAATGGACATGTCTGATGATGAGTTGAAAAAAATGACAGATATCAGAATTGAAAGACGGTACAGAGTTGAACCCGCTAATTAAATCAACTACTATTTTAAGTATTAAATAATACAACCCCAAAATCAGATATCATAACTGGTGTAAAAACTGCACTATGTGTCCAAATGGGATTAGATGCCATAGATAACAACAAAATTGTGAAGTGGAACTCTAAATTGTTGTAAATTATCAAAACCGATAACTAATATTATAAAAGTATAAAACAAAAGCTAATGATTAAATTAAAACAGAATTTAAAACTCTTACTTGCAGTAAGTTTACTTACGACTGTTTTTTTTACTTCATTTAGAGCTCAAGAACAGACTACAAAATTAAAAGATGGAAATCAACAAACAATAGAAAAATATCAAAAACCAAATGTCATTATTATTTACACTGACGACCAAGGGTCTGTAGATGTAAATTCATACGGAGCAAAAGATTTAGTTACACCCAATATGGATTATATTGTAGAAAACGGAACTAGTTTTACACAATTTTATGCCTCTCCGGTCTGTTCACCCTCAAGAGCTTCTTTATTGACGGGTAAAACACCTCAAAGAGCAGGTTTGTCTGGAAATGCGGCACCAAGTTCAAAACAAAAAAAGGGGCTTCCTGGATCTGAATATACCATGGCAGAAATGTTTAAAGACGCTGGCTATACTACTGCACATATTGGAAAATGGCATTTAGGAGATGCTCCAGAAATGACTCCAAACGCGCAAGGCTTTGACCATTCATTTGGACACATGGTGGGATGTATCGATAATTATTCACACTTTTTTTATTGGAGTGGTCCTAACAGACACGATTTGTATAGAAATGGGAAGGAGGTTTATTATGATGGGAAGTTTTTTCCTGATTTAATGGCCACCGAAGCAACTAACTTTATGGAAGACAATTCAAAAAAACCTTTCTTTATGTATTTTGCTGTGAATATGCCCCATTATCCATATCAAGGAGATGCAAAATGGTTATCATATTACAATGACAAAAGCATTCCATATCCAAGAAATTTATATGCAGCATTTATTTCAACTTTAGATGATAGAATTGGTGTGCTTCTTAAAAAACTAGATGAATTGAGTATTCAAGATAATACCATTATAGTCTTTCAGTCAGATAATGGCCATTCAACAGAACAACGAGCTCATTTTGGTGGTGGAAGTTCAGGAAGGTACCGTGGTGCTAAACAAAGTTTATTTGAGGGTGGTATTAGAGTTCCAGCTGCTATTAGCTGGAAAAACAACGTTCCCAAAGGACAAAAAAGAAATCAATTTGCAGTGAATACAGACTGGATGCCAACATTAGCAGAATTATGTGGTATTGAACTTGATTCAAAAGATATGGATGGTAAAAGTCTTGTTAAAATCATCAATAATGAGGCTGAAAAAACAAAGCATACAACAGGATATTGTTGGCAATATCAAGATATGTGGGTTGCACGCAGGGGGCATTGGAAGTTACTAGGAAACCCCAGAGATACGGGTAAGAAAATAGCTAAATTAAAAGCAAAAAGATGGTTGGTAAATCTAGATAAGGACCCAGGAGAACAAATTAATTTAGCTAGTAAATATCCAACCATTGTTGCAGAACTAGAACTACAATACAACAATTGGTTTACACATAACAATACTCATATTTCAACCAAATAAAACGAGTACTTGAATAGGTGTAAATTTTATCACAGATTTTTATTTTTTTAACCGATTACTTAAAGAAGAAGGTGCGTTTTGTTTTTTGCTTCCCCATTTTTTGTTGGGGGTAGCTCCTAAATTAAAGTCAAAACTTCCTCCTTTTTGAATGGCACTTGAATTGATATAGGTGTTTAGATAATTTTCATCATTTAAAGTAGTGGATTGTATGTAAAAATTATTTTTAGAATTATTTTTAGCGTTTATGGTAAATGTATTCCCGTTCTCTAAATGTAATATTGCTTTTTTAAACAATGGGCTTCCTATAACATATTCATCTGTTGCAGGAGTTACAGGATAAAACCCTAAGGCGCTAAACACATACCATGCAGAAGTTTGCCCATTATCTTCATCACCACAATAACCATCTGGTGTTGGTTGGTACAACTTTGTTAAAACCGTTCTTACTTTTTCTTGTGCTTTGTAGGACTGCCCTGCATAATTATACAAATAAATCATGTGCTGTATCGGTTGATTTCCATGCGCATAATTCCCCATGTTTGCAATTTGCATTTCTCTAATTTCATGAATTACTTTTCCATAATATGATGCATCAAATTTGGGAGGCATGGAGAAAACAGTATCCAATTGTTGTATAAAATCTTTGTTACCACCCATTAGATCTATTAAACCATTAATATCTTGAAAAACAGACCAGGTATAATGCAAACTATTACCTTCAGTAAAAGCATCTCCCCATTTCAATGGATTAAAAGGACTTTGAAATGTACCATCCTTATTTTTACCTCGCATTAAATTGGTGCTTGGATCAAATACATTTTTATAGCGAAAAGATTGCTCATAGTATTTTTTAGCAAGACGATCTTTTCCCATTTTTTTTGCCATTTGTGCAACGGTAAAATCTGCGTAGGCATATTCTAAAGTTTTAGCAGTATTTTCTCTAATTTCCACATCATATGGCACATAACCTAGGGTATTATAATAATCTAAGCCTTCTCTTCCAACAGAGCGCACAGGCCTTCCTTTTTCTACTGTTGCATTTTTTAGCATCGCCTTAAAAAGAATTTCTGCTGTTTTTTTGTTTTTAATATTCCCTTTCAAATAAGCATCTGCAATAATTGGTGCAGAGTTGGAGCCAATCATCACTGGTCTGTGTCCTGGGCTTGCCCATTCTGGCAACCAACCAGATTCTTTGAAGGTGTTTGCCAACCCCTCCATAATTTTATTATTCTGTTCGGGATACATTAAATTAAAAAATGGAAAAACAGCTCTAAACGTATCCCAAAACCCATTATCTGTAAACATATAACCCGGTAAAACCTTCCCATTATAAGGACTGTAGTGCATCATTTTATTGTTTGCATCGTACTCATAAAAAGTTCTTGGAAACAATAAAACTCTGTATAAACACGAGTAAAATGTTTTGATATACTCTGTATGATCACTGTCTATTTCTATGCGTCTAAATTCTTTTTCCCAGGCATTCTTTGCTTTTATTTTAGTAGTTTCAAAAGTATCGTCACCAATTTCTCTATCTAAATTAAGTTGTGCTTGATCTAAACTGATAAAAGATGAAGCTACTTTTACACAAACTTTCTCACCTCTTTTGGTTTTAAATCCGATAATTGCCCCAACGTGTTTTCCTTTGCTATTAAGATTATTTTTTTGCAATTTCCAATTGTCTTTCCAAGTATGAGTAATTTCAAAGTCTTTATCAAATTGGGCAACAAAATAATTATGAAAGTTCTCTGGAACACCTCCTCTATTGTTTCTACAATAGCCAATAATTTTCCGTTCTTCAGGTAAAATTTTCACCTCAGAACCTTTAAAAAAGGCATCTAAAATAATATATGAGGTATCTTCCTCAGGAAATGTGAATTGAAAGTGTGCTGCTCTAGACGTTGGTGCAACCTCCGCAACAACATCATAATCGGCTAAATAAGCACTGTAATGATAGGGCTTTGCAGTTTCTGCTTTGTGCGAAAACCAAGATGCTCTGTCGTCTTCTTGATATTTTAAATCGCCAGTAACAGCCATTAATGAAAAAGCGGCATAGTCGTTTAACCAAGGACTTGGTTGATGCGTTTGTTTGATTCCTCTTATTTTGTTATCATCATAATTATAGGTCCAACCATTTCCCATAGCTGCGGTCATTGGGGTCCAAAAGTTCATCCCAAAAGGAGTTGCTATTGCAGGATATGTATTTCCGTTTGATAAACTTTTTTTTGAATCTGTTCCCATCAAAGTAGTTGCATAATCTACCAAGAAAATGTTTTGATTCTGTTGGGCCACAACTTTTTGAACCTCACAAAAAGTTAAGACCAAAACCAACAAAAAGCTAATTATGTATTTTGAGTTCACAAATAGAGAAAAAACTGACTCAATTAATTTTATGAGATATTGTTTCATATTATGTTAATTTAAAAATAAAACAAAGCAATCCATTAGTAATATCGTTACTATAAAATTAGATCACAGTACTTAATTTAAAATTAATAAATGTTTAATAGTATCTAAAGGAAATTGATGGAAAGTAGAAGTAGCATTTGACAATGTCTTTATTTTGAGTAATGTAACACTATATTTTTTGGAAGGATACCAAAAAAATATCTCCAAAAATAATTTTTTATTCTTGGAGATAATTTGTGACCTCGAAGGGATTCGAACCCCCAACCCTCAGAGCCGAAATCTGATATTCTATCCAGTTGAACTACGAGGCCTTGTTTTATCTTTATTGATTTAAGTTATGACGAACAATTGTGGATATTGTCTTTCCATCAGCCCTACCAGCTATTTCTTTTGTCACTAACCCCATGACTTTCCCCATATCTTTCATGCCTTTAGCTCCAATTTTTTCAATTACCATAACAACGACCTTTTCAATTTCCTCGTCATCTAAAGATTCAGGTAAAAATTGGCTTATTACTTTAGCTTCATCGAGTTCAGGTAATGCCAAATCTTTCCTGTTTTGTTCCAAATAAATAGCAGCACTATCTTTTCGTTGCTTTACTAACTTTTGTAAAATTTTCAATTCTTGTTCTTCGGTTAAGTCTACACTTGATCCAGTCTCTGTTCTAACTAATAAAATAGAGGATTTGATTGCTCTCAGCGCTGTTAGTGCCGTTTGATTCTTTTCCTTCATGGCGTTTTTTAAGGCAACCATAATGCTCTCCTGTAAACTCATTGATAATAAATTTTAAGTCGTAAAGATATAAAAAAGTATGTATTAATTACTGAATGATTTGATGACTACAGCAACAAAATAACCCAAATAACGTTTTAATGCTATTTGGGTTATAAAACGAAGTAAATGACAAATAATTGACCTGCTATTAATCTACATTGTCATGTAAAAAAGAATTATTACTTCGTAGTTGAATGTCGTCATTATCGTCTGTCCCTAGAGACAATCGAGATGCATTAGTCTCAGATGAATGTTGCGCCGCATCCAGATTCACTCCTTGTCTCTTATAAGCGGGTTCTTTTTCAATATCATCAATTTTAGCATTATTAAATTTATAATTAAACTCTTTCATCTTTTGCCTTCTCTCATCAGCTCTCTCTTTTAATATTTCCGAAATTGGACTATTCATTGGGTCTAAGTCTTCAACAAACTCTTTAGTTTCAATTTCTTCGATTATTTTTTTCTCAAAAACAATATCTTCTTCAACTTCAGTAAGAACACCTTGCTCTTGTCCCTGCTCATTTTCACTACTATTCATTGATGATTCTAACATAATATAATCATCTAAAGCGTATCTAGTTTCACCTTCCTCATTCGCCTCAGTTACAGCAATAAGTTCAATGTAATCTTTAACCGGGATTTCTTTTATATCATCATCGTCGTCTAAATTAAAAATCTTGGCGTTGTCTTCATCTTTTGTGTTTAAGGTCTGACTTTGGGTATCCAAGGACGTAAGAGGAAGGTCAAATGTGAGCATTGTTTGTTCATCTTCTTGACTAGAACTTGAGGGAATTTCTACCTCACTTTCTGCTGAAGCAACCTCATGAATTATAAATTCTTCCTCCTCTACATTTGCTAAAACCTCATCATATACAACACTAATATTTCTTATAACATCCGTTGTATCAATTAATTCTACCTCTGGAACAATATCCTCTTCTGTAATAAGACTATGTACAATTTTATGATCTTGAGTTTCTAAAATAATATCAGGCCTAATAATTGCAGGATCTCGATCCAAATGTAAATCTTGTTGATTTTGGTCGTCCTCTAAAGAATGGACTACCTTTTTAACCTCTGTATTTGATATCTCATCTTGTTGATCTACATTAAATCCTGTAGCAATTATGGTGACTGAAATAGATTCTTGTAAAGACTCATCTTCACCTACACCCATTATAATATTAGCACCAAATCCTGCCTCAGTCTGAATATGATCATTTATTTCTCCAATTTCATCGATAGTTATTTCTTGTGACCCAGAAACGATAAGCAACAATACATTTTTAGCTCCAGAAATTTTATTATCATTTAATAATGGTGAATCAAGGGCTTTCATAATCGCTTCATTTGCACGATTTGTCCCTGAAGCTGTTGAAGAACCCATTATTGCAGTTCCACTATTACTCAAAACGGTTTTGGCATCTCGTAAATCAATGTTTTGTGTATAATGATGTGTAATAACTTCAGCAATTCCTCGGGATGCTGTTGAAAGTACTTCGTCAGCTTTAGAAAACCCTGCTTTAAAACCAAGATTACCATACACTTCACGAAGCTTATTATTATTAATAACTACTAGAGAATCAACATGGGTACGTAATGTTTCTATACCCTTTTGAGCTTGTGCAATACGAATTTTCCCTTCAAACTGAAATGGCATTGTCACGATTCCAACTGTGAGAATATCCATCTCTTTGGCAATCTTCGCAATGACAGGAGCTGCACCAGTCCCTGTACCACCACCCATACCAGCAGTAATAAAAACCATTTTTGTATTTGTATCAAGCATGGTTCTAATTTCTTCCATACTTTCATGAGCTGCCTGCTCACCTATTTCAGGATTGGCACCCGCACCAAGTCCTTCAGTTAAATTAACTCCCAACTGAATCTTGTTGGGGACACCACTGTTTTGTAAAGCTTGTGAGTCGGTATTACAGATGACAAAGTCTACCCCTTTTATTCCTTGTTGGAACATGTGATTGATGGCATTACTCCCACCACCACCAACACCGATAACTTTGATGACATTTGATTGATTCTTTGGCAAATCAAATGTAATTCCAAAATCTTTGTTGCTATTCATATAATTAGTTTTTACGAGATTAGTTAGTTATTTTTTAGTTTATTCTGCATTGTCTAGAAAATCTTTAAGCTTCTCAGTTAATTTATCTAAAAAGGTCTTTCTCTCTTTTACAGGCCTCTCAGCAACATCAACATCATCAGAGTTATTGTTAGACATGCTTTCGTCATATGCTCTTTGAGCATCAGCTTCTATTTTACGCTTTTCTTGCCGTTTTAATCCATCCATTACCAATCCCACAGCAGTTGCAAACAATGGGCTTGTTACATCATCATCAGAATCTCCCGCAAGGTGTTCATTGGGATAGCCTATACGTGTATCCATACCCGTGATATATTCAACTAATTGTTTTAAATGATTTAATTGGCTTCCTCCCCCTGTTAAAACAATTCCTGCAATGAGTTTTTTCTTTTGTTCTTCGTGTCCGTAATTTTTAATTTCTACGTAAACCTGTTCTATAATTTCTACAACTCTTGCATGAATTATTTTAGATAAATTCTTAAGGGTTATTTCTTTCGGCTCCCTACCTCTCAGCCCAGGAATAGAGACAATTTCGTTATCCTTATTTTCACCTGGCCATGTTGACCCAAATTTAATTTTTAATAACTCTGCTTGCTTTTCAATGATCGAGCAACCCTCTTTTATATCTTCAGTAATGACATTTCCTCCAAAAGGAATAACTGCTGTGTGCCTAATTATCCCATCTCTAAAAATCGCCAGATCTGTAGTTCCACCTCCTATGTCAATTAAAGCGACTCCAGCATCTTTCTCATCCTGACTCAATACAGCATTAGCTGAGGCCAGCGGTTCCAAAGTGATACCTTCTAACTCAAGTCCAGCACTTTTCACACATCGTCCAATGTTCCTTATTGAAGATACTTGACCTACCACCACATGAAAATTTGCCTCAAGCCTTCCTCCATACATCCCAATTGGCTCTTTAATTTCAGCTTGACCATCAACTTTGTATTCTTGAGGCAATACATGAATTATTTCCTCACCTGGCAACATCACTAATTTGTGAACCTGGTTTATTAAACGGTCAATATCTTCCTCGTTAATTACTAATTCAGAATTCTCTCTTGTGATGTAATCACTGTGTTGTAAACTTCTAATATGCTGCCCTGCTATTCCGACTGTAACCTCTTCAATTTTTTCTCCTGAAGCGGCTTCGGCCTCTTGAACTGCTTGTTGTATAGATTGTATAGTTTGGGTAATATTATTTACTACACCTCGATGCACTCCAAGACTTTTGGCTCTGCCAATCCCCAATATTTCCAACTTACCATAGTTGTTTTTACGGCCAACCATCGCAACTATTTTTGTTGTTCCAATATCTAATCCAACTGAAATTTTATTATCACCCATGGTTTTCTTTTTTTGTACAAACAACTTGATTATTAAATTGCAAATTGACTTTACTGTAAATATTCAATGTCCTATCTTTTTGTGCTTTTTGATAAAATGCTTTAAGATTGTTTACTTTTTCTTTTAAATTTTTTAATTCTCCAATAATAATATCAAAATCAAATACCCTTATTTTTAAGGTTATCAATCGATTTTTATCTTGATGAATTTCGGTTATATGACTTCTTAAGAATTCATCTTTATAAATCTCTTCTGCAATGTTGAACACATTGATTAAATTATTTCTGTCTACTACACCAGTAACTAGTGGTACACGCGACGTATAATTGTTTGATAAAGGCATAAAATCCCCAACCTCATCTATATAATAAGAGTCCTTTGAATGAACTCTTGCAATAGGCTTACGCTGAATAATATCAGCACAAATTCCGTCATTTTCAGCGAAGTATACCTCAGCTGTTTTGATCATAGAATTTGACCTAAGTATATTTTCTATACTATTCAAATCTAAAATATCTTTAGGCACATTTACAAGGGTTTCATTATTTTGTATTAACAATTTATTAACCGAATCATGAGTAATAAAAAGATTATTCTCCCCCAAAAATTTCACATCAAAATAGGACACCTTTTTAGCTGCATTTCGTTGACTCGAAAACGCGTATAAGAAGGCTACTAAGCCCAATAAAATCAATCCTTTTATATAATTCCAATTAACTCGCAACACTTAAGTTTTCTTTTATTTTTATTACTTCTTCTCCGATATCACCTGCACCTAGTGTAATGATTATATCGATGTCCCTTTTTTTAATTTCTGATGTAATTTCTGCTTTGGTTATTAATTTTTTATTTGGATTCTTAATTTTACTTAAAAGCCACGCTGAAGTAACCCCTTCAATAGGTAATTCCCTTGCAGGATAAATATCTAATAACAGCACACGATCAAATTGCTGTAAGCTTATTGCAAATTCTTCAACAAAATCTTTTGTACGACTAAATAAATGAGGTTGAAAAACAACCAACACTTCACGATTAGGATACATTTCTCTAACAGCCTGATGAACAGCGTTAATTTCTTCAGGATGGTGGGCGTAATCATCAATAAAAATTAAATTCTCTGTCTTAATTTGATAGGTAAATCGTCGTTTTACTCCTTTATAGGATGCGAGTGCACTGGCAAGCCTGTTTGGAGAGCAACCAAATTCTACAGCCATCGCCAGCGCTATCAATGCATTCGACAAATTATGTCTACCAGGTAGGTTAAATTTTAAATTTTTAATATGTTCTTGAGGTGTTTTTACATCAAAGATGTATGTACCATTCTCAATTTTTATATTGTACGCAGAATAGTCAGCCTCCTCTTCAATAGCGTAGGTGATACCCAACAGTGGCAGTCCTTTTTTTACAAAAAGTTTTCCATTTGGGGTTAACCTTCTAGTAAAGGCTATAAATGACTCTTTGAGATGCTCTGAATTTCCATAAATATCCAAATGATCAGCATCCATAGAAGTGATGCAAGCATAATCAGGTGATAGTGTTAAAAATGAACGATCAAATTCATCAGCCTCAACCACGGTAACCTTAGTGCCTCTCTGAATCAAATTAGAATTGTAATTTTCAGAAATTCCACCTAAAAAAGCTGTCATTTCTACACCACAATCACTCATTAGATGTCCTAAAATACTCGTCGTTGTAGTTTTACCATGTGTTCCTGCCACAGCTAAACAAATAGAATTTTCTGTTATTAAACCCAACACTGTTGATCGTTTATGTACGTTAAATTGATGGTTTTTAAAATATTGAAGTTCACTGTGCTTTTCAGAAATAGCTGGGGTGTATATAACCAATGTGTTACCATTATCTAAATATTGATCTGAAATCATCTTTACGTCATCCTTAAAATGAATAACTGCGCCCAAGACTCGTAAGGCTTCAGTGTTATCACTTTCTGTTTTATCATAACCTGCAACATTTTTATTTGATGATAAAAAATATCGAGCCAATGCGCTCATACCGATACCTCCAATACCAATGAAATAAACGTTATGTACTTTATCTAAATTCAAACTATTAATAATTTTTCTATGGTATCTGCGATATCTTTTGTTGCATTCACAAAAGCTAATTTTTTTATATTTTCACCTAGTTCTTTTTGCAGTTCTTTTGATTGTAAAAGATTTGCAAACTTATTTTCAAAGTCAACTTCTAAAACAGCCTCCTTTATTAAAACAGCTCCACCCTTGTCAGCAATTGCATCTGCATTTTTTGTTTGATGATCCTCAGCTACATTAGGAGATGGAATGAAAACTACTGGCTTCCCTACGATGCATAACTCTGACACTGAACTAGCTCCTGCTCTTGAAATAACAATATCTGCAGCAGCATATGCCATATCCATTCTGTTTAAAAAAGGATGAACTTGAACATCACTTCTATCGTTATAAACTCCAAACTCTTGATCATATAATTTTCCACATTGCCATATAAGCTCTACATTATTTCTTCGAAAAAACTCAAGCTTACTTTCAATTAAATTATTAATAGCTCGTGCGCCAAGACTACCTCCCAAAACCAATAAAATTGTCTTGCTGTGCTTAACATTAAAAAAATCTTTCGCTTCAATAGACTTATCTGTTAGATAAAGTAAGTCTTGTCTGACAGGATTTCCTGTTTTAATAATTTTATTGGCAGGAAAAAATCGTTCTAAATTATCATAGGCCACACATATTTTATTGACTTTATTACCTAATAATTTATTCGTTATTCCAGGATAAGAATTTTGTTCTTGAATGATACTTGGGACACCTCTTAAAGCCGCCATAAATAATAAAGGACCACTGGCAAAACCTCCAGTCCCAATAGCAATATCAGGATCAAATTCTTTCAATATTTTTCGCGAGCGTAGTAAACTCACAATTAATTTGAAAGGAAACAATAAATTTCTCAACGTGAGCCTTCGTTGAAGACCTGAAATCCATAAGCCCTCAATATTAAAGCCCGATTCAGGAACTTTATCCATTTCCATTTTATCCTTAGCTCCAACAAATAAAAATTTCGAATTAGGAAAACGACCTCTCAATTCATTGGCAATGGAAATTGCAGGATATATATGACCTCCGGTTCCACCACCTGATAAAATTACTCTATATGTTGTATTTATATTCAAGTCTTAAATTGTTTCACTTAATATTTCAAGAGGGTTATCTACAAGACCCTCTTGAGATTTAATTTCTTCACGTTTTGCGCTAACACTTAAAACAATACCGATAGCAAGGCAGGTCATCCAAATGGATGTTCCTCCACTACTAATTAATGGTAATGTTTGACCCGTTACTGGAAATAACTCTACTGCAACTGCCATATTAATTAATGCTTGAAAAACAATGGGCAGTCCGACTCCAACTACTAATAATTTTCCAAAAACAGTTTCTGATTTTTGAGAAACAATCACTAATCTGATAAGTAAAAGCATATAAAACAATAACAAAAATAACCCTCCAACCATACCATATTCCTCAATAATTATAGCAAAAATAAAATCAGAAGAAGATTGAGGTAAAAAATTCTTTTGTACACTTTTTCCTGGACCTAATCCTTTGATCCCTCCGGAAGCAATAGCAATTTTTGCTTTTTCAATTTGATAATTAGCATCGGCATCTTCTCCATTAGAAAAATTATCAATACGACTCATCCAAGTATCAATACGATTAGGCATCATGTCAGGAAATGCCTTTGCCAAAAGAATAAAGAATGTGAACACTATTAATCCAGATCCAACAATTAAACCTAAGTAACGTAAAGGATACCCTCCTAAAAACGCCAATATTACGACCATTGTAAAAATCATCGCTGTAGTCGAAAAATTAGCAGGAAGAATCAAAACTAATATCAAAAAAACAGGAGCCCACAAAGGCAGTAATGTTTCCTTAAAAGAAATTTCTTTATGCTGAATCTTTGACAAATAACGAGCCACATAGACCATTAATACCACTGAGGCTAGTGTTGAGGGCTGAAACGTAAAACCTACTAATGGAACACGAATCCAACGCCTTGCGTTTGTTGCGCTCTCTGCTAGGTCAGGCTGAAACATCGTAACCATCAATAAAACCAATACCACAGGAATCATTATCATTGATAATCCCTTAAAATAACGATATGGTATTTTGTGAACGCCATATATAATGGCAAATCCTAAAAATAAATGAACAAAATGTTTGATGAAATAATTAAAAGTATGACCGTTATCGCTTGCGTAAGCTAAATTACTTGCCGCACTATAAACAGGTAGAAATGAAAATATTGCAAGCAATGCAGCGATTGCCCATATTAACCTGTCTCCTTTTATATTTTTAAACAACGTTCCCATTAAATTTTATAATTGTCTAACAGCATCTTTAAATTGTCTTCCTCTGTCTTCATAATTTTTAAATAAATCAAAACTGGCACAAGCAGGAGATAACAACACATTGTCATCAGCTTCAGCAATTTTATATGCAATTTTCACCGCCTCACTCATGAATTGAGTTTCAACGATGATATCTACCATATTTCCAAAATTTTCGAATAATTTTTTATTATCAACACCCAAACAAATGATTGCCTTCACTTTTTCGTTGATAAAAGGATATAACTCCTCGTAATTATTACCCTTATCTTCACCACCAACAATCCATACGGTGGGTGACTCCATGCTCTCAAGAGCATAATAAGTTGCATTTACGTTTGTCGCTTTTGAGTCATTAATATAATGCACTTTATTTATTTTTAGAACATGTTCCAAACGATGTTCCACTCCATGAAAATTCTCTAGACACTCACGAATAGTATGTTTTCTAATTTTCAATAATTGGGCAACTGTAGCAGCTGCCATCGCATTTTTAATGTTGTGTTTTCCTTCAAGTGCTAAGTTTGCTGTTGGCATAATTGTTTGGCTATTATCAATTTTTATTATTATGTTCTCTTTATCCAAAAAAGCCCCTTGCTCTAAACTCTTGACTAAAGAAAAAGGCACCAAGGTTGATTGGATTTTGTGTTTACTTAAATAATCTACTATGACAGGATCATCTCCGTCATAAATTAAAATATCTTCGTTTGTCTGATTTAGTGTGATTCTAAACTTAGACTTTATATAATTTTCAAAATTATTATCATATCTATCTAAATGATCTGGAGTTATGTTGGTAATAATTGCAATATTTGGTCTGAATTCTTGAATACCATCTAATTGAAAACTACTCAGTTCCAATACATAATTTTTATATGAGTTCTCAACAACCTGTTTGGCAAAACTATGTCCTATATTACCAGCTATTCCAATACTCATTCCAGAGGCGCTAAGAATATGATGCAATAAACTTGTGGTAGTTGTTTTTCCATTACTCCCTGTGATTCCAATGATATTAGAGTTTGTAAACTTTGATGCAAATTCAATCTCTGATATGACCGAAATGTCATTTGATTTTAATTGCATAACCAATTTTGCAGTATCAGATATTCCAGGACTCTTCACAACAACATCAGCTCCTAGAATTACATCGCCAGAATGTTGATTTTCTTCCCACTCAATTTCATTTTGCACAAGAACTTCCTTGTATTTTTCTCTTAGAGGCCCTCCATCAGAAACAAATACATCAAAACCATGTTTCTTGCCTAAAAGCGCGGCTCCAACACCACTTTCCCCTCCCCCAAGAATAACCAATCGCTCCATCTATCTAATTTTTAATGTTACGATTGAAATAATTGCCAATAGAATACCAATGATCCAAAATCGTGTTACAATCTTACTTTCATGATATCCTGACTTTTGAAAATGATGATGCAATGGAGACATTTTAAAAATTCGCTTTCCTACACCATATTTTTTTCGTGTATATTTAAAATAACTTACTTGCATGACAACCGATAAATTTTCGGCAAGAAAAATACCGCACAATACAGGAATCAACCATTCTTTTCTTACGGCAATCGCTATCACTGCAATGATACCCCCAATCGTCAAACTCCCTGTATCACCCATAAACACCTGCGCAGGAAACGCATTGTACCATAAAAATCCTATTAAAGCTCCAACAAATGCAGCAATATAAATAGTGATTTCCTCAACCCGAGGTATGTACATGATATTAAGATAATCTGAAAAAATAATATTTCCAGAAACCCAAGCAAACACTCCCAATGTTAAAACAATTATCGCCGAAGTACCTGCTGCTAACCCATCAATTCCATCAGTCAGATTGGCTCCGTTTGATACGGCCGTAATAATGAAAATGGCAGCTAAAATGAATATAACCCATGAATAAGGCTTGAGTTTTGGACTTATCCAAGTAACCAAACTTGCATAGTCAAATTCATTTCCTTTAACGAAAGGAATCGTTGTTTTAGTGGACTTCTCTTCATTTTTAAATAACTTAAATGAAGAAATATTTGGATTAGAGGCGATTAGCTCTTGTTGCTGGCTTAAAGGAAGTTTTTCTTTGATCGTTACATTTTCATTAAAATAAAGTGTAGCACCAACGATAATTCCCAAGCCAACTTGACCTAATATCTTAAACCTACCCTTTAAACCCTCTTTGTCATTTTTGAATTTCTTAATGTAATCATCAATAAATCCAATCACTCCCATCCAACAGGTTGTAATCAATAATAAAATAACATAAACATTATCGAGCTTTGCTAATAAAATTACTGGGATTAATGTGGCAAATATAATAATTAGGCCTCCCATGGTTGGGGTACCAGCCTTTTGGGCTTGCCCATCAAGACCTAAATCTCTAATAGTTTCACCAACTTGTTTCCTTTGTAAAAAACTAATAATGCGCTTTCCATAAATCGTAGAAAATAGTAATGACATAATTATAGCAATAGCAGCCCTGAAAGTCAAAAATCCAAAGAGTGATGCTCCAGGAAATTGAAACTCTTTTTCTAAATATTCAAATAAATAATAAAGCATACGACTGTTATATATTTTTTAAATATGTTTCTAATATTTTGTAATCGTCAAAACTATTACGGGTACCATTTATCTCTTGATAAGTCTCATGTCCTTTTCCTGCCACCAAAATAATATCATGGGGTTGAGCTAATTGACAAGCTGTATGAATTGCTTGTTTTCTATCTGTAATTGACAATGTTTTTTTGAAATTCTGAGGAGCAACACCGATCTCCATCTCTTGGATAATTTGCTCAGGTAGTTCAGTTCTTGGATTATCACTAGTAAAAATAACTTTACTACTCAACGCTGAGGCAATGTTTGCCATTTTTGGTCGCTTCGTTTTATCTCTATCCCCACCGCAACCAACAACCGTAATAAGCTCCTCATTTTTTGTACGGATGGAATTGATTGTCTCTAAAACATTTTTTAAAGCATCTGGAGTATGAGCATAATCAACAATAGCAGTAATATTATTTGAAATTAAGTACTGAAATCGCCCTCTAACACTTTCTAATTCACTCAATAGCCGAAGAACCTCCGAGCTTTCTAACCCTAAAAGGTTGGCAGTTCCATAAATGGCCAGAACATTATAGGCATTAAAATTCCCTATAAGCTTGGTCCAAACCTCATTTCCGTTAATATTTAGAAGTAGTCCATTAAATTGATTTTCTAATATTCGAGCTCTATAATCAGCAATGGTTTTTAATGCATACGTATGTGTTTTTGAACTTGTATTTTGCAACATGAATAGACCATTTTTGTCATCGGCATTTACTAAAGAAAATGATGATGATGGTAGCTCATCAAAAAACATTTTTTTAACATCCCGATATTCAGAGAATGTTTCATGATAATCAAGATGGTCATGTGATAAATTTGTAAAAATACCTCCTAAAAAATGTAGCCCTTTTGTTCTGTTTTGATGGATGCCATGAGAACTCACTTCCATAAAACAAAATTCAACACCTTCAACATTCATCTTATGTAGAAATTGATTAATTGCCAACGAATCAGGTGTTGTATGTGTCGACTCGTATACCGTATCATTAATTATGATCTTGACCGTTGACATTAAACCAACTTTATAACCTGCTTTTTTAAATAATTCATAAAGTAAGGATGCTATGGTTGTTTTGCCATTTGTTCCTGTAACCCCAATAAGTTTTAAATTTTCAGATGGTGACTCGTAGTAATTGGATGCCATAATCGCCAACGCAATACTAGAATCTGACACTTTAAGATAAGTCACATTATCTCGGAAATCATTCGGAAGTTCTTCAACAATAACAGCAGATGCTCCTTTATCTAAAGCACTTTCAATATAATCATGTCCATCAACAACATGCCCCCTAATTGCAATAAAAACATCATTAGCGTCAATCTTTCGTGAATCAAATTGAATTGTATTTATATTAATTCCAGTGTCACCAACTACGGTCTCTAGCGTCACTTTATACAATATGTTTTTTAATACTTTCATGATAATTTAAGTACAATCTTTATGTTTGTATTCAGTTTAGCACCTTTAGCAATAGACTGACTTCTCACCTTACCTCTGCCAATAATCTCGACTCTCATTCCCATGTTTTCTAACAAGCTAATTGCGTCCATAGCAGACATACCGTGCAAATCTGGCATGATTGTTTTATACTTTTTAGCCATATCAAAATAGCTCTCGTAGTTGGTTGTAATTTCAGTGTCTTGAACTTCTAAATCATCTATAACATCGATAATTGGAGTTTCGGTATAAATTTTTTGTGCTACTTTTTTAAATACAGGACCCGATACGTCGGCTCCATAATATCCAACGCTTTTATCAGGCTCGTGAATGACTACAATACAAGAATATTTCGGGTTTTCTACTGGAAAATATCCAGCAAAAGACGATATATAATTATGCTTGCCTTTAACCTTATAATTCTTTTGACATGTTCCAGTTTTACCTGCCATTGAGAAATTTTTTGAGTAAAGACCGTGACCCGTTCCATAATCTTTATTGACCACATCTGACAACAGCGCTTGTAATTTTGATACAGTTTCAGGAGAACAAATCCTGTCATTAATTACGGTTTTATCAAATGACTTAATGGTTCTACCGAATTCTTTTACTTCCTTTAAAAACCGAGGTTTCACCATCTCTCCATTATTTGCTATCGCATTGTAAAATGTTAGTGTTTGTAAAGGCGTAAAAGACACCCCATAACCAAACGCCATCCACTCAAGGGCAATACCACTCCACAAGTTGTTTTTTACTCTTGGATCGGGAATCACAGGTAGTCCTTCCCCTGTTAAAGGCAGTTCGAGTGTGTTTTGTAAATTCATGCGATACAAACCATCAATAAATTGCTTTGAATCCTCTTTGTAACTATCGTGGATAGCTTTTACTATTCCTGTATTCGAAGACACTGCGAAAGCTTTCGCAACACTAATCTTACCATAACCACCACGCTTTGAGTCTCTTACTTTTTTTCCGTAAAAAGACAGTATTCCTTTCTCAGTATCGACAACAGTTGACGTATCTATAATTTTATCTTCTAATGCAACTGCTAAGGCCATCAACTTAAACGTTGATCCTGGCTCGTGAGATTCTCCTACAGCATAATTTAAGCGCTCATAATAATTACCAGCTGTATTTCTCCCCAGGTTTGATATCGCTTTTATTTCTCCTGTTGTTGTTTCCATAACCACAACTGACCCATGATGAGCCTTATACTTTTCCAATTGCTCAAGTAATGCATGATGAGCAATGTCCTGGATATTTACATCAATGGTTGTATATAAATCAAAGCCGTCTTGGGGTTCAACTTGGTCATAATCCTCTATTGGTTTCCATTGACCTTTACCTATTTTTTGCTTTAATCGCCTTCCATCTAATCCTCGTAAATATTGTTCACCAAAAGCTCCCTCAATACCAGCTCGTGTAATATTATGATTATCATCAACACGCTCATAACCAATGGATCTTTGTGCGATACCACCCATTGGGTGTTCTCTTTTGGTTTTTTGCTCAACAATAAGACCCCCAGAATTACCACCCATACTTAAGAGCGGAAAACTCCTCATTCTTAAATAATTAGAGTATCCAAGATTTCGTGCTAGTAAGAGGTATCTGTTTTTATTTACTCGCGCTTTTCGAAGCTCTTTTTCATAATAATCCGAACTTTTACCATGAAAAATGGCCAACGAATCGCTTAAAGACTGAATGTGCTTTTCAAATCTTTTCGTAGTTGGAGTTATTGCATCAAAACGAATATCATACTTAGGAACTGACGTTGCTAAAAGGTTACCCTCAGAAGAGTACACATTTCCTCTGTTAGCAGGAATAACGACATTTTGGATTGTTCTTTTCTGCGCTAAACTTTTATATTCATCACCTTGTACAAATTGAATTTTCACAATTTGCACAACAATTGATATCGCTAGGACGAACATACATCCAGTTACAAAATACAATCGGTTTAATATGCTCTTCTCGTTCGCTATCAACCTGCTACTTTAATTTGTTCTTTTAACTTTTATTTTTTTTGGCGGCACCTCTGACGGAGCCAATCCCTGATCCTTTAACTTTTTAACAACAGACGACTCCATTCTCAATTGCATTAAACTTTGCCTTCCATCAACAAACGCGGAACGAAGCTCTTTCACCTCTTCCTTTAAACCTGCTATTTCATATACTTTTCTATCTGCTCTGTGCGAGCTTGCTATCATAATGATGGCAAGTGAAGACAAAAACATAATTAATCTCCAATTCTTAAAAGAATCATCACTAATTAAAAAAGTACCTCTTAAAACGTTATAAATATTTTTTTTCACTTCTATAATTTTTCTGCAATTCTGAGTTTTGCGCTTCTTGACCTATTATTCAATTTTATTTCATCTTCATTTGGAACTATTAATTTGCCAACCTTTTTGAAAGGAACATCTATACGTCCAAAAACGTCTTTCACTGGCTCTCCTTCAAACAAGCCACTTCGAATAAATCTTTTTACCAGCCTATCTTCTAAAGAATGATAGGAAATAATGCTCAATCGTCCTCCTTTTTTTAAAACATCAGGTGTTTGCAATAAAAATTCCTTTAAAACCTCTATTTCCTGATTCACTTCTATTCGAATCGCTTGGTAGATTTGAGCCAAGATTTTATTTTCTTTTCTAGGAGGCATGAACTTTTTTAAAATTAATTTTAAATGTTCTGAAGTAAGTATATCACCATTTGAACGCTCGTTTACAATACCCCTTGCAATTTTCGGTGCATTTCGTAGCTCTCCGTATTGCCAAAAAATCTGTTTCAATTGACTTTCACTGTACTCATTTACAACATGAAACGCTGACAGCTCTTCTTGCTGATTCATTCTCATATCGAGGTTTGCCTCAAATCGAGTTGAAAAACCCCTCTCAGGAACATCAAATTGGTGTGATGACACACCAAAATCAGCAAGAATACCGTCAATTGACATTACGCCATGAAATTTCAAAAAACGTTTTAGATATCTGAAGTTTTCATTAATCAGCGTAAATCTGCTATCATCAATTCTATTTAAAAGAGCGTCTTGATCTTGATCAAATGCTAATAATCGTCCGTTTGAACCAAGTCTTTTTAATATCTCCTTACTGTGACCTCCTCCTCCAAAGGTCACATCAACGTAAGTTCCATTATCATTTATATTTAAACCATCAACAGTGTCAATTAGCAATACAGGATTATGATATTCCGTCATCGTTGTCATCTTGTCCCATTACCTCTTCAACTAAATCTGCAAAATCTACCGCAGCATCATCAATGGCCTTTTCATAATTACCTTTATCCCAAATCTCAATAATGTTCACTGCAGAAGAAACTACAAGCTCATTCAGTATGCCTGCGAACACTGTCAAATCCTTTGGCATTAATAATCGTCCAGAAGCATCAACCTCTACAACTTTCACTCCTGCTGTAAAGCGTCTTATAAAGTCATTGTTTTTCTTTTTAAAACGATTGAGTTTGTTGATTTTTTGCATTAATCCTTCCCATTCTTTCATGGGATACAACTCCAAACAAGGCTGAAAAACAGCTCGTTTTAAAACAAACCCATTTTGAATAACAGGCAACAACTGCTTTTTCAATGCAGCTGGAAGCATAAATCTACCTTTAGCATCAGCTTTACACTCGTATGTCCCTATTAATGAATTCACTTCTTTTCGCTTTTCTATCTAATTGCTAATCTAATAAAAATATTCCCACAATTTACCACAGTTTACCACTTTGTTAATAAAATTCTACAAAAGGCCAATTATATCGATTAAAATCATTGCTAACTGCCTTTGACACCTTGTGAATCAAGTGATTATCAAATGGTAGTTTTAATGAACAGAAGGCGTTCATTTTTGTTAATAGGTATTATTTATGTTAAATAAATTTATGTAGATTTGCTTCGAAGAGAATTGACTAAAATTAATGATGCACAAACTTATTACAGAAGGAAATTTTAGCTATATAGAAGTGGGTAGCGGAAAGCCAATTCTGATACTTCATGGCCTAATGGGCGGCCTCAGTAACTTTCATGCCCTTACCGATTATTTTAGTGTGAACGGTTATCGCGTTATTATTCCAGAATTACCCATATACACAACCTCCTTAATCAAAACGAACGTCAAAGGTTTTGCACAATATTTACATGATTTTATTGAATTTAAAGAGTATGAGGATGTTATCTTGCTCGGAAACTCATTGGGAGGACACATCGGCCTGTACCATACAAAATTTTATCGTGACAAAGTAAAGGCCTTAGTCCTCACAGGTAGTTCAGGACTTTACGAAAGTGCTATGGGTAGCGGATACACCAAGCGTAGTGATTATGAAGTTATCAAGAAAAAAGTACAGGACGTCTTCTTCGATCCTGCAATTGCAACAAAGGCTATTGTTGATGATGTCTATGAGACAGTAAATGACAGAAAAAAACTTGTGAAAACACTTGCCATTGCAAAAAGCGCCATACGCCATAATATGGCAAAAGATTTACCCAGTCTGAATATCCCAACGTGTGTCATATGGGGTAAGAATGATACTGTCACACCTCCAGATGTTGCAGAAGAATTCAATAAACTATTACCTGATTCAAATTTATTTTGGATTGATAAGTGCGGCCATGCAGCCATGATGGAACATCCAAATGAATTTAATAAAATTCTCCATCAATGGCTTATCGAGCGAGGTTTTTAATCTTTAAACCTTATGAAAATAAAATCTGCTGAATTTTTAGTGAGCAATCAAGATGTTGCCAAATGTCCACAAAATAAGATTCCTGAGTATGCTTTTATTGGTCGCTCTAATGTTGGAAAATCATCGTTAATTAATATGCTTACCAGCAGGAAGAGTCTTGCTAAAACCTCAGGAAAACCAGGAAAAACCCAATTAATTAATCATTTCATTATTAACAATGCTTGGTACTTAGTTGATTTACCTGGTTATGGCTACGCAAAAGTATCAAAATCATCTAAACGCATATTTCAAAAATTTATTACCGAATATTTTGAACAAAGAAAGCAGTTAATTGCCGCATTTGTTTTGATAGATATTAGACATAAACCTCAGATAATAGATTTAAATTTTATGGAATGGCTTGGGTCAAATCAAATTCCTTTTGCTATAATTTTTACTAAAGTTGATAAATTAAAGCCAAAGAACGTCGATGAATATTTGACTTCATATAAAGATATTTTACTTGAAACTTGGGAAGAACTTCCTCAGTATTTTGTAACGTCCTCATCAAAAAGCATTGGCAAAAAAGACTTATTATCATATATCGACTCCATTAACTACGACATCACAAAAACTTCTAAATCTAATTAACGACGAGTTAAATAGCTCTACTCGTAGTTTATGTTTTTAACATTTGATTAAAACAAGAGCAAAGACGTCATTCTTTATTAATAAATTGCGTGATAAAAGTTATATTTTTTAATTTAGCGCTAACTTAAATTTCATATGATATACCTCCATAATGTTGGCCGCTATTTCTTAATGATAAAAAAAATGTTTCAGAAACCCACAAAATGGTCTGTTATGAAACATTTAATTTTAAAAGATATTGATGATTTAATTATTGGATCGCTAGGAATTGTTGCTTTTATCTCATTTTTTGTAGGTGGTGTCATCACAATTCAAACAGCGCTCAACATCAATAATCCACTTATTCCAAAATACCTTGTTGGTTTTGCAACAAGACAATCAATTATTTTAGAATTTGCACCAACATTTACATCAATCATAATGGCCGGTAAAGTAGGATCCTTTATTACCTCCAGTATTGGAACTATGCGAGTCACGGAGCAAATTGATGCCCTTGAGGTTATGGGAGTTAATAGCCTAAATTACTTGATATTTCCAAAAGTGACCGCATTAATGCTTTATCCGTTTGCCATTGCAGTAGGCATGTTTTTAGGAATCCTAGGAGGCATGGCAGCTTGTGTTTATGGTGGGTACACCTCTTTGGAGGATTATATTTTAGGCCTTCAAACTGATTTTGATGGGTTTCATATGACTTACGCTTTTATCAAGACATTTATTTTTGCGTTCATTTTAGCCACGATTCCATCATATTATGGCTATTACATGAAAGGTGGCGCACTTGAGGTTGGAAAAGCAAGTACCACATCGTTTGTTTGGACAGCTGTGGTCATTATTTTATTAAATTATGTATTAACTGATATGCTTTTAGGATAATGATTAAAGTCACTAATTTACAAAAGTCGTTCGGGGAAACTCAGGTACTAAAAGGAATAAGCACAACTTTTGATAAAGGTAAAACTAATTTAATCATTGGTCAGAGTGGCTCAGGAAAAACTGTATTAATCAAATGTTTACTGGGCTTATTTCAATACGAGGGAGGCACTATTTCATATGAGGGAAAACAGTTTTCAAAGTTGACAGAAGACCAAAAAAGAACACTCCGTGGTGATATAGGTATGGTATTTCAAGGAAGTGCTTTATTCGACTCAATGACGATTATTGAAAATGTAATGTTTCCGTTACGCATGTTCACAAATATGAATAAATCTGAGATGCAAGATCGTGCAAACTTAGTTTTAAAAAGAGTAAATCTATCCGATGCGCATCATAAAATGCCAAGTGAAGCCTCTGGTGGTATGCAAAAACGAGTCGCAATTGCTCGGGCTATCGTGAATAATCCAAAATATTTATTTTGTGATGAGCCAAATTCAGGACTAGATCCAAAAACAGCAATTGTTATAGACAACTTAATACAAGAAATTACAAAAGAGTATAACATCACAACGGTCATCAACTCACACGACATGAATTCTGTTATGGAAATTGGAGAAACAATTCTTTTCCTGAAAGATGGTCGTAAAGCTTGGATTGGTAGTAAAAATACCATTTTTAAAACTGACAACGAGGTCGTAACAGATTTCGTTTATTCGTCCAATTTATTTAAAAAAGTACGAAAAATGTATTTAGAGGAAAACTCGTGAATTTAATTTAAATCTTTCACCACGAGGGTATCTAAATTTAGTTTCAATTTTAACCACGCTTTAATCTTTCTTAAATCTTCAGATTTACGGTTGTCTGTCGTTAATGAATCAATCCATTTCAACGAAAACACAGATATGGTGTCAATCTTTGAAAAATTAGATTGAATAACGTTGGAATACGAAAAATTCTGAAGATTTTCATAGTTAACTTTTACCTCTTTGGATAAATCCTCAAATTGAAAATAATTTCGCTCCAGTTTCATTAGTTTCTGTAGCCGATCTTCTAAAAATACTATTTTCTCTTTTTGAGACATTAAATCAAGGGAATCTCTGGTCCTTAGCTCTTCCATGTATTCTAAATTATTAACCACTTTGTTTTTTGTTTGATTCACAAATAATTTAGTCCTTTTGTCTAATTTAGAGTAGCTTGAAAATCGTCCTTCTAACACAGCTATTGTCTCTTCAGAAATAATATCAGCTCCAAATGTGGTAAGTTCAATTTTTGACACTCCCTCAGGATTATAAACGAATGTGGCATATTTCTTAATATAATTCGCATTCGGTAGCACCTGCAACTCGTTGGAAATATATTTTTTTGCGTCGTGCTCAAATTGACTTTTTTTAAGAACCGTTAAAAATGTTACCACTGCCGGAATCATAACGATTATAGCCACAAGTGACGCAATCCTCGCTATTCTTTTACGTTTCGCAGAATTAGCATAACGAATCATTGGAAAACGTAATAATTTTAAAACTACAAAAGTAGCAAGAGCAATAAAAATTGTGTTGATGGTAAACAAATACATCGCTCCTTTTGCAAAATCAAATCCTCTCTCAAAGTCACCATCTGCCATAACTGAAAAACCATAGCCAACGGTACATAATGGAGGCATCAGCGCTGTTGCAATAGCAACACCAAAAATTACAGAGGCAATTGTCCCCTTTTTGGTTCTAGCGATGATAAGAGCCAAACCACCAAAAAACGCAATTAGAACATCCCTAATATCTGGTGTAGTTCTACCCAAAAGTTCTGAAGTGTCCTCACTCAAAGGGAATAACCAAAAAAATAAAAAAGCGGTCAGCAAACTCAAGACTATCATTGTTGCCAAATTGATTAATGATTTTCTCAACGTATCTATATCATTAATCGCAATAGATAAACCAATTCCCAAAATTGGTCCCATTAGAGGAGAAATCAACATTGCCCCAATTACTACAGCCGTTGAATTAGCATTCAATCCTATGGATGCTACAAAAATAGAACAAATTAAAATCCACGCTGTTGCTCCTTGAAATGGAATATCCTCCTTTATTGCATTAACAGTGGCGTCTCTATCAGTATCATCTCTAAAATTTAACAGTTCAATAAAAAAAGATTTCAAACTCGTAAAAAGTCCCTTTGCATCTTGTCTAATAGCTTCTTTTCTTTGTTCTGCTGTTCCTGCGCTCTGCTCTTCATTTGAAAAATTGAACTTACTTTCTTGATTATCCATAATTATTACCAAATTTATTTTTTACTTTTAGCAGTACTTTTTTTATGTCTTGCTCCTTTGTTTTTGGATAAATTAATAAAACCTCATCGTTATCAACTATGATATAATCTTTAAGACCATCAACTACAACAATCTTATCTTGGTGAGCTCTAATCATATTCCCTGATGCCTCTTCTGCTAAAACCTTGGTATGAACAATGGCATTATTATCAGTGTCTTTCTCCAATTTATCATACAAACTACCCCATGTCCCCAGATCATTCCAATCAAATACTGCTGGTATTACATAAACATTGTTGCTTTTTTCCATGATCGCATAATCAATGGAAATATTACTTGAATTACCGTAATTCTCCATTATGAATTTATCTTCTTTACTAGTATTATACGAACTCATACCTGACTCAAATAATTCATATAATTTTAATTGATGCTTCTTAAATGCCTCAATCACACTGCTAACACTCCACATGAAAATACCTGCATTCCAAAGAAAATTTCCTTGAACTATGAACTTTTTGGCATTTTCATAGTCAGGTTTTTCTCTAAATTGTATAACTGATTTAACATCATTCTTCGAAGAATCATTGTATTCGATATAGCCATATCCTGTATTTGGAAATGTTGGAACAATGCCTAGCGTCATTAATGCATCATTATTTTTACAAAACTCAAAAGCTTGTTCTACATTTTTTTTAAAAGCGTTTTCGTCCTCAATCCAATGATCGCTCGGTGCAACAATTACCAAAGCATTATCATTTTCCTTTTGTATTTTCAAAGAAGCATATAAAATACATGGAGCTGTATTTCTCATTGCAGGCTCTAAAACAACTTGTCGTTTTGTAACTATTGGAAGCTGTTTAAAGACCAAATCATTATAACGCCTGTTTGTTAGAATGAAAATATTCTCCTTTGGAATAACGTTACTGAGTCTTTTAAATGTTTTCTGAAGAAGCGTATCTCCTGTCCCTAACATATCGTGAAACTGTTTAGGGAAACTCTCTGTGCTTACAGGCCAAAATCTTGACCCAACTCCTCCTGCCATCAATATGGCATAATAATCTTTATTCATTTGTACTATTTAATAATTCGACTTCTGCATTTGCATTGAAAAGATACAACTTTCCTGATTTTACTTCAATGCACTCAAATCGTTTTCTTCTCTTTATCCCTTTTCTGAAAATTCTACCATTATAAAGCCTAAATATGCCACCTTCGGGTACTTGAAAAACAAAATATTGGTCACTCGGTTCATCAAACTGCTTTAAAGCCAATGATAACGTTAAGTCTGTATCACTTGATGCTTTGGGGTTTTTGAAATGTTTAGCCAATATTGACAGTAAATGATTAGGAAATATTTGGGGGTTTAAAAAGGGTAACATCAAGTGCTGAAAAGTGCGTTTCCATTCAACTCCATGCGGTTTTATGTAATGCCCATAGGTCTTGTACGTTTCAAAATGCGCAACTTCGTGAATCAGTGTCATTAAAAAACGATAATGATTTAAATTTGAATTCACCGTAATTTGATGCTTTCCGTTCTTCAAACGCCGATAATCACCGTGACGAGTTTTACGCTCGTTTTTCACTTTTATTTCAAGATTATCATTTACCAAAAGTTCTAGAACTAAAGGAATCGCTTTTTGTGGTATATAATGTTTGAGCAACTCTTGCATGAGAACAAAAATAAGTGAATAAATTGCGCTTACATAACAATTGTTTCAAATCACGAAGATTTTTAAATCTTACAAAACAGAATTAAACGATGATCTGTATCTAGAAGCTGCACCAACTAAAGGTACTCATCAAATCAATTTAAGGAGTAGAACTTGACACCTGTAAGAGTTTTCCATTGTAAAACTTGTTTCCTGTTAGTGCAAAATCGACGATATAATGTGCCATTTCTAGAGAGGATATTGGTGCCTCATATCCCGGAAAGGCTTCCTCAAGCATCTCTGTTTGCACAGCACCAAGAGCTAATACATTAAACGAAATTCCTGATGATTTGTATTCTTCAGCCAAAAGCTCTGTTAAGGTAATCACAGCTCCTTTACTAGAACTATAAGCTGCTAAACCGGGAAACTTCATACTCCCTTGTACACCTCCCATTGAGCTAATAGTTACCACGTGGGAATTATTGTTCATGAAAGGCAAAACAACTCTTGTAAGTTCAGCAACCCCATATACATTGGTTTTGTAAACCATTTCAAAATCATTCATGGTTGTCTCTGCAAATGATTTGTTTAATAAAACTCCTGCATTGTTTATTAAAACATCAACTTTGTTATTCCAAACAACTTGAACAAACTCCTCGACCCTATTATAATCCTCAAGATCACACAAATCAAACGTCATAAACTTTATATTTTTAGAAGCTAAGTCCTGTATTGCCTTCGTATTTCTGGAGAGTGCTAAAACTTGGTGTCCTGCGTTTGCAAACAACCGCGCCAAATCAAATCCAATACCTCTGCTGGTTCCTGTAATAATTATATTCTTATTCATTATTCATTTTTATTTCTTGCACCTCTGAATTAATCACTCTTTCTAATGTTGGTAAGAACTTATTTACAACACTAGCCATGTGCTCATAATCCAATTTATCAGACTCATCGTCAACATGATGATAAAAATCAAAATTAGTCAAATCACATGAGGATATGGTTTGAGCAGCAATATTAAATTGTTCGTAAAATGCATAATTATCTGAGCGTTTAAACAAATTAAACTTAGCGGCTTCCTCTGATTTACCCACTAGTTTATTTCCTGCGTATTTATTTAAAACCTCGGCCATATTAGATAAATCATGGCCCGTTGCAAAGACCTGATAGTCTCTATCTAAAAAGGGCACTCCCATCATTTCAAAATTAATCATTGTGTAAAGGTTTAATTTTTCAGTTGAAAGGCGTTCTGCTAAATGTCTTGAACCTCTCAAACCCAGCTCCTCAGCAGTAAACAAGGCAAAAATAATGCTTCGTTTATTATTCTTCATAGCACCAAAATACTTTGCCATAGCTAAAACAGTGGCTGTTCCAGAGGCATTATCATTAGCACCATTTGCGATGGTATCATTTGTAACTGGACGCGCTCTAAAACCAATATGATCATAATGTGCTCCAATAAGGACTACCTCTTTTTTTAGAATTGAATCTATTCCTTCTAAATAACCCACAATATTATAAGCTTCTAAGTCATTTATTTTAAAGGAATCTCGATACGTGCTAAAATAAGGAGTAACATCGTAGGATAATAATTTTTTTTCTATGTATAATGCCGCCTGCTCTATGCCGTGGCTTCCGGTGTCCCGTCCCTCAACATTATCTGCAGCTAAAAAACCAACCATGCTTTTAATCTCGTTCGCAGACATCTCATGATTATCAATGCTTATTTGTCCTTGACTATTACAGTTAAAAACAATTAAAACTCCTAAGACTGATAATAAATTTCTTATAAATGTGTTCATAGGTCATAAAGATAAAAAAATGAAAAGGTATCTAGTTGCTTTTTTAACCTTAGTTTATGAGAACACTTCCATTAGGTGGTAATAGAGCATAATTCATCTAAAATGATTAAATTGTAGCAATAAAGATTTCTTCAAATGTCTTCAGTCAAAACAATATCATATTCAATGGTTATCGAGACTAGTGATTTTTTACATCGTATTGAAGCCAATCAATTTAACTTATTTACACAGAAACTCCACAACGGTATTTATAATCTCTTAGTGCGATTTCAAGCAACTATTGTTAAACATAATGACAACACTTACGAGGTCACTTTTAACAGCGTTACAAATGCCGTGTTATGTGCCTTGAAATTACAATCAAATTTCAAATATATTACTCCAAAATTTGACAAATCTATTCGTGATTTAAAATTAGGAATTACTCAAGGAAAGTCAAAAAAGTCAAAGATTCTAGCAACAAGAATGTGCGAAGTCGTGGTAAACGATAAGTTTGTGATTTCAGAAGAAGTAAAAGTAGCTTACAACCAAGAAAACAACAATAAATTTATTAGTAGAGAGGGTATAAAAATTTTAAAATTAAAAGAGGAAATGTTTCTGACCCTTCTCATGAACCACCTGGAAACTATTTGGAACAATCCCGATTTTCAAGTTTCTGAATTTAGCCATAAATTAAGCTTGAGCAACTCACAATTTTATAGAAAACTCAAACAATTAACAGGAAAATCTCCAAGCACTTTTTTAAGAGATTTTAGACTAAACAGAGCTTTGGTAATGCTACATTATAAAAGAGGCAATATTGCTCAAATATCGAATAAAACAGGTTTTAACACACCAGCTTACTTTTCGAAATGCTTTAAACACAATTTTAAAATTTTACCCTCAAAATATCTTCAACAACACACCTAAAAAAGCAACATTTAAATAAGCATTGTGACGGGATTTTCAATATATCCTTTTAAAGTTTGAAGAAACTGAGCTCCTGTAGCACCATCAACCGTTCTATGATCGCACGCCATTGAAAGTTTCATAGTATTCCCTGCAATTACTTGTCCATCTTTAACAACTGGTTTCTGTACGATTGCTCCTACTGAAAGAATTGCCGAATTTGGTTGATTAATTATGGATGTAAAACTTTCAATACCAAACATACCAAGATTAGATATTGTAAAAGTACTTCCCTCCATCTCATCAAGTGCTAACTTTTTATTACGTGCTCTTACTGCATAATCTTTTACAGCGATATTAATTTGCGGCAATGATTGCTCATTTGCAAAACGCACAACTGGAACAACTAGACCATCAGGAACTGCAACAGCAACACCAATATGAACATGATTATTCATTCGCATCTTGTCGTCAAACCATTGTGAGTTTACCTGTGGATGTTGTTTCAGTGCAAGAGCACAAGCCTTTACAATCATATCATTGAAGGATATTTTTGTCTCTGGGAGTGTATTGTACTGACTTCTAAAGGCAATAGCGTTATCCATATCAAACTCAACATTTAAATAATAATGCGGTGCTGTAAACTTGGATTTTACTAAATTTTTAGCAATTGCTTTGCGCATGTTAGAATTAGTAATTTCATCAAAATCTTCCTGGCCAACGGGTATAAACTTAGCAACAGAGGCTGAGGTTGAAGCAACAGGTGTGAAACTTTCAATATCGCGTTTAATAATTCGACCATTTTCTCCAGAACCTTGAACTTGGGATAATGATATATTTTTTTCCTCTGCTAATTTTTTAGCAAGTGGTGATACAAATAATCTGCCTGAACTATTGACTTTGGGCATATTTTGTATATCAGTTTTTTTGACCTCTGGAACGGTTTGAATTTCAGGAATATCAATCGTCTCAGCAACAGTTTCAACTTGACTATCTGTAATACCATCAACCTTAAAATTGGTGACAAGTTGTGACACTTCAGCCCCTTTAGGACCAATAACAGCTAATAAAGAATCTACTTTTGCCGATTCACCTTCTTCTAGGCCAATATGTAATAATGTTCCTGACTGGAACGACTCAAACTCCATTGTTGCCTTATCAGTTTCAATCTCAGCTAGAATATCTCCTTCCTCTACAGTATCTCCAACTTTTTTAAGCCATGAAGCAACCGTTCCTTCTTCCATTGTATCACTTAAACGCGGCATGGTCACCATAACTACACCTTCAGGTATTTCTGCCACGTCTGTCTTAACTTCTTCAACAGCCTCCTCAGATACAACCTCGTTTTCTAAACTCTCTAACGGTTTAGTTCCCTCTAGAAACGCTGATATATCCTCTCCTTTTTCTCCAATAATGGCTAACAACTCATCTACTTTTGTCGTTTCTCCCTCAGCAACACCGATGTGCAATAAAACGCCTTGATAAAACGATTCAAACTCCATTGTCGCTTTATCTGTTTCAATTTCAGCTAATATATCTCCTTCCTCTACGGTGTCTCCAACTTTTTTAAGCCAAGAAGCAACCGTTCCTTCTTCCATCGTATCGCTTAAACGCGGCATATTAATTACTTCTGCCATAATTTATAATTTATGTGGTAAAAATGGGTAATCATCTTGCTCATAAACAGCGTCATACATAAGGTTTTTATCAGGATATGGAGATTCGTCAGCAAATTTTTCACATTCACTTACCAAGTTCTTCACCCGCTTATCGATTTCTTGTATCTCTGAATCTGAAGCATATTTCTTTTCGAGTATAATATCCTTTACTTGAGTAATTGGATCAATCTTCTTGTATTCCTCAACTTCAGATTTGGTTCTGTAATGTTGAGCATCACTCATTGAATGACCTCGGTAGCGATATGTCTTCATCTCCAAAAATGTAGGGCCGTCACCTCGTCTTGCCCTTTCAATAGCCTCATGCATGGCCTCTGCTACTTTTACAGGGTTCATTCCATCAACCGGACCACACGGCATTTCATAGCCTAATCCGAGTTTCCAAATATCGGTGTGATTTGAAGTTCTTTCGACGGATGTTCCCATGGCATAACCATTATTTTCACAAATGAACACAACTGGTAATTTCCAATTCATAGCCATGTTGAATGTTTCGTGAAGTGATCCCTGACGAACAGCACCATCTCCCATGCAACATAGTGTTACAGCACCTGTGTTGTGATATTTATCTCCAAAGGCCATTCCTGCTCCAAGAGGTATTTGACCTCCAACAATACCGTGACCTCCGTAAAACCCTTTTTCTTTTGAAAAAATATGCATGGATCCCCCAAGACCTTGAGATGTTCCTGTTGATTTACCATACAATTCTGCCATCACCCTTTTGGGATCTACCCCCATACCGATTGGTTGAACATGATTTCTGTAAGCAGTAATCATTTTATCTTTGGACAGATCCATGGCGTGCAGTGCTCCAGCTAGAACAGCCTCTTGTCCATTATATAAATGAAGAAAACCTCTTACTTTTTGTTGTATATACACAGCAGCAAGTTTGTCTTCAAACTTTCTCCAAAACAACATGTCTTCATACCACTTTAAGTATGTTTTCTTAGTAACTTTTTGCATCGCAAACAATACCTTTTTGTTAATAGGATTACAAAAGTAACACTTTAACTAGTAATAAAAAAAACTGATAATTGTAAAAATTTGAATAAAATTCTGTTTGCGCAATCGCAAACGTTATAGTACTGCCTTATCGAATAAAAGAGGTAGTAAATTTGCTAAAGAATTTGACTTAACGACCTTACCTGTTTCACCTTTAAAATAAATTTCAATGGGACTTTCTTGCTTCACCTCATATTCTGCAATTGCTTGTCTGCAAGCACCACAAGGAGGAATTGGTTTTGAAGTGGTGTTTTTAATTGATCCAGCAACTATTGCCATTACTAAAATTTTAGTTTTAGGATAATTTGAACCAGCGTAATAAATGGCAGCTCGTTCAGCACACAATCCTGAAGGGTATGAGGCGTTTTCCTGATTATTGCCAGTAATGATCTCATTATTGTCTAACAAAATTGCTGTGCCTACGTGAAATTTAGAGTAAGGTGCATATGCGTTTTCTCGAGCCGTCATCGCTTTTTTCATTAAATTTTGGATTTGCAATGGAGTCTCTGTTAAATCATCAAAAACAAAAAAAGTTGATTTTATATTTACTTCCTTCATGTTTACCTATTTTTTGGGTTGTGAAAAAATAAAACTCTTTTAGACAAAAAAACTATTGTAAAGTACAATAGTTTTTTTAAAATAACATACCAGCATCTTTTAATATTCGCTGTACTCTCCATCTCCAAAATTAAAAGTCAATGAAAAACGCAGTGTGTTTTCTAATGGACTTTGGATTTTTGAAGCCGAAAACAAATAAGATAAATCTATATTGATTGCAGTGTATTTAAAACCTGCCCCTAAAGCAAAAAACTTTCTCGCTCCCTTTTCTTCACTTTCATTAAAATATCCTGCTCTTAGCGCAAATGAATCTTGATACTGATATTCTGCACCTAAGGCGTACGTAAACTCTTTTAATTCTTCACTAAAACCCCCAGGTGCGTCACCAAATGATTGAAAAACACCAGAGATAAAACTAACATCCTGAGACTTCCCTGAAATAATTACATCTTCTGTTTCACTTATCAAGGTATCTTCACCTTCCTCATAGCTTCCACTACCATTATCATCCTCAAATTCTATTTCAACACCCAAAATTGGTGGTGTAGGAACCATTAATTTTGCAATTTCAGCCGTTACATTTAATCTATTGTAATCATCAAAAATAAAATCAAATCCTCCTCCTAACCTAAGTGTTGTTGGTAGAAAATTTTCTCGCCCTGCGTCATCATATTTAATTTTTGGACCAAGATTTTGAATCGCAAAACCTGCTCTCCAGCGACCATTAAAATTGTTGTAAGCATCTTCCTCACCTTGATAATATCCTCCTATATCAACACCAAAAGTGCTTGCAGCGCTGGCGTTATCATCAACAGCTTGTATTTTTAAATCTGATCGCAAATAACGCATACCTACTGCTAAGGAAAATTGATCCGCTAAACGTAACGCATAAGAGGCATCAATTGTTAACTCATTTGGCTTTTCGATCAAGGCCTCTGAAAATTCATCTTGTACAATTTCTATCTCTCCTAAACTAAAATATTTTAAGCTCAACCCAAAAGCGCTGCCTTCGCTCAATCTATTGTAATAAGTTATATTTCCAAGAAAAATATCATTTACTAATTTACTTAGGTAAGGCGTATAACTAATTCCTAAACCCGATTTAGTTTCTGAAAACCCATATTTGGCTGGATTCCACTGCTGAGAATAGGCATCAGCTGATGTCGCCACTCCCATGTCTCCCATTCCGGCAGCTCTCGCATCCGATGCGATTAATAAAAATGGTACGCCAGTCGTTATTACTCTGGTATCATTAGAGTAAGGAATAATTTCGGTTAAGGTTTGAGCTTTAACTTGAAAAAGTATTCCAATTACCATTAAAGCTGTCGTGTAGTTCTTCATGTTGATTTAAATTTAATTATTGTTATCACTAACATTAATCGGTCACAAATATAATTGTTTCTTATAGTATTACAAGTTTTTGATATTTTTCAACCTGTTTATTGAGTTGACTTGATCTTACAGTAAGTTTATAAACGTAAACTCCTTTGGCTATTTTATCACCAAAGTCATCTTTCCCATCCCAAGTGATATCTCTCGAAACAGACGTTGTATTTTTAATTCCCCCAGAGGTTTGACCATTGATTGTTTTGACCAACTTTCCAGAAACAGTAAATATCTGTACTGAAACGTCTAAAACCTCTGAACTATTGTGATTAAACCAAAATTCTGTATAATTCACGAAAGGATTTGGATAATTTAAAACATTATCTATGACCAAAGACTCATTCTGATCATAAACTACAAATTGAAGTTCTGACGAGGCTGAATTATTATAAACATCCCATGCCTTGAAAGATATTGTGTGCAAACCAGGATCTAAATCCCTAAAAGGATAAGATAATGACCCACTTTGGTAATCATCGATATCACTTTGATAGTAGTCATTTAACTTAAAAGGATTGGTCTCATCTCCATCAATAATTGCTACAATGTCATGACCAATACCACTAGCTGTATTAATGCCATTTTCATCCTTTAATTTTGCCAAGAGCGTTGGCGATTCGTTAGTAATCCCTCCCGAAATGAAATTTTCATCATTCATAAACAACATGATTTCTGGCCCTTCATTATCTTCGGGTGCATTTTCATTAACACCCCCAATTCTTATATCAAAATTAGCACCTCCACGATCTTCTAGGACATCTAAAGATTTAGCATAAAAACTAACTTTCCCATTACCTTCCTCTAAAGTAATATCTCGAGGAACTACAAAATCAAACTCAAAAACCCCGTTAGTAATTGTCGCTTGACCTCTAAAAATAGTTTCTCCTAAAGTATTGAAATCCAATATTATCAATTCTCCGTTTTGCGTTGTGCCATCATTTCCTAAAGTAGAGCGTTGAATATCCTTATCAAAAATTGTCGCTGTTAAAACACCTGAATAATCTGACAAAACTACACCAAGTTCATCAACAATCTCGCCCTTTATTTTTGCTCTACTCAAAGCATTTAATGGCTCTATTTGACCACTGATTGGAGTATCATTTATTTCTGTTAAACGAATATTTGGCTTAGGAAACGCCAATTTCATCGCTGGGTCTCCAATAAAAAAGACAAGTCGCCTTTGCTCAATGCCCCCGATAATTTGGTCATTCTTCGTAAGCCTCAGGGCTTCAGCCATAGAAGGATAATCATCAGAGCCAAATGCAAACAAATACTTTTCTAAAACAACGTTAAACGCAACACCAACGCTTACGAATATTTGTCTTGTTGTTGTTATTAGGCCAATCGCACCACCTTCTTTATTCCAATACAAGTATTCTCCGGCAGCCGGGCGGAGTGGGTTATCAAATTTTGTATATTCACATGTAACTGTGACAAAACAATTGAGTTTACAAGGGTTTTTTAATTCTTGCGCATTAATTTTATCAAAAATTCGCTCACGTGCGATACCATCCTCGCCACCATGACCAAAGTAATTAACGACCAAAGCTCCAACCTCAATTGCATCAAAAATCGCCTTATTTACATCCGGATAACGTTCACCACCTGCAGTAGATTCTTGAACAAAGGCATCCGAGTGGATTTTAATAACATTCACATTAGGTTTATCTTCTGTTACAATTTGTCCAATGTTATCTGTTGTACCTTGAATAATCGTTTCCCAAGACTCATCAACATCATCTGAAATGGTGATGAAATTATTTCTCCAACTCCCAAAGGCCTCCTCATCGTAATAGGATTGAATTTTATCAACCAATTCTTTAGCACGCTGAGGTGTATCGGCCAAAATTCGTCCTACAGCAATATCCAGTTTATCTGATGTTGACATGGATCCCTCATTTTCGTCCATCATACCAAAAAAATCATCTGAAACAAATGATGCAGACAAACTAAAACTATTTAAAGAATTCCAAGCAGGAACAACATTAGTGTTTTTAGAAATCCTGTTTTTATAATCAAACGATGCATCCCCAAAAAGACATAAATATTTTATTCTTTTATCAGGTGTACTCGCATTCTCATAGACATATTTCATAAAATTTCTAATGGCAGATATATCTTGATTCCCAGAACTAAATTCGGTATAAATGTCATCGAGATCGTATACCTTCACATTCAGGTCATATTGATCTCTATTAATTTGAGCAAGTCTTTCTGCTTGTGAAAACATGTCATTTCTTGTGACTATGATGTAATCAATATCTTGAAAATTCCCATTATTGTCTTTAAAAACAGTTCCTTTGATATTTTGGTTGTTGACACTCGTATTTGCCTCTTTCTTTGGCTCAAAATAGTCTGAAGGGTCTACAGCCAAATAGCATCTCATTTCGCCTAATCGTGCTTTAAAACTTAACACCGAATCATCATCGGTATTCAGTTTTCTTGTCACATTATACTTGTCGGTTATATCCCATACTTCACTTATATTTGAAGCATTTGAAATAGAGTATTGAGCTACACCACTTTCTGAAGCTACCATGTTGTTTTTAAAAATAAATTGATTCCCAGTATGAGTCAAGCTTCTTGTTGCTTCAATTCCAATATAATCTAAATAGCCCGTTGATGAAGGGTTACCATTATTTTCATAACTCAAATTGATTGAAATGGGTGAGGAATTTACAATCAAATCTCCTACAAAACTGTCTTGAGTTGCTAAAACTGGGTCATTAATCGCTGCGAAATAAAAATTATCAATATCTACACTGTTCACTTTTAATTGCATTGAGGTGGGAACTGCTCCGACTGCTGCAGTGAATACCCTGACATTTACAGGTTCGGAGGTAATCAGATTTTCAAAATCAAAATTAAACACTTTATCACTGTCAAAATCAAACCTGTCACCAAACCAACGTCTACCTAGTTTTGCTAAATTAAATTCATCAACTTCATGAAATTGATAATCTTGAAATGTATCAATTTCAAAGTCAACAGGATCATTTGGTTCAACCAAAGATTGAATTCGTTTACCTAATCCACTTCCAATATGGACATAATAATGTGCTTTATCGGAATAAGGATTAATATTTGAATTGTTTTCAGAGTTATATCCTTTCGGTCCCTCACCGTAAAAAAGAATGTAATCATTATTATTGAATTCCCCGTCCTCCTCTCCTTTAACGACAACTGCATTTTCTACTAAATCAATTGGATAAAATTCATTGTTTGACAGTGGAAGTGATTTTCCTCCATGACCATAAATTTTAATTGCTTTTGGGTTAACAGAATTGACGTTTACTCCCAAACTAGACAAAAAACTCTTAGACAACTTAAACACCCCTGTTGTATCAATATGAAATTTATACCAGGTGCCTTGACTCAATACAGAATTCACAATTTCTTGGGAATTTCTATTAAATTGGTTTCCTTGACTTGAACTGTATTTAATTTTAAAAGAGGTGATTTTCTTAAACACTCCTTTTTCCTGAATCACTGGGGACATTTCTAAATGTAGCCAATGTTTATCTCTTGAAATTGAATTTTTAAGTACATATATAGGTTTAACCGGAATGGTTTTAGGATCTACATCTCCTAATTCTGCTCTAGATATTGACGTATAATTTACTTCGTCTAACAGAACAGACGCTTCATCTATATGGCTATTTGACTTCCATTGAGCAAAAAACAACAGCCCTTTTTCTGATGAAAAATTAAAATTTTCTTTATTAAATTGTGGAACTTGAAAGTCAGAGGTTTCAAGCGACAAAGTCTTGACGCCTTTCCAATTAATTTGAAAGCTTTTAGTTTGCGAAAAAGTGAGCGTTGTAAGGCATGTAAAAAGAAGAAAAATAATTTTTTTCATACACAATAAACGTCTAAAAAAATGTGTTAGTATTATGAATTAATTTTTTTTCAAATTTACGATAATAAATTAGTTTGTCTGACGTTTTGAAGAGATAATATCGTGTCAAAATTGCATCAAAAATCCGATGTTCTGTTCAAAAAACAGGATGAAATGCACTTTTTTTCGTGAATTTTATCAAAAAAGCATTGTAGTATGAGCTATATTAGTTATATTGCACCACCGAAATTTAATCGACTTACGTAAAAGTATGGATATGAAAAACACTATGACACTAAGGATAATAACAGTTTTTATACTGTCTTTATCCATGTTCAGTTGTAAAAAATCTTCGAGCTCTAAAAATAGCTCAAGAGCAACTGGATGGAAAATTAATGCCAAAGAAGGAGGATTTCAATACAATACTGACTTTGAAGAACAGGCAACTGCGCCAGGACTTGTCTTTATTGAAGGAGGAACATTTACAATGGGAAGAGTTCAAGATGATGTAATGCATGATTGGAACAATTCACCGAATCAACAACACGTGCAGTCTTTCTACATGGACGAAACTGAGGTTACCAACATGATGTACCTCGAGTACTTAGATTGGATAAAAGCAGTCTATCCACCAAGTGAGCCTCAATATAAAGCCATTTATGAGGGTGCTTTACCGGATACTTTGGTATGGAGAAATCGATTAGGTTACAGTGAAGTGATGGTAGATAACTATCTACGTCACCCTGCCTATGCTGAATACCCTGTCGTTGGAGTCAGTTGGATACAAGCTGTAGAATTTGCATCGTGGCGTTCAGACAGAGTTAATGAACTTTATTTAGAAGATGCTGGGTATATAGAACGAGATGCAAAAATTGCTGCGAATTCAGAAGCGAATTTTAGTACTGACACCTATCTTATTGCTCCGTCAATGTCTTATGGTGGTAATGATAGTATTACCAATCCAATAAAATCGAGAAGACGAGTCACCACAACCGCTGCTGGAGATACCATTAATGTTTACGCCTCACGTGAAACTGGTATTATCTCACCTAAATATAGATTACCGTCAGAGGCTGAATGGGAGTACGCTGCATTAGGGCTCAGTGAATTAAGAGATTATAATGTCTATCGAGGTAGAAAAAAATATCCTTGGGATGGTCAGTATACAAGATCCGGAAATCGAAAAATTCGAGGAGATCAATTAGCTAATTTTAAACAAGGAAAAGGAGATTATGGCGGTATAGCCGGATGGTCTGATGATTTAGCTGATCATACTGGTCAAGTAAAAAATTATGCGCCAAATGATCACGGATTGTATGATATGGCGGGAAATGTCGCTGAATGGGTTGCTGATGTTTACAGACCCATTGTAGATGATGAATTCAACGACTTTAATTATTACAGAGGTAATGTTTACACTAAAAATGCCATAAATGATGATGGAACTGTAAAAATAGTATTACCTAACGAAGTGGAATTTGATACACTCTCAAATGGAAAATTAATTGCAAGAAATTTACCTGGGGAGATTAAAAAAATAGCTGTCGATGATAATGAGACCTATTTAAGAAATAATTTCGATAGGAGTGACAACAGAAATTTCAGGGACGGTGATAAGCGTTCATCTCGTTATTTTGAAGACTTCAATGATGATGAAAGTGAAGAGACTTCTACAAGAAAAATGTACAACTCTCCAAAACATAATGTAGAAAGAGATGCCTCAGGTCAACTAATTAAAGAGTACGACAAAGAAAACAATCGAACTTCCATGATTAACGATGAAGTTCGTGTTTACAAAGGTGGTTCTTGGAAAGACCGTGAGTATTGGCTTGACCCTGCTCAACGACGCTATTATCCTCAAGATATGGCAACAGATTTTATTGGATTCCGTTGCGCAATGTCGAGGTTAGGATCAAAGTCGAAAGCAAAAAACAAAACAAAAAATTAATACTGAATTGTATCAATAATTTAAGTCCTTTCGATATTTCGTTAGGACTTTTTTTATTACATTTATTTCTATGACCATCGAAATTCTGCATCAAATTTTCCTAAGATCTAATTCTGTCTGTACAGACACTCGAAAGGTTCAAAAAAATGATTTATTTTTTGCTTTAAAAGGAGAAAACTTTAATGGAAATCTGTTTGCCCAAGAAGCGATTGCAAAAGGAGCATCACACGCTATTATTGATGACGAAAATTACAAGACTACAGAGGGTTGTATTTTAGTTGATGATGTATTAAGTGCTTTACAACAACTCGCTGCATTTCACAGGAGGTATCTTAATATCAAAATACTCGCACTTACAGGAAGTAACGGAAAAACAACAACCAAGGAATTACTTCATACAGTCCTTTCGAAAAAATTCAAAACGATAGCAACACGTGGTAATTTAAATAATCACATTGGCGTACCCTTAACCTTATTAAACATGAATAATTCAACGGAGATAGGAATTATTGAAATGGGTGCAAATCACTTGAAAGAGATTGAATTTCTTTGTAACCTAGCGCAACCAGACTATGGCTATATTACCAATTTTGGTAAAGCTCATCTAGAGGGATTTGGAGGTGTCCAAGGAGTAATTAAGGGTAAAAGCGAGCTTTATCATCATTTAATAACGAATAATAAACTGATATTTTTAAATACTAATGATAACAAACAAGTTGAGATATTGAAGGGTTACAAATCAACCTTTTCCTTTGGATCTCATCCTAAAAATGACGTAATTATACATCTTGTCGATGTCAATCCTTTCGTAGTTTCAAAATTTAAAAGTACGATTATAAATAGTCAACTTATTGGCAGTTATAACTTTTCGAACATTTCAGCTGCCTTAACCATAGGTAACTACTTTAAAATAGATATACACTCGATAAAGGATGCGATTGAACAATTTGAACCTAACAGCAATCGATCACAACTCATTAGCAAACGTTCAAACAGTATAATTTTAGACGCTTACAATGCTAATCCAACCAGTATGAAGGCTGCCCTCGATAATTTCATTAAAATGAAAACTACTACTAAAATTGTCATTTTAGGGGATATGTTTGAATTAGGTGAAGATGCTCATAAAGAGCATACATTTATTGCTGATTATTGTAATAGTCTCAACTTAGATAAAGTGTACCTCATAGGTGAAAATTTCTTGAAAATAAATACTGATGGTCCTACATTTAAATCCTTTGAATGTTTTAGGCATAATGTAGATTTTTCATCACTTGAAAATACTACAATTTTAATTAAAGGATCAAGGGGGATGGCTTTAGAGCGTATTTTAGATATGTTTTGAATTCTTTGTTCCTGCCAATTCATAACATCATGACAGCTCTGTAGTTAAATAAAAATGATTTTTGTAATTTTAGAGAATTAATGCGTTTTTTATTTAACACTTTCAACTCTAACATATGAAAGATCTAAAATATCTGTTTGCTTATACGGTACCTTTGTCGGCTTTTATTTCTTTTGAATCACATGGATTTGGAACTTATGCTGCTGTTTTATATGCCTTTGTAGTGCTCCCAGCTTTTGACTTAATCTTTGGAGAGGACTCCTCTAACCTAACCAAAGAAGATGCACGAAATAAGAAGAATAAATGGCTTTTTGATTTAATGTTGTATCTGAATCTCCCCCTTGTTTTTGGATTATTATTTCATGTGTTCTCAAAATTTGAGCAAAATGAATATCTGACCTATGAAATAATTGGCTTGGGTTTATCAGCAGGAATCCTATTAGCGACTAATGGTATCAATGTCGCACATGAACTTGGACACAGAAAAACCTATATCAACCGATTTATAAGTAAGTGTTTATACATGCCTTGTCTTTACATGCATTTTTATATAGAACATAATTTTGGACATCACTTGAACGTAGCAACGTCGGAGGATGGTGCTACTGCAAAATACAATCAGAGCTTATATTCCTTTTGGATAACCTCTGTTTCAAAGCAATATATCGATGCTTGGAGACATCAAATGCAATTGTTGAAAAGTCAAAAATCATCATTTGTTTCGGTTAAAAACGACATGTTATGGTATCACCTAATTCAACCAATTTACTTATTGTTAATTTATTATGTTTTTTCATTAAACGTCATGCTTTTTGCGATAGGTATTGCAGTTGTGTCATTTTTGTTTTTAGAAAGCATCAATTATATAGAACATTATGGTCTGAAGCGTTTTAAAGGCAGTTCGGGACGCTACGAAAGAGTACAACCTTATCATTCATGGAATTCAAACTTTAATATAGGAAGAATTGTCTTGTACGAACTAACACGACATAGCGACCACCATTATAAATCAACAAAAAAATACCAAATTTTAGAAAGCTATGAAAACAGTCCAACACTTCCTTTGGGATACCCTGCTTCAATTTTGTTAAGCTTTATACCACCTCTATGGTTTTTTATCATCAATCCACTGGTTCCAAGCGACATGAAAAAAAATAAATCAATGCGATGATAGATTGATAAATCAATCGCCGTTTTATGCAATAACAGAGGAAGAATCGTGTCTAAAAATTCCCTTGAGACGTTTAATATAGTGGGTCATACTGGATTCGAACCAGTGACTTCTACCCTGTCAAGGTAACACTCTGAACCAACTGAGTTAATGACCCATTTAAAATAAAAAAAAGCCCACTTGGGTAGTGAACTTTTGTGGGCGACAAGGGATTCGAACCCCTGACCCCTTGGGTGTAAACCAAGTGCTCTGAACCAACTGAGCTAGTCGCCCTATTTTGTGGATTGCAAATATAAGTCAGAATTTCATTCTACCAAATATTTTTAAATAAAATTCTAAATAATTTCAGCCACAACAAAGGTACTACCTCCCACATAAATCAAATCATTTATTTGAGCGCGGTTTTTTGCATTTTCAAGACCTTCGTTAACTGAGTTGTATGCCTCTCCGCGATAACCTTTTTGTGTAAAATATTCTTTCAGGAGTATCTCACTTAAACCACGTTGCACACTGGGCTTACAAAAATAATATTGAGCTTCAATAGGAAATAAGTCAATGATGGTGTTGAGGTTTTTATCATTGACAACACCTAAAACAATATGTAATTTGTGAAAGTCCATTGTTTTAATTTGATTCATTGTAAACACCAAACCTTCCCGATTATGAGCAACATCTGCAATGATTGTTGGATTCTTTTCAATAATTTGCCAACGGCCCTTAAGGCCCGTATTTGTGATCACTTTTCTGAGACCGTTTACAATACCTTTTTCATGAATTTTAAATCCTTTTTTATTTAATTCAAGAATGGTTTTTACAGCTAATTTAATATTCAAAGATTGATAAGAACCCTTTAAATCAGAATCGTAATCCATTTGAGACACTTCATCAGTAAAAGATATCGGTGCTTTATTTTTATAAGCTATTTGTTGAAATACGGGTTTTGTACCTACATTTGTTTCTCCTATGATTACAGGAATATTTTCTTTAATAATCCCTGCTTTTTCAGCAGCAATTTTCTCCAAAGAATCTCCCAAAAACTGTGTGTGATCAAAACCAATATTAGTGATTACAGAAACTTCTGGAATAATAATATTTGTTGAATCCAATCTTCCTCCAAGGCCTACTTCAACAATAGCAATGTCAACATTTTGATGAGAAAAAAACTTGAAAGCCATCCCAACTGTCATTTCAAAAAATGAGAGTGAATTCGTTTCTAAAAAATCTCGATTAGATTGAATAAAATCAACAACATAATGCTTACTTACAGGGTTTCCATTAATTTTAATTCGCTCTCTAAAATCTCTCAAATGAGGAGATGTATACAAGCCAACTTTATAACCTGATTCTTGTAAAATAGATGCCAACATATGGCTTGTTGAGCCTTTTCCATTGGTTCCCGCGACATGTACAGATTTGAATGTTTTCTCTGGATGATTGAGATATTCACTAAACAAATGAATATTAGTTAAATCTTTTTTGAAAGCCACCTTACCCTTATTTTGGTACATAGGTAATTTTGAAAACATCCAGGTAACAACATCCTCGTACTTCATATTACTGAGTTACGCTAAAATTTATAATTACAAAACCAATCTGTTTTGAAGGCGCCTTGTCATTTGCAGGCCATTTATACGTCATTGCAGTTTTTCTTGCTGCGTCATAAAGGCATAATGGTCCTGTTGTTCCTTTTTTTCCAGGACTAGCATTAGAGACATTTCCGTTTTTATTCACCTCTATCTCGACTACAACAATGCCTTCTTCATCACAATCTGGAGTAAATATTTTTTTTGTAGGTTGACCTCGTCCTTTTAATCCATAACCATTACCTCCTTTTCCTAAACCAGCCTCACCAAAATATGACGGGGCATAAGGGTCACCATTAAGTTGTCCTTTATCACCCAACATATTATCATTCCCTTCACCAAGTGAGTTTGAATTATTATTAGCGATACCTCCAATTAATTGGTCTAAGTTTTTCTTTTTTTCTTGTCGCAATTTTAAATCATGCTTCAGACGCTCAGCTTCTTTTTCTAAACGTAATTTTTCAGTGGCCTTCTTAATCTTTTCTTTATTTATTGCAATTGCTTTAGCTTGATCTGTCACCAATAACTTTTCTTGATTTACCTCGTTGTTTTTAGAATTTTGAGTGATTAATTGCTGATTTTCACTTGGCGGTTCATCTAGCTCCTTTGGCTGGAATTTAGACATTTTTGGCTGAAGAGTTCCTTGGCCCTTCTCTGAAACTCCAAAATTAATAGCGACGCCATATTCCTCAGGTGGATCTAAATACTTAAGTCCAACAATAAATACTAAAAAAACAAGGATGAACATTAATAATAGGGTTATTAATGCAGAATGTTCTTCATGTTTCGTTTTAAAAAACTTCATTAATTAGGAGTTACAGCCAAAACAACTTTAAACTTATTTCGATTAGCAATATCCATAACAGTTACAACATATTGAACAGGTACTGTTTTTTCTGATCTAAGAACAATGGTTGGTTTTTCTTCATTTGACAAGGTATTTATCAATTCGTTTTCGAGCATATTCTCTGTCACACGTTTATTATCGATGTAGAAGGTTAAATCTTCTGTAATGTTAACCGAAATAGATTTTTTGTTTTCAGTTTTTCCACTAGCTTTAGGTAAGATAATATCAATAGCACTGGTGGTTACTAAAGTGGATGCCAACATAAAAAAAATCAGTAATAAAAAAACAATATCAGTCATGGAGGACATATTGAATTCTGTGGTTACTTTATTTCTTCCTTTAAAATTCATGTTAAATTGGCTCGTTTAATAAATCCAAAAATTCTACAGAATTCAATTCCATTTGATGAATCACTTTATTCGTTTTTACAACTAAATGATTGTAGGCAATATACCCTATAATTCCAACAATTAAACCAGCAACCGTGGTTGTCATTGCGGTATATAGACCGCTAGCCAAAACATCCATCTGTATTGTCCCACCGGCATTTGCGAGTTCAAAAATCGCTAGTATCATACCAATAACAGTACCTAGAAAACCAATCATTGGTGCGGCACCAGAAATTGTCGCTAGAACACTTACATTCTTTTCTAAACCATATACTTCCAATTTACCTGCGTTTTCTATGGCTGTATTGATATCTTCAAGAGGTTTTCCAATTCGGGAAATCCCTTTACTGATAAGCCTTGAAACAGGGGAGTCTTCTTGAGTACACAAAACTTGAGCTCCCTCAATATTACCGATTGACACCAAATCCTTAATTTGATTCATAAAATTTTCATCTATTTTCGAAGCAGATTTTAGTGTAAATAATCGCTCAAAATAGATGTATGAAGCCGCAATCAATAAAACAAATAAAATCAGAATTATTAATTGTCCTGCAAGGCCACCACTTTTTATAAGCTCTAAAACAGATAGTGTTTTTTCAACAGTTTCTTGATCATTGAGAGTTTCAGAGATAACTTGACCCATATTTAACATCGCGAGCTTTAAATAGAACATATCATTAAAGAATTGAATTTTGATGTATAACGCTTGAATTATTAATTAAGTATTTAAAAGAGTGTTCTTGTAAAAAAGAATACAAAAGCTCCAGCTAAAAATCCAATTAAAGCCAACCATGATATTTTTTTTAAATACCAGAAAAAATCAATTTTTTCCATTCCCATTGCAACTACTCCAGCTGCCGATCCTATGATGAGCATACTGCCACCTGTACCAGCAGAATAAGCAATAAAGTGCCATAATTCATTGTCCAATGGCTCTGAAAACATACCTAAACTAGCAGCCACCAGCGGAACATTATCTATAACAGCTGACCCAACGCCTAATAGCAATACAACCAGATCAGACACTCCTCCGTCATGTATTTCTGTACCCAGCAACGGTGTATTCAGTTTTAAAAACGATGCAAAATCAAATAACACTCCGAGAGATTCTAATGCAGCAACAGCCATTAATATTCCAAGAAAAAACAATATGCTTGGAAGTTCAATTTTAGAAAGAGAATGATGAACAGGACTGTGATGTGCATTCTCATCACTTTCCTCACTATCGATAACTGTTAAACTAAACTTTGAATTACTATAAATTTCTGCAAAAATAGCAACAACACCAAGTGCCAACATCATACCTACGTAGGGTGGTAAATGAGTCACTACTTTAAAAATAGGCACAGATACAATCGCAGCGAGTCCTAAAAACAACATTGTTGAACTAAAATTACTTTTTGGTTTTCCTTTTGACTCTTTATCAACATCTATATATCCCTGAAAAGCCGGTAAAAATGTGGCAATCAAGGTTGGAACGGTCATACACACAAATGATGGCAATAGAAGATACCCTACCAAATATCCTGTACTCACTTTATTACCTATCCAAAGCATGGTCGTTGTGACATCCCCTATTGGTGACCAAGCACCTCCGGCATTAGCCGCAATAATGATTAATCCAGCGTACCATATGCGGACATTTCTATCAATTATAATCTTTTGCAGAATTGAAATTAAAACAATTGTAGCAGTTAAATTATCAATGATTGCGGACAATACAAATGCAAGCATCGCAAAAATCCATAAAATTTGTGTTTTTTTCTTGGTTGTAATAAAACCTTTAATAGTTGAGAATCCGTCAAAATAGTCAATAATTTCTACAATTGTCATCGCTCCCAATAAAAACACTAATATCTCAGAAGTCTTTCCTAAGTGATGTAGTAAAGTTTCTTCTAGTAAGTGCATTCTATTCTCATGATCTAAAGAGGTATAATCAGTCACTAATCCATGACTTGCTGAATCAAACCACTGCGTAAATGAGTCAATTCCTAGGGATATAAGAGCCCAACTAATTGCCATCATTACCAAAGCAGGGATAAGCTTATCAATTTTAATATTATGTTCGAGAGTTATAGCGAGATAACCCACCACAAATACAATGATAATTGCTGCTTCCATTTGTTATCTATTTATAATTATACCAGCTCACTTAGCGCTAGTGTAAAAGCAGTTTTACTAATTTCAGTTTTATGATGGTTGTGATCATAAATATTTTGTATCGCTGTTTTTATGATATTTGAAGTATCATCAAAAATTGCCTCATCAGTCATTTCAACACGTCGTTCCATAAAGTAGGCAAAAACTCTTGCCATACCACAGTTAGAAATGAAATCTGGAATTAAACTGACTTTACTGTCTGTGAATTCCATTATAGAACCAAAGAAAATTTCTTTATCTGCAAACGGGACATTCGCACCACAAGAAATCACCTCTAAACCATTAACAATCAAAGAATCTATTTGTTGTTTTGTGATTAGTCGAGAGGCAGCACAGGGAGCAAAAATTTCTGCTTCAAGTGACCATATACTCTCATTAATTTCCTTAAACGGAATAAGATAATCACTCTCAAGGGTATTGCTTGTTTTTTCCAAAAATAAGTTTGTAATCTCTTCAAAGGTAAATCCGTTCTCACTAATTAAGCCACCAGCTATATCAATAATACCAACCACTTTCACACCCATTTTTGCTAAATAAAAAGCAGCTGCAGCACCAACATTTCCAAACCCTTGCACGATTGCCCTTTTATTAACTATCGATCCTCCATAAATATCGAAGTAGTGCCGAAGTGCCTCGGCAACACCAAAACCAGTAATCATATCAGCAATTGTATATTTTTTTAATACATCTGGCGAATAATTTACATTATCTATGACTTTTATAACACCATGACGAAGTTGCCCAATACGATTAATTTTATCAGCTTCTGTCGGCTTAAAATGTCCAGCAAAAACTCCCTCTTGAGGATGCCAAACTCCTGACTCTTCAGTTATTGGAATTACTTCATGAATCTCATCAACATTTAAATCACCTCCTGTTCCGTAATAACTTTTCAGCAAAGGTGAGACTGCTTTATACCATCGCTCCAATACTCCTTTTTTTCTCGGATCTTTAGGGTCAAAATTAATACCAGATTTAGCACCGCCTATGGCAGGGCCTGACACGGTAAACTTAATCTCCATTGTTTTCGCTAATGATAAAACCTCGTTCATGTCAAGACCTTTACGCATCCGAGTTCCACCTCCTGCAGCACCTCCCCGTAACGAATTAATCACAGTCCAACCCTCAGCCTCTGTCTCCGGATCTTTCCAATTAAATACAATTTCTGGTGCTTTTTTTTCGTACTTCTGAAGTAATTCTTTCATATGATTATCTCCAAGATTAATGTTGCTAACAAATATAAAAAACTAAATAAGTTTTGTTAAGATATAACTAAATAATTAAGGCTTATAGATTATTCCTGAACTATGATCTACATTAGCACCAGTTACAGATTTCAAACAATTATTTTCCCCTCTTAATTTTAACACCCCCAATAAGCCAAAAACTAGCGCCTCTTTATAATCGATGATATCTTCGGAAGGTATTACAATATTATGATGAGTTAACTCTTCTATTCTCTTCATTAAAAAAATATTATAGACACCGCCTCCAGTCATAAGGACAGATGCATGTTCTACTTTACTAATTTCCTTGGTAATTTGAACAGCACAATGCTCTACATAGGTTCTCAATATATCACTCACCTCTAAATCACAGCTGTCTATTAACGGAATCACATCACTATTAACCCATTCGATACCTAAAGATTTTGGAAACTCTTTATTGTAAAAATTCAAGTTATTTAATTTATACAATAACGGCTTATTTAATTTTCCTGAAGCAGCCATCTGTCCGTCCATATCATAATGTAATCCTAAAGAAGAAACATAATAGTTGAGTACACAATTCACAGGGCAAATATCAAAAGCAATTCGATTACCCATCATGGTTCTCGAAATATTAGCAAACCCCCCAAGATTGATACAAAAATCGTACTGAGAAAATAATAATTCATCTCCAATTGGGACCAAAGGCGCTCCCTGTCCTCCCAATTGAACATCTTGAATTCTGAAATCACAAATAACCGTATGATTAGTTTGTGTACTCAATGACTGTTGATTTCCTATCTGATAAGTCAAACCTTCTTTTGGTTGGTGCAGTGCTGTATGGCCATGAGAGCAAATCGCGTCCAAATCACTGATATTATTGTTTTCAATAAATTGATTTATCAAATCTGAAATATGTATGGAATACTCTTGATCAATCTGTTCTAACGCTACAGGTGATTTAAAAACTAAATTTTTTAAAACCTTTCTCCAGCTATCGCTGTACGGTATAGTTTCAGATGCTATAATTTTAAAAAACCATTTGTCCTTCAATATAAATTGAACATAAGCCAGATCCAAACCATCCATTGAGGTTCCGGACATGACGCCAATCATTTTATATTTATTTTTTATCATATCATGTAAAAATATGCATTTGTGTTAAAAAAAACGCAATAAAACTTTATCTTTGCATACATTTTTTAACAATTCATCAATAAAATCTAAAAATGAATTTTAACCTATCAGAAGAGCATCTAATGGTCAAGGACGCAGCAAGAGAGTTTGCTGTAAACGAATTATTACCTGGAGTTATCGATCGAGATAACAAGCAAGAATTCTCAAATGACTTGGTTAAAAAAATGGGAGATCTTGGTTTTATGGGTATTATGGTTAATCCTGAGTACGGTGGAAGCGGTATGGACACAATTTCTTATGTATTAATTATGGAAGAACTATCAAAAATAGATGCTTCAGCATCTGTAATTGTGTCTGTAAATAATTCATTAGTTTGTTATGGTCTTCAGGCTTTTGGCAATGAATCTCAAAAACAAAGATATCTCAGTAAATTAGCAACCGGAGTTTTTGTTGGGGCATTTTGCCTAAGCGAACCAGAAGCAGGAAGTGATGCGACATCACAAGCAACAACCGCCATTGACAATGGAGATCATTATCTTTTAAATGGAACAAAAAACTGGATTACCAATGGTGGTCGCGCAGATATTTATATTGTTATAGCACAAACCAACAGAGACAAAGGTCATAAAGGAATAAATGCGTTCATTGTAGAGAAAGGTATGCCCGGATTTGAGATTGGACCTAAAGAGGATAAATTAGGAATTCGTGGGAGCGACACACATACTCTACAATTTAATGATGTTAAAGTTCCAAAAGAAAACAGAATAGGTGATGACGGCTTTGGATTTAAGTTTGCCATGAAAACGTTGTCAGGTGGCCGTATTGGTATTGCAGCTCAAGCTCTTGGAATCGCTTCAGGGGCCTACGATTTAGCTTTAAAATACTCGAAGGAACGTAAAGCATTTGGAACTGAAATTCATAATCATCAGGCAATTGCCTTTAAATTAGCAGACATGTACACAGAAATTGAAGCTGCAAGACATATGGTTATGAAAGCTGCATGGGACAAAGACAACGGCCATAATTATGATTTATCAAGTGCAATGGCAAAGTTATATGCAAGTAAAGTGGCCATGGAACAAACCGTCGAGGCCGTTCAAATTTTAGGAGGAAATGGTTTTGTTAAAGAATACCATGTTGAACGGATGATGCGTGATGCAAAAATTACCCAAATTTATGAAGGAACAAGTGAAATACAAAAAATTGTGATTTCTAGAAGTATCATTAAATCATAATACGTTCTTTATTTATCGTAGCGTCACTTCAATCTACGAACTCGTTTTCTGACAGGAGTAATTGTATTAATAATTCCGTTTTGAATTGTTTTCCATAGATAACTTCCAAGCCCCTTAAATTCATCTCTCTTAAAGTTCATCCTAACTGTCTTTATTTTACCTCGTTTATTCGGATTTGACTTACGAATTAATCCGTTGGCGATAGAAGTTAATAAATGATTCTCAGAACTTTTTTTAGATTTTAAAATACTGGCATGCAAATTTTTATAAAGCATTGTCATCTCGCCTTTTGATTGAATGTCATCACTCTCAAATTTAAAATCAATCTTATGTAATTCTCCACTTAGGATCTTTAGTCCTAAAATTGGGTAAAGAACCTTATCCAAGGTGTGAAATTTGAATGAGCCTACATACCCTTCCCAAAACATTTTATTGTCTTTTTTGGACAGAGAGTTTTCCAATTTTAAACGAACAGGAGCATTTCCCATCAATCGACCTTGTAATGACATATTGAGATTTAGATTTTCATTACTATAATTTTTGATATTATTTATTTGGGCATTAATTCTATTTATATAAAATTGCACTATTGTGTCTTTATGGGGAATTTGTTCTCTTACAGTTATCTTAGAATTCCTAATATTAACATGATCAATAGAAATAGGAAACGTAAGCTGTTTTAAGTGTGAAATTGGTAATTTAATTTTCTTGAGCTTATTTTGAGGCTTTCTCTTGTCTTTATAAATAGACACATCGAATCCTGATAAATCAATCGACGATGATGTGAACGTTTTGTTGATTAAAAAAGATGATAAATCAACACCAGTAATTGCTAAGGTATCAAAGGATGTATGGTATATTTCTTGACTATATTGAAATTTATCAGCAAGCAATTTTTCGCTTAGTGTTGGATATATCGTAATATTTTTAGCCTTTATAAGTTGATCAGTAACACTCGCATGAAAATTATCAAAGGATAACTTATAATTCTGTTTATCAAAAAGTACCGATCCTTTGTCCAAGTTAAAATCTACTTCAATATCCTTCAGATAAAATTTACCATCATTGGCCTTTTTTAATGACAAATCATCCATTTGAAAATTTAATGGAGTTGTGTGAAAAATTAAATTATTTTGAATAGTGTTAATAGGTTGTTCTAAATTAAAGACGGTATTTCTAAAGGTCATTTTACTTACATCGATACTATTGATGTCGTCAGCAATAAAATAACTTGTCGTTGACCGTTTTCTAGAGGTGTTACTATCTGATTTTAAATCGGTAGCTGTTGACATAATTCTTAAATTATCATATACAATACCATCTATTACAATTGATTTATTAAATAGTAACGCGGTGAAACTTATACCTTCAAATGTGAGTCGGTCTAGTGCAACATTAAACAATTGTTTATGTGCACGTATATGAGAAATGTCTACTGTTGAATGTATATGGATACTATCAATTATCAATCTACTCCTAAATATTGACGAAGAAATAGAGCCCATCGTTAATTGATATTCGGTATTGTTCTGATTACCTAGTAAACCATTAAGTTTTGAAGTGACTGTTTTTTCTAAATAGTTATTTATAAGCGAGGTTGACATCAGTATAACTGAAACAACTATGAATATTATGAGATAAAACTTTTTAGTTATCGCCACCCTTTTATGTTTGGATTAATTATTTACCAATATAACACAAAAAACCCTTACTAAATACATAGTAAGGGTTTCAAAAAAGGCGGTGACCTACTCTTCCACAAGTGTA
>Ga0206131_10000252_pt1 | contig 76586 bp, 83 predicted proteins | sample Helgoland_Spring_FD_148636 | JGI IMG/M metagenome (GOLD analysis project Ga0206131, IMG submission 148636) | Pelagic subsurface seawater microbial communities from Kabeltonne, Helgoland, North Sea - Helgoland_Spring_Bloom_20160517_1 | ecosystem: Environmental > Aquatic > Marine > Epipelagic ... | reverse complement strand
ATGTTGTAATCCCGGTTGCCTTAATTAATTTTTTTGTTAGTTCTGTACGTTCTTTTAGCCTTAACTTAGCATCTTGATTAGAAGTACTATCATCAGCGAATTGAGATTCATTGATAAACTGTTCAAATAATTTAATGTGTTTCATTTTATATTTTGTTTTATTAAACTGAATAACCGGCGTCTGATAAGTACGATTGTACTACGTCAAGTGCATCATCAAATCCTTTGTTTTTTTCTACACCCGCATTTGGTCCCCATTCTTCTTGCATCCAGTATTCTAATGACTCAAATCCTTCGTCTTCCCAATCTCTGTTTTTTGGAAATTGAGACTTAAATTCATCTCCAATATTATAAGGATCTATATCATCCCATGATTTTCTACCTTCTGTGATAAACTGTTCGAATAATTTAATGTGTTTCATAATGTTTATTTTCATTTTTTATAATCTATATATCTTTTATTTTTACAAATAAAAAGGGCAGAGATAGTAGCGAACTTTTCTCTGCCCAAGCCGTAACTATTACGGTCCTAAAATCCGATCGTATTTCAGATCGGCGTTTCTTTAAGCTCCGCAGCTATCACAATCAAGAATGTCTCTTGCAAATGACTGTGCTGAACTTTGACTAAATTGATAATATAGCGTCTTTACTCCCTCTTCGTGTGCATATAAATACAATTGATTAATATCCTTTGCTGCTACACTTGGGTGAATCATTAAATTTAAAGACTGTGATTGGTCAATAAATTTTTGTCTCTGTGCTGCCTGTAGAATTAATTCCTTTGGGCTAATTTCAATAAATGATTTAAATACTGCCTTTGTTGGAAAGTCTAAGTGTTGTACACTTCCATCTTTCTTTAAGATGTCCTCCCATACCTGTGGAGTGTTTAATCCGTATTTCTCTAATTCAGTTATTAAGTGATTATTTTTGTATATTGTCTTGGATTTTGCTAAATCTTTTACGAAATAATTAGATTTAATTGGTTCTATTCCCATGCTTACTTGACCTAGAATAAATGAACTACTTTTTGTCGGTGCGATTGCAAGCAAAGTTGAGTTTGCATATCCTGGTCTAATTGATTTAATATCTTTCTCATCATGTAGCCATCTTGAAGCCTTATCGCTTCTCTCTTTTAGCGTTGAAAATATATCATGGTTAATTGCCTTTGCTGCTAATGAATTAAATTCAATAAGTTTTGATTGAAATAGTGAATGATATCCAAGTACTCCTAATCCGATAGCTCTGTGCTCTTTTGCAAATCTATGAGCTCTTGCCATTCCTGGTAAGTTATATGATTTCTTAACAAATTCATCCATTACTGCGTTTAAGAACAGTACGTATGTCTCAATTGCATCAGTTTCTTTAATTTCATCCCAGTGTAAAAGATTTAATGAACCTAAACAACAAACAAAAGAATTAAATGAATCTGTTGGTAATTGAATTTCAGAACATAAATTTGAAGCTGTAATTTCAAGTCCTAATTCTTTATAGGGAGAATTATTATTAGAGTTGTCTTTAAACATGATATATGGAAAACCAAACTCATTGCGCTTTTGAATAACTTTAGCCCATACTTTACGTTTATCTGCATCACCATCTTTCATTTCTTGAATCCATTTGTCAGTTACCGTAACTCCATATTGTAGATTTTGAATAGGGTTTCCTTCAGTTCCAATATCTAAAAATTCTAAAATGTCATTATGTTCTATTGGCAGCCAAGCTGCGCATGCACCTCTTCTTGCTTCGGATTGTTTACATACATCGACAGTAGTATCATACATTCTAGCATAGTGTACTGGTCCGTCTGCTGTCCCTCCTGTAGAAATACTTGCACCTCGCTCTCTAATGTTTCCTAAATAAACTGAAGTTCCGCCTCCATATTTTGACATCATTCCAATCTCTCTTGAACCGTTTAAGATACTATCTAATGTGTCATCTACGTTTGATCCATAACAACTGATTGGAAGTCCTTTATCTTTTCCAAAGTTAATCCAAACTGGAGTTGATAAACTATAAAAACCCCTGGTCATATAATCCTCAAACTTATGCGCAAATCCTTCTATCTTTAAATATCTTTCTGCCGTGTTTGCAATGTCCTTAATCCTCTGTTCCGGTGTTTCCGAAATGTAACCTCTAGATAGAAACGTCCTGCTATCCTCGTTTAACCAGTAATTTTTTTCGTATTTCATGTGTAATTTTATTTAATTATTGTTATTTCCCCCTTCTGTTTCAATCCATACATGTGCTCCACAACTTAGGGGTTTATCAGGGCTATACACTACTTTGCTAGGACCTAATATTTTTACTTCATGTGCATATGTATTATCCTTGTATGTTTTACAAGTTAATACAGGATCTTTAACATTGTTCTTTCTATTAGATTTTATTACGTGTTGGTTAACGTGAATAATTGTTTTCATAATTTAAAACAAATCATCTTCAGTAATTGATTTGCTTTTCTTATTATAATCGGTACTTTTCTTGTAGAAGAAATCTCCTTCTTTAGTTGCTGTAATTTCTACATCAAACCATAATGTCTTTTCAATTTCAGTAAAATCAACATCAAATACAGGTTTCATACCGATGCGAGTTAATGAGTTATTGAATCTGTTTTTAATAAAGTTCTGTATAGTTTCTTTTGACAAAAATGAAAGTTCACCTTGCTCAAAGATCCAATCTAATATTTTACATTCAGCAACATAAGCCTTCTTGCATGCTGAATCTATTAGTTGTTCAAACTCCTCATCGAACCATTCTGGATTTTCTTCTTTAATAATATTAATAAGTTCTGATCCAAAGTTTCCGTGAATTTCTTCTTCTTTTGATGTTGCTTCAACTACATTTGAGATTCCTTTAAATAAGTTCTTCTCTTTGTTAAACGACATCATAATTAAGAACTGACTAAACAGACTTACATGTTCTATAAATAATGAGAACAGTAATACTGATTTAGTATACATTTTATCATCTCTACTTCTTGTACCGTCTAAGTATTTCTTTAAGTATGAAATTCTGTCTTTAATTGCAGGAATTTCAACTACACTTTTAAAATCATCTTCTAATCCAAGGACTCTAAGTAATTGTGCGTAAGCATCTTTATGTCTTACTTCAGATTCTGCAAAAGTCATTCCAACATCACCAACTTCTGTAATAGGCATTCTTTTATAAAGATCTGCCCAAAAAGTTTTAACATTAACTTCAATTTGTGCGATCGCAAGCATTGCTCTCTTAATAACTTCTCTTTCAGAATCAGAAACCTTAGTTTTAAAATCGTCAATATCTGTAGTGAAGTTAAATTCGGTATGAATCCAATATGAGTGTCTAATTGCGTCTTTATACGCTAACAATTGTGGGTATTCATATGGTAATATATTTGTTCTCGGTTGAAAAATGTTTTTATTCATATCTTATCGTAGCTGTGTTTTATTTAGTTAATCTATATATCATATAGATGGTATCATGGCTTATATCTATAAAATTATTTTTCAAATCTTTTTTTGAGTTCGTGAGCCTTTTCGTAATACTGGTACGATAATTTCTTATAATCTTTTCGTTGCTCATACAAGTCTCCTAGTATGTTTTTAAGAACTGAATCTTCTTTCTTATATACAACACCATTCTCACAAACTATTTCTTCTGTATTCTTCCTGCGTTGCTCTATTTGAGTCTTAGGTATTATATCTACATATGCTTCTGGTGATATATTAAACTGTCTCATTACTGAAGGATATAGTGAAGCAAAATCAAATGCGCTTACTCCAGAATAATATCCAACTATTGGTTGTTTTACAAATGCACCTGCGTATTTGCCATCTTTTTGATTATCTTTCTGATTATAATCAACCCCAATCTTGTGATTTTGCTCAGCCATCTTACGAGCCATTAATGCTTCGGTTACTGCAACGGGGCTTGCTGCTTTGTATAAAGGCATTTGTGTAATCGTTGCAAGAGTAAGTAAAACTTCCATTGATTTTAATTTTTCGTCAATATAATATACTAAAATAGAATCTACTACATTATAAAACACATACTTTTGAAAATCATTTTCATAAAGATCTTGTAGAGAGCCCGTGTGCTTTATTTTAGCAACATCAAGAACTTGGCCAGCAACAAAATCAAGGCGATTTGATTCTTTTACCTTTACCGATCTGTCATATTTGTCATATAATTGCATATAATCTAAAATACCCATATGTAAAGGTCTACTATCGTTACTATCAAGAGCTCCTGTTACTGCAATTTCAGTTAGATCTATCTGGAGTCTTTTACAACGATTTACAATATACTGCCAGTCATAGTTTATAAAATTCCATCCTGTCATCATTGGGAATTTAGGTAGGAATTTATGCAAGAACGTATATAACATGTTGTATTCATCCTTAAATTTATAGTAGCTAAACTCCCAATCTTGATCGTATTTCCTAAAGTGCTTTAGTGTGTCATCCTCAATCTTCTTGATTTGTTCGCTAGATAAATCATCAAGACCTAAGACGATAGCCTTGCGTTCAGGTGTAATAATGGAGAACGCTAATATTCTAGTTCTAGCCTCTTCCGCTTTTGGAAAACCATCTACTATTTCGGTTTCAATATCGACAAAATATGTTCTTGGCATATTAAACTCGAATATTTCTTTCCGATCATTCTCAGGAAGAGAATCCATAAAATAGACTAGAGAAAACTTATTAAAGTTTCTAGAGCGCTGTCTTTTAAGAGGACGTCCATCCCAATTTGTATATGTTTGATCTTTCCACTTTTCATCTTCACCAGCAACTACCCAATTTTCAAATTGAGATACTGGATACCTTTTAAAGGCTACCTTGCCTTCTTTGTTGTAGTATGAAACAATGACTTCGTTGGCTTTTTGTTCAATATCTAATAGCATTCTAATTATTTTAGAAGTTATATTAGCTAAAGTTGTATTGTTTCTAACATATTTGCTAGATTACATAAAAAAAGCCTAGATTTCTCTAGGCTTTATTTTAATTCGATGATACTCAAATTATTTTAATATTCAAAAGGCGGGGTACCGTAATCCTTTCTCTTAACAGCGTACCATGTTCCCTTAGTTTCAAAGTACCACCATTGTGTAGTTTCTATAATCCATATTTTACCGTTAGGTGATACTTGTTTATAACCTCCTCTAGTAAAGTTCTTAGTTACTGGTACTCCATCTTCCCATGTCTTATTAGTAGATTGTGCATCCATTGATTTGCCAGAAAAATATCCTAAATAAACCCTTTCTTCTGCATTTTCATCTTTTGCAAATTGCATTAATGCAGTAGAAGGTTTAGCTGATTCGCTTAAATTAAATGATTCAAACGTGCTAACGTATTTCATCTTTTTCTTTTTCTTTTTCTTTTTAAATATTTCTTTAGCGTCTCCTTGTCCTGATGGTACATCTCCAGAACCTGTAGTTCCTCCTGATGGAAGTTGAAGCTTACCCATACCTCCCATATTTCCTGGATGCGATCCAGAACCAGGACTAATACCGTCATATTCGTTTAATTCAGATTCTGAAAGTTTTTCATTTTTTGTGCTAGACATATTGTTTATAATTTTATTTTTTAAATTATTACCAAATGTATCCAAAATCTTCTACTTGCTTTAATTTATCAGATACATCTTTAGCATATCTTTTAATTTCTTGATCGTAGTAATTTCCAGAATATCCAGAATCTTTTTCTATTTTAGCTTGGTTAGAAGAACTTACATATCTTTGGAAATCATCAAGGATATATTGCATGTGCCTTGCTGCTTCTGATAGTTTTGCTTCGCTACCCTTTTTGTTTCTTCCTATTATAATATCTCCGTATTTTCCTTTTTCTCCTTTAACAAGACCGTCTTTAATTTGCTTAGTTATAGTATCGATAGCATCGGCAACCATTTTATCTAAAGGCATTTTTGAGGCTCTATCTGAAATAATAGTGTTGTATCTGTCTAAGTTAGCTTTCTTAAAATCTTTATCAGATTTAAAAGATATAGCGCCCGCTTTAGAGTCAGCTCTTTCATCTCTTTTTGCGGTTGTAGAATATCTTGCTTTAAGAATATCTAAATCTAAGCAATATGCTCTATCTGCTAATTCAGCAACTTTAGTTAAACTTGAAATACCACTTCCATAAGAATCATTAGAACTTGATTTGTCAAAACCAGAACTATCATCTCTTTTAGTCTTTTGTAAAGATTTTTTTCTATCTTTTGAATTGTATTTGTTTTGCCATTGCATATTCATCCATTCATTAGAACCATCTGTAATTGCTAATAAAGTATTTGCTGGAATAGTGCTAACGCCATAAGAACCACGAGCAGCGTATGGATTTTCTTTTTCGTTTGTTGTAAAGTATAAATAAACTGCGTTTTGTCTCTTTTCTTTTCTTGCTGCTTGAGGATCTATTTCAATAATATCTACATCTTGAACTTTATCAAGTGCAATTTTAGACATGTTGTAAAATGCTTTAGGAAGATCCTTAGGCATTTTGTTACCTCCAGTTAAGATGCTTGCAAGTTTTACAGATGCAAACGCCTCATTAATTAAAGATTCATTAGTCATTGAAACTAATTCTTGTGCAATTTTCTTTGCTTTAGCACCTTTATGTCCGTATGATTCTACCGTGTCTAGTGCATCATCAATTTCCATTCCATGCAATTCTCCCATGTCTCCGCCTCTTTCGTCTAAAAGATCAGCTAAGATTGATTCAGCCTCTGTAGCTTCTTTTGATTCAGTTAAAAAGTTTACAAAGTCTCTAAATGATTCATATATAAATTGTGATTTCTTTTCTTCCTTTATTTGTACTGGGAATTTCTTGCCTCCAAATTCGAATTCTTTTTTACCTTCGTCTTTTGCTTTTTTAGCGGCTGCAACGAATGCTCTACCCTCGTCGAGTTCTTCTTCATTTACTGTAATTTGTGAAAGTGCTTTTTTACCAAATTTTGAAAGTGAAATACCCTCTTCAGATATACTAAAGAATTTATTATTTCTTCGCATCCACCTAGGAGAATCGGTTGACATTTCTTTTAAGATACTATTAAACTCTTCTTGTGTAATTTTACCATCAGAAATAGCCTCAAGCATTTTATTTCTAATTTTTGCGCTTTTACCAACAGTAACTGCGGGATAGCTTTCAGTATATCTTCTCTTGATAACAATCTTAGATTCATTAGCAGAATTAGATTCTTCGATGTAATCGTTTAAACCAGCATCGTCCCATCCGTCTTCAGATGCTAATACTGCTTCAAGATCTTTTCTAGCTCCAGTTAGTTCAACTTCTGGAAAACCACTTGGTCCTTCGTTATTAACAATTTCCATTTTAACCTTATGTTTCTTAAGTAATTTTTTCAGTACTCTAGATTCTGGATCTGTTGCGTCCATTATAACCGATGCTTCAGTTATAAATTGTTTAAAATTTATCATATTACTATTTTTTTGTTTTTTTATATATTCTTTAAAAATTGATTAAACGTTTGTAGTGTACTCTCATTAGTAGACATAGATGTTTCTAATTTTAATTTTAGTTCACTATACATTGAGTGTATTTGTTTAGGAGTTAATTTTTTAAATAGTTTTTCATCATCATCTAATAATGCATTTCTAACTTGAGTTGCTGATATATTATCATTATTTCTTGGAATTTCAAAAAGGCCAAAATCAGTCCTAACTCCTAAATCTTCTCTGTATTCTGGCTTATCTACCTGATATGAATATGTTTTAATTCTATCAGATCCTGTACCCCATAACACCGGCTCATATCCATCTGCTCTCATTGTATTAAACATTAAATCTATAGCACCTCTGTCTATAACATATACCTTCTCTATTGGGTATTTCTTTTTAAGTTGCTTTAACATTTTAACTTGAGTATCTTCGTCATATGGTCTCTTAAAAGCATCTTCTTTTTTCTTATTCTTTGCCTTAACTAAAAAGATTACTACTGGATATCCATTTTGTTTATTAATTGTTTCAACAACTTTAGCATGTCCCATCGTAAACGGCTGGAATCTGCCAACAAACATGTTTACTGGTTTTTTACCCTGTTCTGGATATTTTACAGTTAATGCCTCAGTAATTGGGCTTACTTGATGCTTTAGATTTTCGTGGTTTAAGAATGTTTTAAAATTCATCATTGATAAATCTTCATTGTTTTGTAACATTACAACCGCTTCTATTTTTTTAACTATCTCATTGATTTGCTGTAGTAGATCTGCGTTAATAATATCAGTTTCTTTAATTCTTTTCTTATTAAAAGAACTCAGTGCTATTTTGTAAAGCTCAGAAAGTATAGGGTTTGAAACTAGTTCTATTGTTTTTTCATTTTTAATAAACGCAGTGTTTAGTGAAAATTCTGGAGAATCTGCAAAACCCGCTGATTCAAATTTAACTCCAATGTATTTTGATGCGTTCTTATCTATATATGCATTAAATAATTGTGAAGTTAATTCAATGTACCTAAGGTCAGCTTTCTTTTCTACTAACTCTATTTTTTCAATATCGAATGCTGAAAAGAATTCAACAATTTGTAGTAGTGCTATTTGGTACATGTCAGATGGCTTTCTATTCTCTCTTGGAGATTCAGCTTCACAAATTTTAAAATTCTTAACGCTTTTTCCATTAAAGAAATTAATTACTAAAGAATCTATAGTACTATCTAAATCGTCGTTAAGTGCTGTAGAATTTAAAGAAGAATTAAAAATACTGTACATTTTTCTAGAAAACGAAATGTCTTTAAAGTTTTCAGAATACTCAGACTCTGAAACTGACATTAGTTTAGTGAGTTCTTCTTTTTGAAGGTCGGTTAACTTACCTTGATGTAGAACCTGTGGCCTTTGTACTTCTAATATATCTGCCCATTTGTTTAGAATTTTTGGATCTCTAATTACTTTTTTAATTAATGTTTCATCAACTGGGTTAAGAATCTGGATATGTGTTAACATTAAATTGTTCTTTGGTATTCTATCGTATTTAATGTTAACCGTTTTTGAATCAATCATATAGTCAAATCCAAATTTCCAATCTAATGGCATTTCTTTTTTACCAGCATCTTCTAGCGCATTAAAGTGAGAGATTGCATTCTCATAGTACCTCACGATTGTTCTATCAACAAGATTCATTGGATTCTTACCACCACTTTTGTAATGATTAAATCCACTGTTTGTTTTTTGTACATGAAAATTTGATGCTTGTAATTTTTCAGTTACAACGCATGAATGTTCTAGCATTTGCTGAAAATCATTTATGCTCGATTCACTAAAGTAAGTTCTTAAATTCTGTAATGCCATGTTATATTATTTAGTTACCGTCCGTATTTTATTATACCCATAAGCTGGTTTATAGCAGCAAATGTACCTGTTAGTTTAAATGTCTTACCATTATATACGAACACAAGCCCTTCAGTTGGGATAATTGATTCTATTCCACCTATTCTATCTAGTCTTTTAAGTTCAGATTCAACCTTTTCTATTTGGTCAATACTTCCTCCTTTTTTAATAGCCTCGGCCTCAGTTCTAATTTGATTATGTAACCTTTGCATTTCAGCATCTGGGTTTGCAGCAACAAAGTTACTAGCATTCATTAAGATAACACTACCTAGTTCTAAGAATAAATCTTCAAATGGTCTAATGTTTTCTTTTTGCTTCTTCTTAACGTTTTCTTTATCAAATTTCTTAATCAATGCAGATTGATCCTTTCCAAGTTCTTTATCAAGACTTCTTATATTAAGAGTTTTCTTGTCATCATATGCCCATCTTAATAATAAACCTTCTTTATAATCTTGTGTTAAATCCGGAAAGTTCTTATCAATAGTTTCTCTCCACCACATTTCATGGTATCTTGAAACCTCGTCAGCATCTGTTAAATTATAACGAGTTCTTAGGTCTTCAACTTTCTTAATGAATTTTGCTTTATTAGCCTCAAAATCAATGTCCTTACCAAGTTTAATGATTTGTGGGGGAATTATTGAAAATGTTTTACCCATATCAAGCTTAAGGTCTTTAAGAGCCTTTGCAATTGATGCAGCGTATTTTGTTTCCTCTCCTATTTCATTACCTTCACCATCAGTATGTTTAATACCGTGAAACTGAATAATATCCCTGTCGTAATAGATTACATTTGGGTTCTTCGAGTAGATTAGCTCCATATTCATAAAACTCTTACCATTATTAAAAACCTCTAAGTCTTTTGCTGGTAGCTTATTTAATGAATTTGCTAAATCTTCTGCTGCGAATTGAAAAGTATCTCTTACTAATGTACTTCCATGGTCTTTAAATTTATCTTTGAATTGTTGGAGAGTCATTGGATTCCTCATATCATTAATACCTCTGGCAAATTTAACCTCTCCATCCATTACGGTTGCAAATAAGTTTTGTCCGTCTGTTTTTTCAGTAGCCTCTTCTTCAAAGTTAAGTTCGCCTCTTAAGCCAAACTCAACGATCTTTTTAAAGTCACCAAACGTTAAACTCTTTTCATCAAATGGATGTGACATATGTCCTGCTGCTCCACCTTCTAAGATTAGTTTAGATTCATAAATATTTCCGTTAGATCTCTCTACTAAGAATTCTCCGTATGATAATAATTTGTTCATTTTATTTAGTTTTTATTTATAGTATGATTATCCTAATGAACTTGTTAGCATTCCAACAGCAGCTCCATAGTCTCCATCAACTTTACCTAAAATACCATCAATAACTTCATTTGCCTTTGCTTCGTCAAAATCTTTTCCAAATGCCTTTTGTAAAACATTAGTCGCATATTCTTTAAAGTCTTCATCAGAAGTAACTTCTGCTTCATTAACAATTGATTCTTCAACCTTTACTCCAAATCCATATTTAATAACTTCACCGGATTCAAATCTTATCTCTTGAACTCCTCCATTGTTTGTGATTGATATTACAGTGCCATATTCTGGGTAAGTTTCTCCGACGATCCATTCGCTAGATAACATTGTACTTTCAGTTACCTTATAAGTTTTTCCGTCAAAATCAAATTCTTTATCTCCAGCTTCTTTAGCTTTTCTAACTGCATCTCCGAAAGCGTTACCTTCTTCAATTTCAGCTTCAGTAACTATTGATTCATTGTATAAATGAACATAGTTGCTTCCTTTTTCAGAATAAACTGATTTAATTTCAAATTCTTTTTGTGCTTTAGTATAATATGCTTTAAAGAATAAGTTACCGTCTAATTCTCCAAAGAAATGATCTGATTTACCGATAAAGAATTCAGCGTTTGGATAAAGCTCTAAAACTTCTTCTTTTGTTTTAGCCTTTAAAACATCTCTGTTAAAGTCTTTTACAAATTTAGCTTCAGTAACTACTGATTCTTGAACGTTGTTTTCCCACCAGTCTTGGAGTTTTTCAAATTCTGAATCACCCATGTTTGAAATCATAAAATCTATAATATCTTCATAGTTATCTTTTTCATCTTGATAGAATCCAGGAGTATCGATATAATCTTTACCCATGATTTTCTTGATTTGAGCCTCTCCCATGCCATCAATTTCTTCTAAGAAGTCTTCAAAATCTTTGGTGTTTTTAAAACCTTTACCTTCAGTAACTACTGATTCTTTAATTCCTAATTCTTTTAAGTTTTTAACGTATTTTCCAGCCTCTTCTTCGTTATCATCAGCAGCATGCGCCAATAAACCAGCTGCGATTAATCTTTTGTAGATTTCTCCTTTAACTAATTCAAAGTCTATTGAATCACTTGTATTTTCCCAAGTATCTGCTACAAATTCTGGATCAATCCAACCATAACCTCTTTTAATATCTTTAATCATGTCATTAAGGTCCATCTCGAATCTTTTTACAGCGCCTTCGACAATCTTTTTAGATTCATTTAGTTTAGAACTAATATCTACTCTTACATCTTCTCCTTCAAACTGTGCCTGAAATAGATTTACTAAATCTTCTGCTATTTTAGGCTCTCCAATAGACTCTAAATAAAGAGCAGTACCTTCGACTATTCCAATTCCAGACCAGCCTGCTGCGTTCGATATTCTACCAGCAACTTGCGAGATAGCGAATGTTATTTTAGATCCTGGAATTTTAATTTCCATGCCTTTGAGTTCAGCAAGCTTTACAACTACCTTTCCAATATTACCCTTAATCTTTTTCATAGTAGGGTACGCTTCTCTAGAAAAGTTAGCGTCTTCCATTGCATCAAAGTATATTTGCTTCAATACTCCTAAAGCGTGTAACTTTGAGTTTTTATTAGAGAACGCAGAATATTCATTAAATATTTTAACATATTGGTTAAACACTTTTTTAGCGTCTCTTTTACCAGTAATAATAACAGCTTCATTAGCCATATAATCTTCGAATTCTGGTGCAATTTCTATGGATTCTAAAATGTTAGCTCCATTAAATGAGTATACTCCTGATTCGTTAACTTTAATTCCTTGAATTCTGTTAAAAAATTCTTCTCTGTTTTCTTCTTCAAGTTCAGAAACTTTAGTTACTCCGTACTCTTTTAAAAGATCTCTAAAAGATCTTGCAGATTCTTCTCTTACTACTGTGTTATTAGATTCTAATTCAGCTGCGATTTTAGTCGAGTTAGTTTTTGCAAATTGTTCAAATGATTGTAATGCCATTACCTTATTATTTTATTTTTATAGTATTTTACTCTTTATATATCTCCTTCAAATTTGACCTTTTTAACATCAAACTTAAACTTTTGTTCATTGTATATTTTTTGTCTAGCCTTCGAGTGTCTAATTAGATAATTATCCCAATCTGGACTTGATATATCGTCTACAAAATCTACGATAGTAACACTGTCTTTTGATGCATGTTGCCTAAGACCACGTCCAATTGATTGTCTAATAATAACTTCTGATTTAAACGATTCTGTGAAAAATATATTATGCATTTTATTAATTGAAATACCGGTAGAAAAAGTTCCATAAGACGCTACGATAACTACTTCGTCTCCTAGCTCCATTTTCTTTTTATATTCTTCTCTAATATCCTTGTCAGTACCTCCATCAACATAGTATATGATCTTATCACCATCTTGTCTAAGTTTATCATATATTTTTTTACCATGTTCAATTCTGTGAAAAAGCACTAGGCTATTGCCACGTACTCTAGAAATAATATTACAAATAAAATTAAGACGTCCGGTTGAATTAATAATATAATTTTGCTCGAATTTAAATACGTCTTTGCTTTCATATTTATTGAAAGCCATTTCTTTAAAAGCATCTTTTGCTCCTTGTGTCGCATAATCCATTTCAATTACTTTTACTCTACATCCAGCGATATACCCTTCATTTTGTAAAAAGTTTGCACTTACCTCAGTTATTAATGGCCCAGTATACGACATTAATGTTAATCTATCTAGCGTTCCTGTTTTAGGTATAGTACCAGATAGACCATATCTATATTCTGCGTTTTTGCATTTAGATAGAATAGTTTTAATTGACTGTGATTTTGCCTTATGCGTTTCATCAATTATAACAGCTTCAAATTGGTCAAAGTATTCAGTTGGTTTTTTAATTAGCGATTGATATGTTCCTATCACTACATTCCTACCTGCTCTAATTTTTTGTCCAGAATAAATTTGTTGTATTTTAATATTGACTTGATTTTTGTAGTTGTAATCAGTAAAGTCCTCGCTTGCTTGAATTACAAGAGAAACATTAGGTACTATAAATAAAACCTTTTCTGCTTTTTGTTTTTCTAATATATATGCAACTGTTAAAAATGAAATTAAAGTCTTACCAGCAGATGTTGCTAATTCTGATAAACACTTTCTAAATTTTAATATATTAAACGCAGCGTCAATTTGATAGTCTCTTGGTTTAATTTCTGAATCATTAAAGAAGTCTGATGACCATTTTTGAAATGATTCTTGATTAATTTCACGATCAAATAATTGAGTGATTCCATGGATCTTAAGATCTATTTTGTACTCTTTACATACGTCCATTACCTCTTTCCATAAGCCGGCAGGAATCCACTTGTCGTCTTTTACATATGAAATATACCCGTCCCAAACACCTCTTTTGACAAGTGGATTAAATCTCCACGAGTCAATTCTCTTTGTTAAAGATATATTTAATTGCTCGAGTTCTAGCGCAGTAGCACTATCTATTCTCAACAATTGTTTATTCTCTGTTAAACTGAGCTCCATTCATGGCGCAGTTTTTTTATTTACGTCTACAGGTCTTTTATTACTAACCTGTTTCGGATGGCAAATCCCATATTATCTAGGGTTTTTACCGATTCTTTAAAGAATTCTAATTGGTTCTCTAAATGAGAAAGAATGATTCCGTCATCCGCCAAATCGGCTTGTATGAACTGTTCTTTCTGTCTTTCTCCTAATTTATAATCAAAGTTATAGTATTCTAGATACTTTTCACGATATCTATCAGCTAGTTTTCTTTTCTGTTCTTTTATCTTGACATTAATATATGCGATATGCTCTATTAAAATCTGACGATTTGAAAGTTGCATTGCTATAGTGTCTTCAATTCCGTTGATATATCGTAAAGATTTGGCAAGGTCTCCTATTTTACCAGTCCAAACCGATCGTTGCTCACTTAGTTTTTTATCTAGTGCTAAAATTTTATCGCTGTTTGACATTAATTGTATTTTAAAATAGTGAACTTCCTTTTTTACCCTTTACAAAGGTACTTGTCTTTAATTTCTTTTTAAACTTAGCCTTTCCTACTTCAAGTTCAGGAGCCTCTAAGTTATAATCATTAGCCTCAAAGCCTACCAGCAGCTTTAGTCCTTTAAACCTATCTCTGTCTTTGTAAAAGTCGTCTAAATCTTTTTCCACGGTTGCTGTTATATCTTCTAAATGTACCATAGATCTAATTTGCTTGTAGTAAAATATTGGTCCATTTTGGCAAGAGCTGGATTTTTAAGCTCAAAACATTTGACTACTAACTCATTTAAATCTTTGATATGATATGTATCTAATTTATTTTCTTTTAAAAATTTAGACCACATAAATACAGGACGACCTTTCTTAAGTTTTTGTATCATTTTGTTTATTCCAGTATCATCATTATCAAACAAGTACCGTACCGTTGCCATCTCATCAAACTCTTCAGTGTTTCTTCCAGCAGTTGCGAGAGCAACCGAGTTAACCATAAACTTGGCATCAATAGGGCCTTCAAATAGGGTAACATTTCTTTGAAAGTTTACTTGCATTATACCAAATAGCGTTGATATCTTAGTTATTTTTTCTAGATCTTCTTGTGAAAGTTCTAATTTTTTACCAAGTTCTTCGTATAGTTTAGGTAAATCATATGTTAGGTATCTTGCTCCTTTTCCTTTCATACGACGACTTTGCGCAGATATAATCTTACCATCGTTTGTAAAGTTTAGAATCCAAAGTCTATTGTCTCTTGGGCTAAATAAGAATTCATCACTCTTTTTATGTAGTAATCTTCCTTTTAAATATAGCCAAATCCAATCTCCAGGTTCTATTTTATGAGCGCCAAATCCTTTTTTAAATTCATCAACTTCAATTGCTAAATCGCTCACGCTTTGAAATACGGAGTGTTTTAGTGTATCAGCCTGTGTTGTAACTGATCTATTGTGTTTTATATAATCAATTATTGTAAATGAATCTTCTGAACTGGGAAGTCTAACCTCGTGATCTTTGAGAAGGTTTCTAATGTCTGTGTGATGTCCGCAATTATAACAGTGGTATTGTAGAGTGTCCCAATACATGTTACCCCTCTTTTTTGTTTCATCGGTATAAGAATCACCACAGTAGGGGCATGCCATAGTAATCCTACCATGCATGTCTTGTAGCATCTGCTTATTATGATTAGAATGCGCTGAAAGACATACATCCTTCAGCGCTTTCATAATCTTAAGTCTTAACTCTTCTGTTAATTGTATCTTAGATGTCGAGGTCATTCAAGAAAGAGTCTAGATCATCATCCGTGTTTACACTAGGCGTTGATTCATTGGTTCCAGCTGCTTCTGCAACTTTTTCCTTTTTAGGTTCTGCTTTCTTTTCTGTATTTGTTCTTGAAGGCATAGCTACCTCAGAGATTGCATCTCCTGGGTTTAAATACATCTTCAATATGTTATTTACAAACTCTCTAGTTTCTCCATCCCATGCCTTATAATCATAAGATGCTAGAGAAGGTGCTTCATCTAATTCGGCCTTTATAGCAACCATGGTTTCTTTGCTTCTTTCTGCAGGTTCTCCATCTAATACGATAGCTGAACGAGAAGAAGAGAATTTAGATTTATCATAGTTATTATAGTCTCCTTGTCGAGTAATAATTAACTCGAAGTTTTTACCTTCAAAAAGGTCAAACACTTGAGTTGGCTCACCAAAATCTGGTTTTAACTCAGCATCAATCTTTTCTTTAATTTTGTAACCGAATTTAAATACTTTATAAGTACCATCTAGATCTGGGTTTTGTGGATCTTTGATAATCTTAATTAATGCATAATACTGTTGGCGACGCTTTAGTTTTTCAGAAGCCTTTCTATCAACTGCTGAATCACTATTACGAAGTTTCCAAAATACATCTGCAATAGGGCATTTTTCACCGATTGAAGATGGTGAATCTACCAATTTACCGTTACCGTTCGAATCTGTTAACCAGTGAACGTATTTTTGAATAAGAGAATTTCTTGGATTCTCAGAATTTGGAACGAAGCGTATTAATGCTTTATAAGTTCCGTCTTTTCCATCATCTGCTGTTGGTTTGTAAACTACTGTTGCTGATGAGTTTGCTTGGGGCTGATGCGTCTCTACGTCTTCTACTCCCAGGTTAAAAATGTCAAAATCTGCCATGTCTTTAATTTCCTTTAATTTGTTAAACTTTAAATGTTAATTGTTATTATTATATAAGTATAAATGGTTTTGTTTCAAAAGTTAGTCCTACTGTAAAGATCTCTATTAGTGTTAATGCCTACGCGGCTTGCGATGCCATATCAATGGCCTTTTTTGTTATTAAATAGAGTCCGTAGATTAAAGAATATCTTCAAAACCATACATATTATATATCTACTTATTAGTATGTTTCACTAATATTTTACATATTTTTTTATTCATTTTGAAACAAAAGGAGAAACGATGCATATAACTTTAGGTTTCCAAAGGAGAGATAAGGTTACAAGGTTTGGGGTTGGTCTTTAGGGCTAGAAATCATAGCTGCTAGGAAGAATGCGTCTACTATATATCTATGAAATACCTTCTTTTAATAAAGTAACAAGATAAAAAGAATCCACTAAATCATCAAGTGGCTTAGGAATCTTAGTTATATCCGGACCTAGCTCTGAATTACAATAAGAAATTAGTGCAGATTTTTTACAATATGTATTACTTAAGAAAAACGGCCAAATGTCAGATTTACTCATATTACCTTTATTAATAAACTTTTTAATAGAGGTAGGAGCTATAGTTTGAAGATCTTCGGGTTTAAGAGTTTTTAAGAGCTTGAGTTTAAGAATAGCAGCTCCTGCTGCCATATCAATCATATTATTAGTACCCATCTTTGAACCATAACTAGTACCTTCAAATGCAACAGTAAAAGAGTCTCCAGTAAAAGAATTCTGGAGAACTAAATTAATAATATCGTCAGCCATTTTATCGTACCTCTTAATCTTTAAGAGTTCAGCACTAGAATATGATTCATCGTTGCTAAAATCTGGTTGATAAATTAAAGTAACGTCCTTAAGAAGAGATATTTCTTCTTGTAGTTTGCGCTCTTTTTTAGTTCCAGTACCTGGTTTAATATATGCTATAAAATGATATGTTTTACTTTTATCATTATATAAACATACCCCTGGAGAATTAAGAGAAAAGTCTACTGCTAAAAAATTCATTTATCTACCTTTACCTAGAGAAGCACCTAATGCAGCACCTACAAGTCTAGAAGTTAATAAATCGTAGAATATTCCTTTTTCAATTCCTAAAACTTTGGCAATCATTTTACCAACTGATTTACCGAGAGCAAATCCAGCAAGTCCTCCAAAAATAGAACCTAAAATACCTTCGTTAGTTAACTCATTATTAAATTTATTAACGTCAAGCTTACCGTCTTCATCAGAGTATTCATTAACGAATTCATTAATAGCTGCATCTACTTTAGCTTCTAATTCAGGAGTCCACTCTTCTTGTAGACCTTCGGTTAAAATTAATAAATCAGCATCAGTTATTTGCTGTTCTACTAAGTATTCTTTAAATGTTTTAATATCTTTCATGATTTATATATTTTATTCTATTTCTAGTTTTAATTCTAACTTATTGTAATAGAAAGTAACTTCATATGTACTAAAATCAGCAACGTTCTCACTCATATTTAACGTAAGTTCATTAATTGAATTCATTATTGGGCTATTAAACTTTAAATATGCAACACTAGCACCTTCTGCGTCTAATATTCTAAGGGTTAGATCTTCAGTAAAAGCCTTCTTAGTCGACCTTGCGTAATAATATAATAGAGTGTCTTGCATTATCCAATAATTAATAAAACCATCAAGTAACTGCATTGTTACCGTAAACTGTCTATCAATTGTATTTTGAATTGGTACAGCACCTCTATGATACCTAGTAGTACCATCGTTATCTGCTTGAGTAGTTGGATCAAAAGAAATTCCAGGTATATTTATACCCTGTACCGAATAATTAACAAAATCTATAGGTTCGGCCATTAAGTTGCCTGGAATCTTATTAAGATATTTTCGATACTTATCAGCTACCTCCTCTGGTATAAAGTTTCTAGGAAACCTAAAATCATATAAATTATTTCTACTATTTAATATCATCTATTATTATTTATAATTATGAACCAAATTTATCGTAGAAACTACCACTAATAATCATAGTCTCTTCGCTACCGTTGTCGATAGCTATATAGAACACCTTATCCGACATTCCTAAAATTTCGCTTATATTTCCTTTATCTATTTTAAATAAAACCTCTCCAGATCCCATAAATACGTCTTTATTAGGAATGTGATTAAACTTTTTTCTGACATCTCCGCTAATAAAGTTAAGGCTAAGGTTTTCAGAAGAACTAAAGTCCATTAAGCTTACCGCATCTCCTTCTAATTTTCCTATTTTAAATTTGTAGTAATTAGTAAATGGAGAAACATTAATTGTCAATTCGCGTTCGCTTACAAATTGAGAAGGATCAGTCTCAGATACCTCATCTAGGTTATCAGTAGTACTTGTTGCTGCGAATGTAATTGGCGTAAACCCTGCAACTACGTTATGTCTCTCAATAAATGTAGAAACGTATTTTGTTGCTCTTGGTACAGATGCAGCAATAACATCTCTAACGCTTCTGTTTTGTGAAAGATTAGGTAGTGTATTGAATACTTCAGTTACTGTATTATTTCCAGATATGTTTACTGATTGTATTCTATTGCCGTATTTTACAGCATTATTATATGTTAAACTAGCTCTTTTTACGATTTGAGTATTATCAGTCTCATTATAAATCCTCATAACAACATCTATTGAGAAGTTTACTGCAACATTACTATTTATAACAACTGGTCTATAAATAATAGGAGTATCAAAATCTTCAGATTGAGTAAACGTCGTATCGTAAGTCTTAATTTGATTAAGACCAACTTGCTCATATTGAGTAACATCATACATTACAATAATATCATCAGAAGATGTGTTAATTCTGTTTAGTATATATGACTCAAACGCGCTTGCCTCTCCGTCTCTTTCCCCATAAATATTAAAATAATCCCCAATGCTTGATTCTTCAATAACTGCGGTAAAATCTTGGAATTCGTCTTCTCTTGAAACCGTAAAAGAATTCTCTTCTCCTAAATGAATGTAATCATAGCCAGATTCGGTAGAAATTCTATCAATTAAACTAAACTTAATACCGTAGTTTGTAGTATCGCTTATATCAGAAGAACCAGGCGTGTTGTCACCATAGAAAAAATCATTAAATTCAGGATTTTGATTACCAAGAACTGTAGGAACTTTAATCTCAATAAACTTAGCAAATAAAGTTTCTCCTAGAATAAATGGATTAGGATTAGAAATTTCATAGTTCGACTGGTTTAAGTAAACAAGCTGCGTTAAATTGTTCTGTATTCCGGTTTCTCTATCCGCTAAAACTTGGAATAGAAATCCTTCATATCCTCTACTAGCAAAATTATACCCACTTCTTAAATGCAGCCTAATAGAATCATATCTAATAAAGTTAATATCTGCTGTAGCCAGACTCTGTGATGTTAATAGATTAGCCTCATTTCCACCGGACCATCCAGCATTATTGTTAATATAATTAAACACTTGATACTCTCCGGTAGAATCATATCCTAAAAGCGCCCATTTTGTACTATCTCCAGATACCTGCACCGCATGGAATCTACCAATACCTTGGTTAATATCATTTCCAGTGTTTTCATCTGGATTAGCAAACAAAGGGTTTGCTTTTTCTGAAACATTAACAACCCCTCCCTTTAAAGAAATTGTGTTACTATCATAATAATATTCTACGCTTCCTGTAGAACTTGGCTTGTATGTTAGAATAGTATTACCTCCAATTACTGAATATGAACTAGTACCTAATGTTCCGGTAATTTTAAAATCAGAACCTATAGGAAGGGTACTTCCTGTCCCGTCTCCTATATTAAATTTGTAGGTTTTACCAACCTGCAGTAATAGTTTTCTTGCTGCAAAATTTTCAATTGCAATATATCCAGCAGAATAGGTAACATCAAAATTTACTACATCTCCTCCTAATTCTGAAATTAAATGTCTTTTTACAAAAGCGTTACCGTCAACCGTGTCAAGTACTTTGATTTCGCTCCCGTTGTCGTCAACCTCAATATCGTAATTATTGGGGTTTGTTTGATCGTGGTAGATGAACTCTAAAAGTACATCATTATCAATCCTAAAGTATGTCGATGACTGTGCCATTAATTATTTTTATTTTAAAATCTCAACCATTTTGGAGAATAGAATAAACCTATACCGATCGAAGGACCTGTACTAATCACTTGATTGTTATTTAAATTTATTCCATATCCAATTCCTACACCTATCGACCATCCAGCCTTCTTCTTGTATTCTTGGTTTAACTTATTATTTATCAAGTTTATATTTTCAATGTCCGTGATTATTAATCCTGGATATTTAGTAGATATTTTAAGTTGATTTGATCCATTTACCTCCTCAACGGCAGCCATTAACTTCATAGTTTGCGTTAAATTAATAATAGGGTCTCCATATTTGTAGAAGCTATCATTTTTTACAATGCTAATTTCACCGTTAATAGATCTAGTATTACCGTTACCAAAATCATCAATCTTCTCAAATGTTAGTTTACTATTTAAGCTATCTATTTTAACTATTGAAACATTTGCAATAATAGAATCTTTAAGTACTATATCAGCCGAGAGCAGAGAATTTACACGATTTAAGTCTTTATTAAGATTAAGAGACTTTTTGTATTTGTTTACCAAAATCCTTTGATCTTCCTTAAAATTGCTAATATCAAATTCATAACTTCTAATTGATGAAATTAAGCTTCCATTATCAGCGATAGTAGTTCTAATACTGTCTTTTGTTGCTAGATAGTTATTAAAGTTTCTATCAGAATCTTGCCTAGTAACTTTTAGATCATTTTTTAACTGCGAGTTCTTATTACATTGTTGTAAAAAAAGAAGCATCATTAGCGCACCAACTATAAATGTTATAGTTGTTCTATTCATCGTACTAAGTATTTTTAAAATTTTCATAATCTATATAATTTTAAGCCGGTCCATCAAATCCAGGTGCGCCAACAGCTGCCACTGTGTATGAGTTTCTCCCAGTGTTAATAGTAGATGGCATTGTAAAATTAAACATGAATACAGTGTTGTTATACATGTATAACACCCTTGACGCTTTCACCGTAGTAATCGTATGGTTAGCTACGTGCGTTGTAGAATTATAAGATGATACTGGCGTGTAATATAGTTTAATATAGTTTTTACCTGGCTCAATTATACCATATAATCCAGTCAATCCACTAGTGTTTGCTTGCATAAAGGTGCCACTACTATCAACACCGGTCTTGTCGTATCCAAGAAAGTATGCGCTAACATTTACATGTATTGGCTGATCTCCATCATTTTTAAATGGAAACTGCGCTGGATCTGACGTAGTTCCACTTGGTTCTCCAAGACCGATTATTAAATCATTATTCGAATTAGTAGGTGTAGCAATTCCACTCCAGCTTCCTGATAATTGAAATTTATAGTGTCCATTTACCATAACCTGATTTCCTATTTTGGTCCAAGTTACTTTTGATTCAGCACTCTTAGTGTATTTAGTGATACCGCTTACAATACTCGGAATCCATGTAATAGCTCCATTAGAGGCCTGTCTTCCGAGAAAGTAAGTACCGGGGTGATGCACCGCGCTTGCTGCTTGCTTTGTTTCTGGAAAATATGATTGTTGATAAAAATAATCGTTTAAGTTTCTAAGTGACGTAGACGTGCCGTTGCTTGGTGAAGAATACGTAATTGTGTTTGCTGGAACGTTAAGGTTACTAGCTGGCTTTAGGCCTCCCGCAGGATATATAATACCTTCATCTCCTCCTAATATGTGTACATTTTTTGTATTCGCTATCTTTAAATCTTGCGTTACATTTACTACAGTTGTATTTAGGTCCATTATAGTTGATCCTCCTACAACGATGTTAACTTTATTATCTGCCGCCTCAGCATACGCAGCATTAGCTTGAACTGAAACATACGTAGTCTTTGTATTATTAGAAAGTTTAGTTAGATCTTTCCAAGAAGTACCCTCGTACCCTTCAAAAAGACCAGATCCATTATTGTATCTAACCATACCAATTTGAGGTGACACGGGTCTCTGTGCTGTTGTCCCAACAGGTACCTTAATAAACCCATTACCTCCAAAGTAAGAATTTGCAGAAGACGTTAAATCTCCAGATATGTTAACGGTACCAGATACCGTTATATTATCACTAAAAGTTACTGCCTTTGTAAAAGTAGATAATGGGTTAATCGTAATATCTCCTCCATCTAGAAATTCAATTCCATTTGTGTTTAGAATATCAATCTTGTTATACCCTTTAAGCTCTAATACATCGGATTCTATAGAAAGTTTAGTACTTGCGTTAACGTTATTTTCGGGCTGTATAAAAAAATGAGTACCTGCATTGTTGTTTCCGTCAAAGTTAGTAGTACCCGATCCTCTAATTGTAAGGTTATCATCTCCAATTAACCCGGTCATACCTGCGCCATCAGGCATCCATTTTTGAGAATATGCAAAACCAGTACTATTTTTAACAGTAAGCTGTGAGTTTGGGTTTAATGCACCGGTGGTTGTTCCCTCTACGTAATCTGTATCTCCTATAAAAACAGCAGTTTCGCTCGATTTTGTACCATCCTTTGGTTTAATAACGAATGCATTTCCGTTAGTGTGAGTTTCTCTATCCCAGAAATTAGTAGAAGTACCTGTTGGTCCTGTATCTCCTTTGACTCCAGGGTCTCCAGTGTCTCCCTTAACTCCAGTAGCTCCAATATTACCAGTGCTTCCTTTTTCACCAGTCGGTCCTTGCTTCCCGCCGTTTGCTTGTACTTGATCAAAATTATAATTGATCTTACCCCATTTAATTTGATCTGTATCTCCTGGGTAAAATATTTCTTTAATGTTAATTGGCATGTTATGCTTGTATTTTTATCAAAGTTCTGATGCTATATGAATAGCCTAGTTCTTTATTATATATTAGTCTAAAATTAAGTGGCTTTTGTCCGTGCGCATTATACGTAAAATTTTGATCAGCAACATATCCGTTATCAATCAATTCTATTGAATCAGTAGATATAAACTCAGAAGGGTTGCCTTTATATTTTTTAGTATAAAGTTGTATATTTTCCATAACATATAATCCTACTATATTGTTAAGTGCGTACTTTTTAATGTCATCTTCAACAGTGGTCTTATCTCCTTCAGAATTCTCTGGAGAAACAAATAGGTTAATTGTTTGTCTAAGACCATCATCTCCTATAACACCAGCTATTAAATCTGAAAGATAGAAATCTGCAATAATACTATTGTTATCTTCAAAGAATACAACATTAGTTTTACTAGAATCATTAACTAATATTAAATCTAACTCAGATTCACTGGTTACAGAAGAAGTCGTAAACTCTAATATAGAGTATGATGGTCTATATTTAACAAGAGCAGATGCTAAATAAGACTTTTCTTCGATTGTAGAAACAGTGCCTGGTAGATAATCTATGTTGCCTCCTGCCTTCGATCTAACATAATAGTTATCCTCCCATGCAGATTTAAAAACATTTCTGTCTTTTTTATCAATTGCAATTTCATTAATTAATGGATATTGAGGTAAATGCTCACTACTCTCAGAAAGTTTAGTAACTCCGGCAGTATTGATTTCATTTACTTTATGATAAAAATGATTCTTAATAATTCCCCAATCATTATCATATCTACCGTTGTCTGATATAAATCCAACATTAAATGAGGTACCAAGTCTATTATACTTATTATAATAAGCGATTGACTTGTTGATTTCGTAATTAGTTGAAAGATTTAATTTATAATAAGGTTCTTTAAGAGCCTTGATATCATAATCATAACTTCTCTGATCTCTAATAATTTTATTAAATCCGTATACATCAGTAAACTCGACGACTGGCGTTGTTGAAATAGTATAGTTTCCGTTATGTCTAATTAAAAACGGATAATATACATGCTCGTTAGTTAGTTCGTGACCTATTGTTTCTTTTTTTAACTTAAAACTTTTTGGAGTATCTTTGTCTATCTCCGTGACTAAAGTTGAATGTTTTACTACCTCATTGCCATTTTCAATAACTACCGTAAATTGATTTGCAGTTTCAGCACCGCTATCATCTATAGTTGTAAACTTAATCTCTCCAGTATTATCTTTAAGCTTGTTATAAACTGTATTAGCAGATAAGTCTCTAAGCAGTGTTGAATGAGCGTTTACTCCTCCTTCTAAATAAGTGTAGCTAGCAGAAATTTGCGATTGCCCTGGTACCATGTATGGATTTATATTTTGTCTAGTTCCAGTAGGATGTTCTCCGACAGTGTAATAATAAGGAGGTCCATCAACTTGAATCTTATTACTAGATATCACTTTAACGATATCTATAAAATATTCAACTGAGGATGTGTTTGATGGATCATAGTCTATTTTAATAGTGCCATATGTACCGTCAAATGTTGGCGATATCTGAGTATCAAAGTTAGGTAAATTTCCATCAATATCGCTTACTCCATTAACAATGTATGGACCAGCTGCCCAGTTCGTTGATGTTATATCAAGTGATCCGTCAACACTAACATCAGCATACTTATAATAGTTACCTCCACTTAAAGGATCAAACCCAGTTACTATTTTGTGTTGTAGTTCATATAGATACTTCCTGTTCATGTAATTACCAACAAAAACATCTTGAATACTCAACTTAATAAAAAATATAATAAATTCAAATTTATCATTTTTAATAAATTCATACTCTATATTATTTGAAGAAGCATTAGTATCAACTGTCACTAGCGTTGAGAATTTGTAACCGTTAAATTCAGAATCTTTAAAGAACTCTCCATTAATTAACGATTGTCCATCTTTTCTCTTCTTAAAAACAAATTTAAGTCCTTTAAAAATAGTACTCGCAAAATCTAAACTGTTTCCTCCTCTTGCTATAGTATATTTTTTATTTAATTTGGTCTTAGTATAGAACGATGTTTCTTTCACAGTAGAGTTATCTAACGAATCAATTAAAGCAACTGGAACCTCATGTCCTTCCGACACCATATACATATCGAAATAATCAACAGAAGTGTCAGTAAATATAGATCTTTCTATATCAACGCCATTTACAAAATTAACATAACTAAAGCCATCGTTATACATGTCATATTTCATATAATCTGGCCATTTGTCTAAGTAGAACCATTCATGAGAAAACGCTTCTCTATTTCTTCCTTCTATAGTAACATCAGGAGAAAAGTTGGTTCTTCCAAATGCCTCATTTGTGTTTAGATAATAAGGCTCTTCTCTAACGTTTGTTGTATCTTTAAGAGCCCACTTATTAATATCTGGAACAACTCTAGAGTTAGTAGAGTACTCTTTTAAAGAATTCTCATTTAATCTATCATATTCCGATTTGATGTCAACCTGGGTCACCTCAGTCGAATCCTCTCCATTTAGTAGAGGTTGTAGATTCGCAAAATATTTAATAGGATCGATGATAAAATCAGGATTAATTGTATTATCAGCCCCTAGATTACCCAACGACGCATCTTCATATGGCTGGTAGTTCATGTTTGATCTGGTCTCATATTCTAATTCTTTTAAATTAGAATTAGAAGTGTCATACGTATCAAAATTCATATCATGAATATCATATGCAGAGAACATACCAAGTGTCATCTTATTCTTAACGTATATTTCGTAGTTAGATGACGGCAATACATTCTTCTGTTGTAATATCACCTTATGATTTAAACTATTTTGAATATCAGTGTCTTCTACGACATCAAGTACTAAATTATATGAATCCTTATAATTAGTAGGGATATAATCTCCTTTTTTAATTTCAGAAACAATAGATGAATCAACATACATTGAATTTCCTCCAGAATGTCCGCCATTGAAGTAGTATGATTTGTTGTTATTAATAATATCTTGACTTAATAAAAGATTATTTTCTAAATCTACACTATCTCCTACAATACTTGAGTTAATTATTGGAATTATCACAGCGCAGTTCATTAGGCGATATCCTTGAACACCGCTTATGATATACACATAATCATTCACACTGAAAGCGTTAAACCCTGTGTTGTTCCTAATGGCACCTGCAAAGGCAAAAGCTACATCACTTGTACTTCCAAGCGCTGAAAATCTAGAAGAATTAAATCGACCCTTATCAAGAAGTCCAGTGTCATCGGCCATAAAGGTACCAATCTCTTGGTCAACATTAGTATAAATTTCTCTTATAGCAACAACCGAAGTTGTTGTGCTTACTGAAATACCGTTGTCTATTAAATTAGAACTTCTCTCTTTAAAAACTACGCTATTAATTTGATTAGAATCTGCCTCGACGCTTAATTCATATCTATCATAAAAGTTTATTTCAGCAGATGTGTAATTTCCAGGGTTTATCTTAATGTCGGACCAAACAGATTCAAGTGCTGTCCAAGATGTGCTAGAATCTATACCCATTGCAAACTGAACAAAATTCCCGAAATTATCAGTAACATTTACAACATCTCCGTTAACATTACTGATAATTTTAAGCCTAACTGACTCTTTTTTTACTGGGGTAACCCTAAACAAATCATTGTTTATTGGGTTGTTAGTAAATTGCATTTTTATAAAGTCTCCTCCAGAACTAGAATTAGAAACCAATTGAACTGATTTGTCTTTTTTAATAATACCAAGCTTACTATTAATATCTTCACTATCTGCTTTTACAGAAACATTATATCGTATAGCATCATATGTATTAGAACCATCTAAATTATAAAAAGAATCTCCAATTCTCGCGTATCCCAACGACCCTGTATTTCTCAGTAGTGCAAATTCGGGAATAGCATATGTTGGGTCAGCTCCTTCTAAATAAGATTCTAAGTTTTTAAACTTAACGACGCCATTTGTAACATAAGAAATCTCTCCAGTACCTGACTCAATATCATCAACATAAAGTCCAAAATATCTGTTAACAGAGTATCCTTCAGTAGAATCATCATCAAACATAAATTCTAGATTCACTAGATTGGCACAAGCCACCTTGTTTCTTCTAAAACCGTCAGTTATAAAATCATTAGAATCAATAACTGTTAAATCTTTTTTAACATAATCATCATATAAATACTCGCTCTTACGCGTGAATCCGCCCTTTTGTAAATCAATACCATTAAACGTAGAGTTTTTATCTTTCTCCATTGTGATTGTTGTTGGAGATTCAGGAAAAAACTCATCCTGTACGTGATTTCTAATATACTTACCAATTGAAGATTGTTTCGACAAATCAAACACCTTAACAATTGTAGAATTACTAGTCATCTTTACAATTCTAGAAAGCTTATCTTCTGAACTATTTTCAAAACTAGAATCTGGCTTCGGGTTATCTACTCTATAGATCACAAACTTTTTAGGAATATTAACATCTAACCAGATGGGAGCAGTGATTCTATAATCTTCAGAATACATCTTAGACGTATTTAGTTTAGCGCCATATTGGTAATCTTCTTCGTATTGTTTATCGTACTCATCAAGTACTGAAAAATCAGAATAGTTTCTTTTAGTAGTAAATGCTGAGTCTATTGGCGTACTATTAACTAAATAATATCTTGCTAAATCTTCAGAGTATCTTGAATCTGCACTAAGCTCCCATTTTTTATAATTAGAATCAGATAAATCTTGAGTTGCATTTATAGAATCAAAGTAGATTCTATTAGAAGTATCAGCTACTAATTTAACGTTAGTACTAAGTTTTGGATTTGTTCTAAGTAGAGGTATCGATACGTTATCTAATTTGTAATTCTTTTCAGTATTTGTATTAGGCCCTATTTGAATAGGCTGTGCAGCTTCTATAAACGGAAAAGTATAAGATGTTTCATTATTTTCGTTAGAACAATCGGAACAGCTAGGATATATGTTTACGCTATTTTCACTGTATATTCCAAGTAGAGAGGCTTCGCTAAATTCTGCAGCAGTATAATATGAATCAAGTAAAAGTTTTGCCTCACTTTCAGTGTTTGCTAAAATAGTGTGAACGTACTGTACACAATCGCAAACTCCAGTTGAAAAAATAAGCTTATTTTCTAACTTTAATAAATCAACAAAATCAGTAACGTAGCTAGTACCTCCACTATTATGTCCAGAGTCTATAATATAGATTGGATGTGAATTTGTACCGCTAGCAATAGTTACTGGAGAGCACTTATAAAAAGCATAGAATACTCTAGATCCTCCAGTGTTTAGTAATTCAGTTCCATAGATTGAAGGTCTTGTAACAGTTGGGCATGTAGTACCCTGTGTTATTGCATAAGGCGTATTGACTGAATTGTGAACGTTGCCTAACGCATCTCTTCCTATAAATCTATCACCAGTCCATATAAAATACTGGTTAGCAGGAATACTATTGTCCGATGTACTAAAATATTGATATCTTATTAAATTATTATAATTGGAAGATGCTGCGCTCGCGGCATCATTATACAAGTATATATTATTTTGAACTATTTGTAGTAAATTTGCATCTTGTGATGCATAATAATATGCAGTTATCGATTCTGTAGGATAATGACATACTCCAACATTATCTCCATAATCATCGCAAATTGGAATGTTAATGGTGATAGCTCTAGATGATAAAGGCCCAACTAAAATACATGATAGTACGTAGTCCTCCCAACCACTAAGCTGTCCGTACTCGTATCCATATCCAGTAACGTGTGAATATGTACCCTTTGGTGCAATATTAGTAATATGCGTAGGGTTGCTAAAGAACGCAATAGCATCATACTCGGTGGTAAAAATAACTGTATTGTAAAGTGCTAAATCTTCAATAGTTGTATACACCGTACCTCCGGGTCCATTGTAGTAGTAATATGTACCAGTTACTGGATTAGTACAGAAATCATTAGGGGTTGAAGCAAAATTTAAACTAATAGATTCTGCTCCTACACCAACACACCAATACGGATTCCATCCATTTAATACTGCACTTGCTGTATCATCTCCAGGATCAACTGTAGGTACAGCAGTACTTTGTGTGTAATCCGTTATATTAGTCCCTACTGCGTTGTACCATCTATCAACACCCTGATTATAATTATAAAAAGTACTTAGAAAAGATCCATAGGATCCTTGTTTAAATTCTTCTAAACCAAATAGCCTAAAAGCATTAGGGTCGGTTAAATCAGAAAGAGTAAACCCTGAAAGAGAAGGATCTGGAGCACCTAGTGCCTGGTAAAAACCAACAATATTTATATTTCCTAGGTTATACTCATGAATGATCTTCTCAATTGTAGGTAGAGAATTACCTCCATCGTAATAAATAGTTACTGCTCCATTCTGTGCGCAATACGAACCATTTACGATATCTACTGTGTAAAAAACGTTAAGAGCAAATATAGTTTGAGGAGCAGGAGGATTACCGCCGGCAGCACATGTTACTGATGGTGAAATCCACGATCCCGGATTTCCATCTGCTGGATTAACCCATCGAGTTACTGTAGTATCTGTAGCTTGAGTACCATCAAACACTGTACTAGAATACCAACCACTAGGCGACAGACTAAAAGCGTCTTCTGCATCCGCAGTTGCATTCTCGAGGTAAATATTTAAGCCTGCGATTGCTATATCACCAATACTAGCTCCGTCAGAAATACCAGCAGTAAGTGCATTATTTTCGTTGTAATATATTAGGTAGCTACCACCTGCAACAGGTATTGCTCCGGGCAAAATAGTGTGCCCTCCATTACAAACAGTTGCTTGTGTTTTTAGTTCGTCTTTATAATATATGATCGTAGAGTATGCCATCTAATGTAATTGTCTTTTTATAGAAATATTCCTATACTCTATATATCAATTACATTAGGGTTAGCGTAAGTCCACTAGATAGAAAGCTGCGCAGCCTTTACTGAATTCTTATTAGAACCAGCAGCTTTATACTTTGCAAAAACCTCAATATCAAAAGAGAATTGTTCTCCATCTGCGTCAAACGTATCAATACCTACTCTTTTTGAATATGTCAGATTAGTAAGCGTGTTGCTTATAATACCTCCAACTCTACCAAGATCGTTAGTGTTATCGTTACCTGCATAATCAGTCATTCTGTATTGAAATACTAAATCTATAGATACTGCGTTAGTTTCGCCAGTAGTTACATATTTACGTCCAAACTTGTTATCACCATCAACTAATAAAGAATCTGGGTTAATTGGCGCAATAAATAAATAAGAACCACACGATTTACCTCCTAGTAAATATTGATCGTTAGCATCGAAAGACATTTTAAATGTTCTATCGTAATTTGTTATTGTATTGTTACTGTGTCTATACCCTAATTGTAACTTACCATTAGTATCTTCAGACTCTATAGTTGCTGGAATAGACATCGTACCAATTAATGCAGAATCTATTTGAGCCTGTAGAACTGCTGTAAGCTCTGCACTTGTCATTGCTGAATTAGTAGCGGCAGCTCCCTGATATGAAGTATATAGATTATCTAAGTCTGGGTGTTCTTTGTGTAAATAAATTCCACTATCATATAAAGCAGATGTTATGTTAGAAACTCCGGTAACGTTAACCTGAGTTGGACTAAACGCCGGAGTTAAGTCATATGTGGTTGAAAATGTACCAAAGCTACCATTCCAGATATAATCAGAACCTGTGCCTACTCCAGTTATTGTAGAGATGACAGCGGTATCATACGACATTAAATACTCATAGTCAGAAATTTTACCTGATGGTATTGCAACTAATGGAGAGTCTGCGTATAACTTATTCTCATTTGATATATCCATAAATCTGGAGTATATGAATTGACCTCTTCTCTGAGCAGACTGATATGGAGCAGTAAAGTTATATTCTAGGTTACTATCACCAAACTTTAATGCAGTTGAGGTTGAATCAACGTTCTGATATTGCAATGGCACTAAGTCATACTTAGCTTCTGTAGTATAGTATGAATCGTTTATTACTTTTTCAGGAACGCCACTAGAGGCAGCATTAATACCGAATCCGTTAGTAAGTGCATCAGATCCTACCGTAGAAGATCTAAAAACAGGAAGAGATCTATCACCAGCAATTCTAGCAATTAATTCAAGTTGAGTTGCGTTTGTGTTTTCAAGAAGAAGCTTAAACGCTTTAGTAACTATATGTCCCTTTTTAACAGTAAGGTCAGCAACTTCGTCCGTATAATACCCAGCGAACACCTTGTTGTTTGTGTTCTTGTTGATATTAATTACAGTACCCTCTTCAGTTACTAATTTAACAGTAAGTTCTCCTTTAATTCCAGATATAGTTTCTTGAAGAGAAGTTACTTCGTTTTGTAATTGAGTAAGTTTGTCAAATAGCGTAATTGGAGTCTGTTCAGGTGATAAAAATCCAGAAGCAATAGAAGTTGCAGTATGTGCAAAATATTTTTCGTTTGCTGCAAATGAATCAGCAACGTGATCATATACTCCTCTAGATTCTAATTCTTCATTTACTTTAACTACAGCAGATTCAGTTTGGTTATCAGTAACTATAGTTGTAATGTTAGTAGTATCTAATTCTCCTTCTGGGAATTCGATCCTAACTACATCACTCCAATCACTTAGTATCGGATTAGAAGGATATCCAGCTTCTGAAACTGATTTAACCCTAACGTCAATTACCTCTCCTTTTTGAATTGAAATATCTAATTGATTAAAATTAATTTCTTGGCCGTCTTCTATTAATGGATCTCCCCAATAGAATTTGCCAGTTGTTTCATCCTTTACTCTAGGTCTAACAGTTGTTTTAATCTCATTCCAGTTAGAAAATACACCAGTCTTTTCCTTTCCATTCTCAACAAAAGGAATTTGAGCAACGTCTGAAGATTTACCGTTTGTTGATAAATATCTATATTGAACAATAAATTGAACGACTTGTTGCGGAATAGTTTCAGCTACAATTTTAGGATCTGGAATACTCCAAAATCCTCTAACTCTAAACTTAGGAGTAACGGCAATAATATTAGTGTCTTTTGCAACAGCTTGTATTTGGTTAACAAGTGAAGCATATAATTTAGTCTCTGAACCTCTAACATTCATAAGAGCACTTAACTCGTTACGGTCCCGGTCTCTTTCAATAATAGAAGAATACTTTTTAGTAGCAACGCTAGCTCTTTTTAATACAATTGTATCATCTAGTTTTTTAATATTAGACTCTGATTTACCTTTTTCTAGAGTAAACTTTTTAACCTTTTGAGCGCCGTCGTTTTCAGTTAGGTGCTTATTAATTTGAACTATTGTAAAGTTATCACCATTAAGAGAAGGTGCGTCAGGTGTTTTACCTAATGTTGCCGGAGGAATTGCGTCTTCTTTAAGTGCTTTTATAAATTGACCAAAATCAGCAACGCCTTCTTTGTAATAATCCGCTAATGTTTGAACCTGTCCACTTTCTAGCGTAATTTTTAATTCGTTAGAATAAATTGCAGTACCTGGCGACCAGTTTTCAGCAAGTATATTAGAATCTGGGTCGATTGCCTTAAAGAAAACAACAAGGCTTTCATTAAAACCAAGATTGATATCAATGTTTAACGAAATATTATTTGCTTTGTAAATCCTTAACGAATCTGAACCAATTCTTATAGGTTCATATCCTTGTACTAAATCAAGAGTAACTTGTCTTGTAGAACTATCAACACTTGTAATTTTATACTTAGTACTTCTTTTACCAGTGTTAACCATTAATTCATCGTTAACCTTTAAATTCTCAGTACTCTTTAAAGCCTTATCAGAATCAGTGTATGTTAACTGATCAATTGTATATAATTGTATGTTTCTCTTTACTTGTTCTCCATCTAAGATTACTGTCTTTTCTACAGTATCAATAGAAGTAACGTCAAACGTACCATAATACTGAGTGCTTCTGTATGGAAGATCTCTTACTTCTTCATCAACATAATGCGGTATATTATTAGAAGCTAGTCCGGTAATAACTTCGCTATATTCTAATCCATCCTTTCCTTTTAATTCAGTATCAAAATATTCACTAGCAAAATCAAAAGTAGTGTCGATTATTAATCGCTTAATTAAAACCCTTTCGGTATCTGAACTAATTTGATTTGTAACATCAAACGAAGTTGTTAATAGTGGAGTTAAAAAATCTTCGAAAAAATAATTAGACTTAACACCAAATTCAGTAGGTCTATTTATATTTTCTATATCGTTTGCAGGACTTTTAAGAGTTCCTGTATAAATTCTTTGGTATGTTCCGTCTGCTAGCTTAACCTTAGAAGTACCATCAGTCAAATCAGTAAGAGCCTTAAGATTAATATCTAATCTTTCTAGTTCTTTCTTCATAAAACCAAATGACGGAACATATGTTGTAGTTGTAGTTCCTTCCGCATTTAGTATTTCTAGGGGAATGCTTTTCTTTTCGGTAGTAATAGCCTCATTTATTCTCTCAAATGCACTAAGAGAGTTTACATTAATTTCAAGCAATTGCTTGACTACGGATGATATGGAGTTGTTTGTGTTCATGTTATCTTAAAATATCTACTTCAAATTGATACGTTACTGGATCAATACAAATAATCTCAATGTATGGTTTATTAGTAATTAAACTAGCAGGTGAAATATCTGCAATCAATTGATTAAAACTACTATTCGCTTTAGTATAAATTTTGATGTTATTTCCATCCATATTTATAGTTTCAAATGTTATTTTAACTATTTGACCAGCTCTCCACGAGTTAGTTTGATCATCTATGTATATATTAAGATTATCGTTCGCAGTACTGGTTAAAAACTTATTAATAAAACTAATTCTATTAGTAAAAGGTCTAAGCTTACACCATATTCCATATTGGCTTAAACCACTTCCTCCCGCTTGAATATCAAATGGGTTTGCTGTTGTTATTGCTGTTGAAACTGACAAAGCTGATAAATCCCATGCGTATATCTTAAGATTCTCATAACCCTTAACAACATTGTTTATCTTAATCTTATCAGTTACTGATTTATCAATCTCAGTACCTAGTCCATCATATACAACATTTGTGTTGTATTGTAACGATACTGGTATAGTTCCATCTATTAGCGAATTAAGTTTGTCATGTGCTTTAGTTATTAATTTAAGCAAAGAATCTGAATCTTGTAGCTGCGTTGATGTATTTTGAAAATCTAGTTCTAATTGGTCTAATCTAGCATCTAAATCTTCAGTAGTCTCAGAAGCTAGAACTATTTTTTCGATGTCATCTAATCTATTAATAATATTTAAGTTTCTGTCGTTTGATTTAATTAAAAGATCTGCTGCATTTTCTAAAAGAGTGGTCGTATCCATGAATAGATCCATAGAAAATGTAGTAAAATCATTTATGTTAGTTTCTACACCTACATTATCTAAAGAAGTATTAAACTTTAGATTTAGTTTTAATGAAAAAGCATTACCGTTAAGTCCTGTTATTTCGTTAGGCTTGTACTTTATTTGTTCATTAATTTTATAACCTACGCCTCCTAGGCTCTTAACGTCATCTAGTATTAAGATTCCATACAAATTAGTAGATCTATTTGCAGGAACTGAAGTACTATATAAATCATAGTATACTAGAATTGCATTAAATCTAAAATCAGAACCTTTTTTAGCATAATCTCCTAGACTAGAAACCGTACTATCATTAGTTACACCATAGTATGATTGTGGATTCCAGTCAATCTCAACACCATTTGATACGTTAGTGTCAATATCATAAAATGGTCCATTCACAACATCATAAGAATCTGTAATTGGTGATAAATCTAAATTAGAATCGGGGTGTGTTTGATTATCTCTACCCTCAATCCAAGTAGGATCTGCAAACAACCGAGTAGCCGTTGTATTGTATTTCGATGGCTCAAATAATACTTCTGGCGTTGTTCCTACCGAAGAAGGTACATTAATGTATACTTCATGGTACGCGTTACCTTTATATGCTATATCGTTTTCGGCATCAATAGTTCCTAAATATTTAACGACTCTATTGTAAACAGTACCTATTTGTTCAGAATTAGGATCTTCGGTGTAATTACCAACATTACTAACATTTGAATCAGCTCCATTAAATCTAATTGCTCCAGTATTTGAAAGCCATTTAAAAAATAATTTTTCAGAGTCCGAACCTAAGAGAATAGGATCGAAATCGTCATCTTGTAATAGTATCTCTTCTGAATTTAATACTGAATTTTGAAAAGTAAGCGCAAAATCAACACCAGCTCCATTTGCTGAAGGGGTATAACTAACGCCAGATGTTTCTAATAACGAAGTATAGTCTATTGTATTAGATCCATTAACAGGTGTTGTAAAATCTGGTAAATCTAATAATGCGTATCTACTGAACTCAAATTTGAGATCTGCATTGTTAAAAGCACGTGTAATATCTCTTGCAGAAGATGCAAAAGCATACATAGTACCTCCTTGAGGCTGTGGTATTCTAACTAACGGTGTTGCCATTTATTGTGTTCTTTTTTAAAATTTTAGATAATAGTTACTTATAAACCTATTATTCCCGGTGATCCTCCTGGTGATGCTCCTCCAGTAGTAACCGTTGTTGCGTGTGATCCAATTATATACCAAGTTGAACTACTACTAATATACCTTAGAGTAATAGATGAATTTTGTGAATCTAAACTAATAGTACTCGCAGCAATGTTAGTAGTACTTAATGTAACCGCAGAATTTAGAGTGTTAATCACCGTAATCTCTTGTCCATCTACTCCTCCTGGTAAATTAAGAGGTGCTGTCGATGCTGTAAATAATGTAGTTACGTCGATAGTCGAAGGTGAGGATGCTACTGATCCTGCAGCTGGGCTTCCTAGCTTTCCAGTTTTTGAAACCTTTTTCTGAAAAATAACATCTTCTCCGAAATCAGAAGCAACGCTAAAGGTTGCTCCATTAGAATTAAAAGATACTATATTTAATGTACTCCCTCCAGATATTGTTGAGAGGTTAATTGACTCTGCAGATATAGTATCAATATTTGAGATAGTAGAAGTTACTGGATCTATTAGATTAGTAATATCAGCTATCTCATCATTTACTGCTGTAAAGTTAGAGTTTAATGTTAGTCTAGAAGAAGAAATTGAATCTGTTCCTAGAATTTCTGTAATGTTTGCCATCTTGTTTTTATTTTACTTTTAATATGTTTCTTTGTGATGTGTTTATATTTCCATTAGTATCCTCGGTTTCTAGTGTGATTGTATAGTCTCCTGGATACTTAAAAAGATATGTTAACACAATATCATCATAATATATATCACTGTTATCTGAGTATGTATTATTTGTAATCTTCCATCTTACCAATTTCATTCCTGGCATTTTAGAGTTATCGGTGCAAAACGTAACATGAGTTGACCTATTAACCTCTCTCCAATCGCTAAAAATATCTATTTCATCAAATGTCGGATTGTATGTTACTTGATTGAACTCTCCTCCTACCTCTCCATCTGTAATAGTTATGCTTTCAAAGTCATATGTTTTTGAGTATTGTTTTCCAACAGCTAAAATATAAGAAACCACATCAGCTTGGTCGCCTGGTAGGTTGTTTCCATCAATATCTCGCTCTACTATATTATAGTTAAATTTACTAATAATAGGATCTGTTGAATTATTAAGCTCATCTGTTATTAACCTCCATCCTGCAAGATCATTAATTGAAGTAGGTGTATTACTACTAATAGTAATATTTCCAGTTTGTATTATATTTAGAGTAGGGTTTAAATGATTAATTGTCAGTACTGATCCGTTTTCAATGTCTTTAATTAAAAAAGAAGCAGTTAAGTCATTTCCAATTCTAGTAGCTTCCCACCAAATATCGTTTGTCCAATTCCAAGCAAAGTCGCAGTTGTCCCAATAGTATGGCCCTGGAGTTTCAGAATATCCTATATCTGAATAAATATCATCATATCTAGAAACGGTAGAAAAGTTTTCGTCACCCGGACTTACATTATCATGTACATAGTTTGCCCTATCTAAAGCAAGATACCAACTGGCGTCAGCCTCTTGTATTATTTTTTCATTATGTGCAGGTAGATCCCAGTATCCTCCAATTTGATTCCACTTTAACGAATCCCTGTCTTCCCATTTATTTAAACCAAGTGTTTTGTAGAATCCGTATATCTCAACTTCCTTTAGATTTACGCTAATCATATCCTTTTTAAAGTCATATGATCTATGTCCAAAAAGATCATAAGTTCTCATCTCTACTGAATACTCTCCATTGTATGGAAGAAAAATTGGGAACTTTAAGTAATCGTCAATATTACCTCTAAATGAATGGTTCCAATCATTAGGTCCAGATATTATCCATTCAATCTCATATACCCATCTTTTCCACCAGTTATTCCAAGTTACTTGAGGATCAATTGAATCATTCCATGTAAATTTTCCAGAATCCCATATTGTATCAAACGTCTTTTCTCCGTCAAGAATAACCGGACATCCAACTTGAATATCTTCATTTAAAGTTTCGAGAGAATCATCATAATACGTTGAATAAAAAGAATTAATAGCGGTTCTTAAGTCTGCTAATTGAGAAGAACTAAGAGTTTCATAGTCCTCAAATTTTGTATTTAATATCGCGTTAAAGTCATTATTACCGGTTCCAACTATATCGTTTGGGTCATAAACTTTTCTTAATACTAATGATACGTCTTCAATATATAGGTTTCTATTATTTGGAAAACTCGTATAGTTAATATCAATGCCTTCAGTAAAAAAAGCAATTGCATTCTGATTATTCCAAACGTTTAAATTCTTTTGAGCAAAGTAATCTCCTTCTCCAGTAATATCAACTATTTTTGCGTTTAGTGGTAGGTACTCTCGTTGAAGTTTATTTTTAAGACCATATAGCTTAATTAATACTTCTTCAGGAGTAAAATCAAAAACCTCATCTACTGTTGGGATATCCCACTCGTCTACACCACCGTTAGCAGTGTTAATCTTATATACTAGACTAAACCTACTAGTCTTTTTAAGGTTACTATTTGGAACCTTAATAGTCATAGCCTTTCTAACTGCGTCACCGTGTTTGCTAGAATTAGGAACTGGAACTGCATGTAGCTTTCCAAACGAGTTGCTACCGGTATTAATGTTTAACCAATATTCCTTTAGTGTCAAATTATTATAACCAAAGAAATCGATAGCATTTAAGATTGCCTTATATGTCCCAATAAATGGTCTAATATTAGAAAGTTCTAATAAGAGTTCTCTTCTTTTTTGATTTAATAAAATATAGTCAGGAGACATTTCTGTTATGTCATGTTCTTTAAATAGAATAAAGTCTCCTTCATCAAGAGTAGATCCTAAGTTTTGAAGAAGAACTCTTAATCTATCATCTTCACCCTCTACTTCACCGTAGAATAGTATCCTAGCAACTAGTATTCTATCAACACTGTCGTTTGAATACACCAGAAGTGTTCGATGATGCCTTCCTTCAGTTTCTGAATTAAGAGCTACATTTACTTGAATAGCTTCACTATTTAAAGTAGTTACGATTTTTAAATTATCAGAATTAACACCGGTTGAAGTAGTACTATCTAGTACTTTAAATGAATCAGTAGATTTAACTTGAATCTTAGTAATACCACTCTCTATTTTAGCGCCGTACATTATTAAGTCGGCTGACTCATAAATATCATCTTTCCATTCAAACTCAAATTTAGTTTGTAATGCAGAATTAGATATTGGCTTACTAAGATATATTGAATCATTATATTCTACAGCCTCTAAAAAAAAGATAGTAGAAGACTCATATAGTCCTGTAGAAACCTCATCTAAATAGACAGAAGCTTCTAGAACTCCATCTGTATCTAATGTAGCATTGAGATTATAATCGTTTCCTCTAAATATTTTTAAGTTTTCCATTATGTAATATTTCTATCGTCTTTTTTAACAGTGTAGTTTTTAAACTGTTGTAGACTTTTAATTCCTCCAATTAAATTAAACAGATAATCGTTTAAAAAGCCAACAAAATCAAGCATTGTTTGATTTCTTAAAATATGACCAGATAGATTTCTTTGCATTAATTTATCTGAGTAATCAAATCCTAGATGTAGCCTATTATCCTTTCTAGTTTTAGTAGATGAATATAGTTTTACTAATTTATATCTTAAAAGATCTTTAAATAATGATTCCATTGTTATGATTTTCTATTTCCTGCCTGAACTCTAGTGTAAATTGTTCTAGGTACTGGCGTTTCATCAAAGGTTACTGAAAGACTAGCTTCTTCATTTATAGCAGGAGTATCTTTAATGACATCACCATCCCTATCTATCCAGCCTCCTCTAAACACAGCAACCTCTTCTTTTTCCATGATAATATCTCCCCATTTATCTAGACCAGCAATATCGTATGGTATTGAACCTCCTGGAGCAACCACAACTTTTTTAACATCCTGTATTTTCTTAAAGAAAACGTATTTTTGTTTTCCATTTCCAATATCTTCTAGAGTTACGGGTTCTTGTGGGGCAATTGTAGTAGTTACTGATTCGTAATACCCTTTTCTCCTAGCAGTCTCTTCAGTCTCGCTTCTAAATTGAACATTAACTGAATCAACCCCTTCAACTCCTTCTAAAATATAGATAATATCACTTTTGGGTAATTTATCTCTACGAGTAATATTTAATAGATAGTCGGAAACAGCAGTTCTAATATCATTAAAGATATTATCTTTAGTAAAACCTTCGAAATACCTAATTGATATATCCATAGCATATTTACGGACTTTAGGAACTATAAATTTAACTTCAGTAGTAACCATCATTTGACCACTCTGTTGTAGAACTTCGGTCATTTTATCATATTCAGTTTGATCGAAGAACATCTCTTGTTGTGGCATGTCAAAATAATCTTGATTCTTTGCTAATTTCTTTCTAGCATCAGGAACAGCGAATATGTAAATAACATTATCATCATCAATGTATCCGTCATCAGTAGTGTTATACGCATCTATATATGAAAATAATCCATATCTTGATAAGAAATACTCATAATTATCAGGAGTAGCCAAAACAAATGACTTACTAGCAAGTGGAGCTATTAATTTAGTAAATTCAGTAGACTCTGGATCAGCTCCCATTTTTGGAGCTGAAGTAACGTTAACCGTTAACAGTTCGTTTAAATCGAAGAAATTTCCAGATCCATCTTGCCCTTCGTCAATCCATTTAATTGTAAGATCACTTGAATCTTCAATGTTTCCTAACGCTCCATCGTGTATTATATACTCAATATCGATAGTAGAACCTAAAGCAGGAGGATATCCAAAGTTATTAGTACCAAAATAAATATCTAAACCTCCTGAAATACCAGTTTTAACAATAAACCCCTTGTCTCCACCATTCATCTCATATATTGAGTTAAATTTAGTCCACTGTTCACCATTAACAGAAACTTTAATTAAATTATGATCTGTTTTACCAGGAGCTTGTATGTTAAATGATTGAAAAGAAGTTCCTCCTCCGGTAACTGTTTGAGTTTCATTTTTTCCTTGAACAACAATTGCTTTAAAACTATTTTTTTGATTCTTGCTAATTCTAAAAGCATCTCTCGAAGTTCTTAACATGTATGAAAGTCCGTTTACGTCAAATTTAATTTCAGCGTTAGCTGGAATTGTGATACCGTCACCTGCTATTTTTTGCATCTTTGCAGCTGCTCCAGAAGTTTGATCTATTGAGATACTTATTTCTCCAGTTGCAGCAAATCCACGAGTTACGTCATGTCCCGCAATTCTAGCAAGGCCATAAATAGATTCCGGCTGCTGTGCTGTATAAATATTTTGCTCTACTGTTGAATCTTCAATATAGAACATTAATAGTTCAGTCATTTCAGAAAGAACTTTTAAAATCTGAGCAAACGGTGAAGCACTAGTAAATAGAGCACTTGATCTCTGATATGTTCGCGAAATATAAGTTCTAGTATCGCTAAAAATTTGAGTAGCGACCGTTCTAGTTTTATTTAAAAATTTTAATTCAGCCATTTATATTTTTTTATTTTATACTGTTGAAACAGTCACTGTGTATTTGTTGTTTATTGTTATATCTATAAAAGCCTCGTCTCTAACTTCTCCTCTAACAAATGTTATATTTGCCTCTACTCTATATTTTGCAGCTAACGGACAGTGTGCTGTTAATTGACGATCAATCTCGTTTTTAATAGTAAACTCGTTTGCGTTTAGAGAGTATAGCATGTCATTTAAACTACATCCAAAGTCAGAATTACCTAATACTTCACCTTTGTTTGTGAAAAGTATTGTTTCTATCTGAGTAATCAATTGCTTAACCTCATCTCTAGTGTGAACCTCAACTGAATCAAAATTAGGATCGCCTGTAGTTTTAATGTATAATTCCATATTCTATTTATTATAATTAACTATGGAACATCCAGTCTACGCCTTCATCACCTTTGATTTCTTCTTTAATCTCAGCAAGTTCTTCATCACCCATTGATTTTATAGCGTCATAATCAAACTCAACATTACCAGGAAGAGAAAACTTAAAGATCCCTAGTTTAGCACCAAGAGATTGTTTAATTCTTGCACTAACATACCTAAAAAATATCTCGTCATTATAAATTGCACAATCCGGTATTGTTTCATATACTTGAAGAATAACATCTCCTTTAGGAGTGTCTCCCATGAACTTTAATTCTCCAGTTAATTGAGTATACGCAAAAGATATTGGGTTCTCTAGAATCTGTCTAGATAAGTCCATTAACGATTGATTAACTACATAGTATTGTAGTTCTTCAGCAAATTGAGCAGCTCCAGATCCTTGGTATGCATTTCTAAATAACATTCTATCAATTGAGAAATCTCCTTCGGCTGTAAATCTAACATCCATTCCTCCACCTTGTCCTTGCCATCCACTAGAAAGATCCCATAAACCATAAACCGAAAATACCTCTCCAGAGCCGTCGGTACCGGCTCCTGGTAAATGAAGTGATCTATTAACTGAAAAATAATCTGATGAAAAAGTCTTGTACGGAATATGGTAATAATTTTCACGCATCGAATATTCATAGTTCTTATAGAACCATTTTTTAGATCTTTTAATTATATTGATAATTTCACGAGTTGGTAGGTTTATAGGAACCATACATGCTCCAGTAATATCATCACCGATCTCATCTAAAAAAGAGTTTAGGCAATCATTGCCAAAATCCCTAGGTGTCGTTATACCTGAAGTACTACCTATATTTCCACTTCTAATTTCACTCATTATATTAATTTATTTTTTTACTGACAACAATTTCAGTGTCGTCAAATCTAGCATTTTTATCTATCATCCCTTCTCTAAAGATACCACCAGTAGCCTTACCTTTAAATATTCCATCCTTTCCATAAATGTAACAGTTTACTGCATTACAGCTGCCATGTACATAAGATGATTTAATTTTAGAGTTATTTACAGTAGTACCTTTAAATAGATTACAAAACTCAAGATACGATTTTTCTAAAGTACATCCATACAGATCAGATTCAAAAACGCTACCAACAATACTACAGTCTACTAAATCTACTTTTTTTAATTCATAGCAAACTGGAAATTCTCCATCTTTTATTTGGATCACTCCTAAATCAGAATCATAGTTGATAACTCCTTTTTTCAAACCACTAGTTGACATCAAAGAAACTACTTTATCTTTAATTCTACCCCAGTGAAGTTCAATAACGGTATCCGATTCTTGTAAATCTACCATTATTTCTATTTTTGGAAAATACTCTTTTATTTTTTTATGATTTTTTAAGATTTCTCTAAATGGAAGATTAATTTGCATTATCTTTTTAAGCTCTATCTTATTTATATCTGTAAAACTAGATTCGATACATGACTTCCAAGTTTGTAATATAAATCTATCAATGAGATATAAAATACCATCTTGTCTATCTTCGTAATCTTTTCCTCCAATATACTTAAATTCTAGATAATTTTCATTTTTTTTATTAAAGTTAACACCATAATACTCTGTATTTGGAAAGTTAAAATTTAATTCAGACATTGACGTTTCACCAAAGTGGAATGATTCCTGCTTTGGCATAACCCATTTAATAGACTTAGAATATATTGAATCCTTTCTACTAGGGAATAATTTATAAACTTGCTCCTCATTAAATTCAAGAATAAATTTAAGAGTACTCATCTTAGAGACAATATTATTATCTTCTAGTCTGTCTTTTTGAAATGAAATGTTTAATTGTATTGAAGATCTTTCAGTAGTATAGCCATTTTCACGAATCCATCCTAATACTCGAATCATCATAATTCTAGCATTTCTGTATGAAATATCTCCAGTAATAAGCCTTATAAGACCTTTACCTCCTGATAGGTTTGACTCTATTTTAAAAGATTTATCATCCGGTTGAAAATCTGAATTTGATTCTCCATAGATTTCACGGCCTAATAGTTTTTTAAGCTGTGCACGAGTTTCTTCCATCTCGTGATTTGAATAGAATTCAAACTCAACGCCAATAAGTGAGGCGTTGAGTATTGAATCTTTATTAGAATGTTTATTTAAAATCTGCATCGACTATGATATTATACTCTTATTTAGTATATATCATATTTAATCGAACTCTATTATAGAGGAAACTTTAAGAAAATCTTTTGAGATTCTTTATCGATTCTATTTACTTGTACAACTATTTTATCTCCAGGGTTAAACGTATCTATAATACCTTCTGGGAATTCGCTAACGTGTAATAGTCCTACCAATCCTTCTTCAATCGATATAAATAATCCGTACTCCTTTTTAGTCTTTACTATAGCTTCAACATTACATGGTATTTTATATCTTTTATCAATATCTTTCCATGGATTATTAATGTTTTCTGCTTTTTGACTTAACGTAATTTTAGAGTTAGTTACGATATCTTTAACCCAGAATTCAATTGAATCTCCTGGTTTAATTTCACGCGACTTGAACTTAACCATTGTATCTTCATCTATGTCGTTTGCATGTATCATACCCGTTAGACAATCGTTAAATTCACAGAATATTCCGAACTTAGCAGTTCCAGTAACAGTTCCAGTAATCTTTTCATCGACTACTGCTTTAAGATTTTCAATCTCAGAAGGAATCAAAGCCTTTAAGTATTTTCTATGTGAAACTACTATCGTACCTCTTTCTTGTGAATGTGAAACAGGAACTACATATAATTCTGTTCCTATTATTGATTCAAAGTCGTTGAGTTTATTAATACCAGCAAGTGATCCAGGCATAAAGCACTCAATTCCTTGTACTTCGACAATATAACCTCCATTTTGTATCATGTGACTAACCTTACCAATCCATGCTGTATTTCCAGTTTCTATTCCAGATATTAAATCACCAAATGTCTTGTGCTTTATTCCTCCAGAAATAGATCCAGTAATATTGCCATCCATCTTAGCTCCAATTTCTGAAGTAATTAATACGGATACATCGTCTCCTGGCTTGTAATCTTCGACAATAGAAACCGGCTCCTTCGAAGTCTTTATGTATATAAGTTCTCTAAAGTTAGCATCTACTGTGATCCATTCGCTAGTGATTCCATAAATTTTACCTTCTACAAGTTCTCCTGGAGTTGCAGTTGCTTTAATGTTTTGAACGCTTGGGTGATCAGTATATAAGTTATACAATTCTTGAGCATATGATTCTCGAGAGTATACTCTGTCCTTACCCTTAGTTTTAATGTGAGGGTTAGGCTTTCTTTGCTTTGTTATACAAGTAGCTTCATATCCTTCCCAATCGAATTCACCATTATCACTAAACCAATTTTTTTCTTTGGCTTTTGGTTTTTCTAACACAGCTTCCTGTGTTTCTTTTTGTACTGGTAATCCTATATTAGGTACCATTCGTTGTCTTTTGTTTTCTGACATTTATTTTTAATTTAAAAGTGTTAAAGTGTAACATGTTATATATCTAATTAAACAGGGATTAATCCAACCCATGGAATTACAACAGGTGCTGGAACAGGTGTTGTACCTATATACTGTCCCGCCATTGAACTCATATGATCTTTGAATCCCTTTGTAATATCTCCTGCTGCCTTTCTAAGAGAAACATTAAAATCAGTTTCATTATCATAACTAGTGTATGCTTTCTTAAACCCTTGTGCAACTAGCACTGGATTTCCAGTAAACGTAACGATAGACCCTGGAGATGGAGTAACTGCAGGAAGTTGAGGAGGTAACGGATTAATTATACCTGGTGAAATAGCAGGAACCCAATATGTAGATACTGCTAATCCAATTGGCATTAAAGTTGCTACGCTCGCTTTAAGATTTAAATTATACATCATGTTTAATGATGCAAAAATAGCAGACTGAATTGCTATTTTACCAGGCTCTAGAGCAGTTGGAACTAATATATTCCTTTGTGAGGTCTCTTTCGCGCTTATTGCAGTATTGTGATATAAGTCAGTAATATCCTTTGCTAGCTCTGTTAAGTCTTGAACTCTACTTGCAGCAGGTTCTTCAGTAGAAGTTACCCTAGCTATTAGCAAGTCATATAGTTTATCTTCAAATTGAGTCCAAGTCATTTTCTATAAGGTTAATTTAAAGTTTCGGTATTGTTACTAGAAGTTGGAGATTCAACAAATAGGCTAGGTTTTATTATTTCTAAGATATTAAAATTCTTATCATAATATCTAGCACCTCGATATGGAGTTGTTGTAAATTTGTAGTTGTTGTTGTTTTCTTCCATAACCTTAGATTCTTTAAGAATATCACCAATATGCGGATCGCTCTGTAATTTTATATCTTCTATTATTGGAGTTAAGTCCTCTTTTTTCACAGGAACCTCAATACCTCCTATTAGATCTTCAGTAAGAGTATTTCCAATTATTAGTTCAGTACCTACTATATTTACTGTTAACGCTCTAATATTATCTTTAAGAGCTTTTTCTAATATTCTAAGTTTAAATATGTATTGATGAATAGTGGCATATCTTCCTTCTTGATAATATTCAATACCTCCAGGGACATAGTTATTGACCCTAGATAGTTGAACGTTATACAAAATCTGCTTACTACCTGGTAATATCCAATCATATTTCTTGTAAAAGTATACTGGATTTTTAAACTCAGCAGAATCCGGGTCTATTGGAACAATGTAAGATTTTAATCTTAGATCAGAACCTGCCGATAATGATTCTTCAACAAACTCTCCCTTAAATGAACCATTATTAATCTTTTTAACAGGAAGTTTCCAAATTAAAGAACTTCTTAATTCAGTACCAGCATCGATCAAATAACTATTCATATTCCTTATTGGAATTGTTGAAGCTGTGCTACTGTTGCTATTTACTAAGTCAAACACTAGATTCCAGTTAAAATAATATGATCCAATAAATGGCAATGTTTTCTTAACATTGCTGCCAACATTAATTATAGCGCTTCCTAAATAATATTCTTGTAAAACAACCTTAAGGTCTTCTATAAATTCATTCTCTTCTAATTTTACTCTTTCTAGATATCCAGAAGCGTATCTATAATCGATATCCTTTATTTTAGTTTCAATAATATAGTTTTCGCCCCACTTTTCTATTAATTCGGAAATTGTCATTATTTATCTTTTTGTAAAAACGAATTGCTTGTTAAATCAGCCTTTAATCCTGGAACTGCGGTTGCAGATGTAGGAGGAAGTGGAGGACCACTAGGCCCTACTCCAGTCGGGTGAGTATGCGCTAAGTAATCATCTAGTAGTGTATCTAGCCAAGTTTGTAGATCTACTCCTCTAACGGCAGGTTGCGTTGCATCTCCTCCATCATTAGTCGCGATGAATATATCACCTGAATTTAAAAATATTTGGCCTTCTGGACTAAATCTGATCATCGGAGCCTCTGTATTAGTAGCGCCAGTAGTCATTACTAGCCCATCTTCTGGTGAATAATAAACTCTTAAATTTCTTTTGGCGTCGTATACTATTGATATAACGTCCTGTGGATATTCGGAAATTTCTAAAACATCACTCTTCAGATCACTATTCTGATCCACCTGGAACCAATATTCTGGGTGGTATATATTACCATTGTCGAATCTGATCGCAACAACATCACCAACCCTAGGAACCGAGTGTGCACCTGGTAAATTACGATTCATTGGGCTAGCCCATGGAATAGCATCTGGTGGAAGTTTATCGAATTTACCAAATACCATAACTTTGCATCTTCCATTTAGTAACGGATCTTCGTTATCCACTACTTCACCGATCCAGTGAGTTTCCCTAGTATTATCAGAGTTTAATTCTTTAATTGTTGACATTAATCGTATATGTTTTCGTTAATAGGTCCTTCTTCATCAGTTGGAACTGGACCTCCATGTACATTGGAGCTAATAAAATCAGTACCTCCAGAAACTATAGTACCGTGTATATTTGAATTAATTGGTGAATCTCCTCCAGGTGAAATTTGATCATATACTTCTCCTAGGTTTCCTGCTGGGGTGTTTGTAGGACTACTATTAGATCCTCTCACCATATTTGCTAGTCCATTAATAGACCCTGCAGATATAGCATCTTGTATAGAAGAAAGTGTGTTAACCCCATACACGTTTCCAAGTAATAAGTTTGCAAGTACTTTGTCTTTTAATCTACTTGCAGCTCCATCAACAACGGATCCTAGTTTTTCAGCAGCTATAGAACCAATCATTTCACCAATTGTCTTATCTTCTTTTATAGCGTTGTTTGCATATTCTCCATCAAAGGAAACGCTATTGTAAAAGAATTTAATAGTTGGTGCGATCGCTGTATCCGGATTTCTAGTAAGGCTCGCGAAAACATTACTCGTAGAATCAATATCCCATAAACAATCTGATAGAGATACTTTAAAGAAAGGTCTAGCGTTCTTAACGCTGCTATCTTTTAAAAATTCAGGAGTTGTAGCTCCAGTAACTGCGCTAATTTTATTAATAGCATTTTTAGAGAAAGAAGAACCAAAGTCTCTAACTTCTGAAACCCAAATATGTATTGTAAAATATCTATAGTTTTTTGGTATTACTTCAACCCATCTGCTCAAATCATAAGCTGCCTTTTTGTATAGATCAAACATTCCAGAAACTGTTAATTCTACAGTTTCTAAACATGTGATTTCAATTGCTTTATCGCCAGCACCGTACCAAGGCTCTTCCATTTTTCCATACTGCTTAGTAGCTTCTAATCCTGAAACACTTTGCCAAAACCATGGAAACTCACTATTTACTCTCTTTAAAATTTTAATAAAGTTTTCTAAATGTACTGCCTTTTCCTCGTCTTGTGCAACATTCCTAAGATATGATGTAGCCTGTCCATTCAACAATGGTGATTTCTCCGTATAGTAATCGAACATAAAAAAAAACGACAAGTATGTAGGATCCTCAGCCATTTTGCTGTATTTGTATCCTTTTCTAAAGTCCTTTACGGTTCTATAATCTTGCATATCTTTATCTATGTATTTGGTTCAATAGCGCCCATTCTAGCAGGCCAATCTCTTCTAATTAACGTTACCTTTTGTGTAAATCTACCAACGCTTTGTTTGTATATTATATCGATTGATTCTACAAGATAATATCCAGTGACAAATTCTTCAAGTGCCTGATCTGGTTCTTCGTTGTCGTCTGATGGTACTTCAATAGTAGATTCAGTAAATCCTAATTCTTTTTTTTGCTTCTTTAAATCTACAGTGTTACCAACAACGGTTTTGTCATAGCTGTACCATAGAACTGGAACTTTTTGATATCTATATAACGAAGGATTAAATGACTCTAAGGTAAGAGTAATCTTTATCTTTTGAGTTTCATCAAAATTTCGTATATTATTTAGTTGCGTAAACACATGGTTTTGGTGTACATTTCCTAATCCGTCTTCTCCAACGTCTTGTCTTCCTATATATTTATGCTTAACTAGATCAACATAACCTTCACTTTCTCTATTTCCTTTCAAAGGCTCGGTAATATCTGTTATATTTTCTGGGTTAGTAGAAAGGGCTTCAATTGTAAATTCCTCTTTCCTTGCATCTGGCTCAGCGTTATTGTCATATACTAGAGCTTCTCTAAAATGACCATGTAATTCAGTTATTGAATTTGACTGGTTTTCAATATCAATTTGATTTACATATTGATTACTTTGCTTGAATTGTCTGTTATTTGTTAAAAATAACTTTGTAGGAATAGAATCATCATCTTCATCAACACCTTCGCCTTCTGCGAAAGAAACAGCTCCTGAAGAAACTAAGTCTTCAAACTCATCAAGTGGTGGATTTTTAGTATTAAAGATCTTATTAATGTCTACGAAGTTTAAATAATAATACGGATCAATAAAAAAGTTTTGAAAAGATTCATCACTAACATATGAAGAGGATACTATCTCCTTTATAAAATCAATATAATTTATAAAGGCTTGAATTCTTACCTGATCGTCCGTAGTAACATCTATGTTTGATGCTAAACCAAGCCCTAATTCTTGTGCAACCTCTGTCAAATGATCAAGTGAACTACCTACCTCTAAATGTCGACAATTCTCAGCAAACAGTTTAGGTATACTTACTCTTCCTGAAATAGAAACTTTTTTAGGGTCTCCTTCTTCACCAGGATCTGTAGAAATATTAAGAATTTCTACATCTATGTGAATAGACTTAAATGTGCTTTGATTTTTAGAACCAATATATACTGTAAAAACATCTCCATCTCTAGGAAATGCATCAATACCAAATGCTTTTTTAGAATCTAACAAAGTAACGTCAACAAATGGTATTATACCCTCGTTTGAAATTTCGAAATCTAAAACATCACCTCTTTCAAACGAGTATCCATTGATCGTAATAACAGGAGTATCAATACCAAAGGTTTTAGTAACTTTCGGTCCTCCATTATCCTCTCCATCAGCAACTGTTTTTAATTCTTTTGGTCGAATTGATGGCTCTACGAGAGCTAATATGTTATTTCCTAACTCCATATTTAAGTATTACCTAATCTATTTGGTTTAGTGTCTTTTATTACTGCATCAGTAACAGGATCTGACTGTGCCTGTACTCCGAAAGTAATAGCACCTTTTTCAATCTTGTATGTTTTCTTTCCAACCGGAATAACATTTGGCGGAAGTAAATTTTCTTTGTTGTACTTTTTCTTAAGAGCGATAATTCTCTTTTGATCCTGTTTAGTCAACCTCTTAGTGTCAATAAACTTTTGCTTTACTATATCCTCACTTACTTCTTTAGGTCTATTATATTTCTTAATAGGAATATCAACACTTGGTATTTCAATAATATCTCCTTTCTTAACCGCAAACGGATCAGAAATACCATTGTATTTCAAAATTAAATCAAGAGTGTCTGTATTACCATGCCACTTCGATGCAATTAGATCTGGCCTGCCTTCTTCAAAGTCAGTCACCAAATGTTCTGCAACAAAAAATTCAGGATTATTAACATCCATAAATAGAAGAGTAGGTGCCGTCAATATTAATTTAACACCGTCATTTATTTTATTAACTATAGTCTTTAGATTCATATCCAATTTTAATTTTATCCAGCACCTAAGTCTGAAATTCTAGTTTGCATTCCAGTAGGTATTTTCTTACCATAAGCATCAACCTGACCTTCTCTTGGAGAAGTAGGTAGCCCGTCATCTGGTTGAAGATACATTCTACCTCGACCTGCGTTAAACATACTTTCTATTTCACCTTTATCTCTAGCCCTACCTGGCTTAAGAGTTATTGTAACTTTTAATTTAGAAGGAAAATCTTCATATCCAAGAGGACCTTCAAACTCATATTGCGTGTCATGTAGACATAGATTACCTATTACCATCATAGGTGCCATAGGATTTCCGACAGTTAAATGCCAGTTTCCAGTTGGATCTCCAGATATAAATGCGGCGGCAACTTGACCACCTGCAGGTCCTCCAAACAACTTCATTAAACCACCTCCAATAATATTGTCTAATATTTTACTGTTACCTAATGAGTTTAGCATTTCAGATCCACTTCCATTTTTTGCTCCAGATTTTAATCCTTCCCATGCAGATGCAAGTCCTCCACCGGCTGCTCCAGCGCCTCCCATTATTTGTTGACCCATTCCTGATAAAAATCCAGCGTAATCACCGCTCCTAAGCTTGTCCATATCTCCAAACGGCTTTCCTACTCTTCCACTACCTCCAGTGTATCTTGTAGCGCCTCCCCAAAATGGTGCATTGTTATATGTAAGGGATAGTATATTAGCCATAGTGTCCATAAATGCAGCCTTTGGTGAAGTATTACCATATCCTTTTAAATCGTAATGAAACACTAAAGTAAAATTATGGTCAAAAGAAAGACCCTGCTCTCTAGCTAATACCTCTTTAATAACATTATATGGACCAAATACCTTATTTGGATAAGTCTCTTTAGTGGCATCAAATCCAGCGCCTCTTGCTCTTCTGTTCGCTGCATCTACCGAACCAAGTCCATTATATCCCGCCTCAACAGCAGACATTAACGGACTCTTGTCAATCGCATCGCCAACAAGTCCTCTTTTTCTTCCTTCAGTAGCTATTGTTTGTATTTCAGAAGTGATTTTTTTCCAAGCATATGACGTTTTAAAATTTAAAATACTCTTAAGATCGTTTCCAAGTGCCGGAGACATCCATGTTATTGCTCTCGCTAAATCTGGAGTATGTGAATCTTTAACTTCTCCAGAATTTGTAATTATTTTAGGACTTATAATATCATCATTTACGGGATATGGAAATCTACGCAAAGTAACTAAGTGATTGTTACTAATTTGTCCATAATTGGCACATTGCGCAAAATCAATTAAATCATAATCAAATCCAAGACTAACAGAATTAGATTCTTTCGCATAAGATACTATGTTTTTCGCAGTTGGTTCTACAGCCTTACCATACATCGATGTTGACATTTCTTCAGAATTACTACCCTTCCCGTCGGCAGTAGCTCCTTTAATATTGCTAGTTTTAAATAGATTCCATCTATTCATTGCAGAGTTAACTGCAACTCCAGCATCAATTGTAGTACCGGGATCTGTAACCTTTTGCTTATCTCCAGTACCCGAAGTTTCCTGATCTACTACATATTTTGCAGCATCTCTTGCTACCTTTCCTTTATATAGTCCTCCTGAACCTGCAGAAATATTCTGCAGCGTTGTTTTACCACTATTTCCATTAGTAGTTGCGTCTGATGTAGGATTTCCTTTAGCACCATCAATAATATTAGGTGACGTAAATTCGTTTCCTGTAAAACTTTCTCGATATCTAAAGCTATCTCCATCCATCCCAACGAACTGTAGAGAAGAAGAAGCCTTACTAATAACATCATTTGCTATAGCCTTTATTGAGTCTTTTAGCGACATATATAGAATGTATTTTTCTTTATATATCCCTTAAATAATATAGGTACTATACCCATTCTCCCATGTCCATCTCTTTTGAACTGGGATTGTAGAACATATTATCGATCCAAGAAGGATCTGTTGGCATTCTTTCTCCTAAAAACTTTTTAAGAGATGCTATAAACTCTCCTTTAGAATTAAAAGCGAATTCTCCTTTTGCCTTTCGGTATGGATATCTTGTAGACATTTCATAGACCTCTTTTATTTTTTGTTCGATCATGAATGTTTGTAGATTATTAAAAAGATTATTTTGCTCATTAAGGGTCTTAACACAAAATACAGAATCTACAACTATTAAATACTTTTTCCAAGCTTCTCCATTAAATAACTCATCAGTAAGATGCTCTATATTTTTATAGTTTGTTCTTTTTGCATTTATTCGAGTCTCCCTGCCCTCAAAATCTCTAATAAATCTACCTCCAAATAGATTTTGTTTTAAAAAGTACATGTTATCGTAGAACTTTTTGATTCTAATTTGGTATTGTGGATTAATATCATCGAACTTAACATCATAAATAAGCCCCCTTACAGGGATCAAAACGTTAGGTTGCTGAGTAGTAGAAATAAGAGCTTGTACATATTCTCCTTTAGAAAAAAGTTTATGCTTAATCATTTTCAATAAATCTTACATTATCAAACTTGCTAAGTATATGGTTTTTAGGATAATCAGATCTATTTATAACTATTAAATCAAGCTGTACCTCATTAAAGATTGAGCTAATAAATTCTTTAAAGGTATCGATAGTTTCCGTGTCTAAGTTTTTAAATAGAAATGCAACGTTAACTTCTTCTTCTTCTTCAAACTTATTAGGAATGTTTCGGAATAATTTTTGAATGTATAGAGAGATAATAACATCGGATGGCGCGTTGTCTCCTGGGTCGCTTTTCAGTAGGCGGTTGAAAATTTCGCTATATGAAATTATAGCATTAAAATCTTCTTTCCTGCAATACTTATCAAAATGCGACTTAGTGTTACACCATACTCCTGCTATTTTTATTATCATTTATTTTAAGTAAGTCTCAAGAACTTTAATTTCGTTTTTTAAATCCTTGATTTTTTTTTTAATATTAGTAGGGTCTTGTTTTTGAATGCTACCCCACTCTTTACTAACAACAACCTTGTATTTATCAAGGTTGTTACCTGTCGCTATTCCTAGGTCAAGTGTTAAATCTGATAGAAAGCTTACTATGGAATCCTTGTTTTCGTCGTCTCTATCAAAATCATACACTATCCTAGAAAGATGTTCTTCTCCAGCTCCGTTAATTGAATCATCAAATATTATTTTAACAACCCCATTATCCGCGGGTTCTAGTGTAATACTAACCATATTATTTTCTATTAGCCTTAGAATCTTCAGCCTGTTTTTTAAGTCGTCTAGATTCTTTTTTATCAGATCTATATGTTTCTTTATTTTTAATCACACTAAGTGACCATGCTTCTTCTAGCATTTTAATTTCGTCAGCATTATAACCATAATCGCTCCAACTTTTTTTAGCTACTTCTAATTTTTCCTCAAGAATTTGCGCATTTTTAGCATCAATTTTATCAACATGTTGTTGATGTAACTTGCGGCCATTTTCCATGTTCTGCGCTCTTATCTGAGATTTTTGAAGGCTTAAAAAGCTCATTTTAGAAATCAATTTAAGAATTCCTCTTTCTTTTAGCATTTGTCTTCTTTGTCTTCTATTAAGAAGCATTGGCTGTTGTGTTTGTTCAATCATTTTTCGTAATATTTAGTAATGAAACTTTTAATTTGAGACCTTAGTTGGTCTTGCAAGTTATTTATCTGATTTTCTATAAGTAGTCCGATCTGCTCGTTTAGATCTTCAGTTTCTAAATCCATTTGATCTTGTAACATTTCATAAACTATAGGTGATGGTATATTAACAAAAACCTGCATCTCAGCTTGATTCTTCTTACTCATCTTTTTTAGCATCTCTATCATTACGTTAAACTCAGGTTCAGACTTTTTGTCTTGTACCTGCTGTGGATCTGGTTGAACTTTAACCGTAGTTTCATTAGTAACTGCACCAATTCCTAAAACATTACCGAATGATTCAGCTAGATTCTTAGCATCTTCTTCATCCCTTGCTTCCATTAAATATTCTTTAATAAGAGTTGGGTTAATTCTAGTCTTATCTTCAAAGTATAGCCATTTTTTATCTGGCTGCTCTTCTGAAACTCTAACTATAGTTCCAGCCTTTTCAGTTTTAGTCCAAACGTAAATTTTATGTACGTGTTTTACTTTTGTAGTCATTTTATTTCTTTTAATTGTTAGTATTTTAATTGTAGATTCAATTAGATTTATTAAAATCCCCATATTCTTTTAAAATAAATTGATCAATAAGCTCCATTGATTCAACAGAACCCATCGTGGCATCAGTTTTATAAAATCTATTTTTCCAATATCTTGTAAACTCTAACTCTCCGACCTCACTTAGTTGTTCTTTTAGTTTTTCTACTTCAGGTAGAATTATTTTATTAAATCCCATTATTTTATAATTTTAATACGTTCATTGAATGATGGTGGAAACAGTTCTGGTTTATTTATCAACGAAAGAAAGCATGCATCCAGGATATAAGTAACAGCCCAGTCATCTTTACTTCTAACACTCCTACCAACTCCCTGTTGAATAACGATAGAAGTTTTCCAATCGTACCAGCCAGGCATTGAATTCATTTTAGCCTTAATTAAAGGATCTCCAATATTTGGATACGGAACTTTAAAAAATACTTGAAACCTACTAATATCGTCCTTTAGATCAAGACCTTCTAGTAAAGAGGGTCCCATAAAAACTGCATCTTCTTTTTGTTTGAATAGTTCTAATAGATCTGACTTCTCTCTTGAGTTCTCGTAATCCATTAGCCTGTATGTGTGTTTACTATTGCTTTTAATGTAGTTAGTAAACTGGTAAGACCCTGTGTGAATGATACCACGCTGTCCTTTATGCTTATCAATAATCCTATCCAGTATTTTAACAACCTTTGGTAAACTAGCTTCTTTTTCCCTATAAGATAGCTTATGTTTGTTTATAAAAACAACAGGAGACTTATCATAATTAAATGCGTTATCCATTCTAATAATCTTTGCACTTTTAATTCCCATGACCCTAGCATAGTCTCTTGGGTTACCAATAGTAGCACTCATAAATACCTTAAACCCAGCTTGATTGTGCAGATAATTTTGAATCATTGTAGATTCTTTAGTACACATAAACTTAGCTTCTCCTTCTCGCTGGTCCCACACCATAGTGTCCATTCCAATTTCACTAATTAATTTAGTATAATCTTCAATCTTACAATGAACATCTTTAATTCTATCAAATCTACCAAAGGCAGTTTTCCAAGTTGGAGTGAGAGTCTTTTCATTATACGCGCCAAACATTTTTCTAGTCATTTTTTCGGCTGCGCTTTTTACTGCATTAAATTGCAATAAAACTTTTTCAAGTTCCTTTAATTTAGCAAATAATACCTTACGATCTTGTATTCTGATCAAATCAGATACTAAGTCACTTAGATATGCCTTACTAATATTAGGTGCTGGAAGACCCTGTCTAATTAAAAACTTAGATTGATTATTTAACAATTCAGGAATATTTTCGTCAATTTTTGGTGAAAAGTGATTCTGTACGATGTCATCTATTTTATGTGCTTCGTCAAAAATTGTAAACTTTCTCTTTTTAAACGGAATCTTTTTTTCAGACTCTGCCATTTTTGGAGCAACGTAGTTTCTTTGTAATAACCAAAATGCATAATTAAGAACAGTAATTGGAGAATCAATAGCCCGTAATCTTAATTGAATATAATCACATGTCTTTGCACAATCTAATTTAGCAATTGCTTGATCATACCCCATATTCCTCATGCGACATTCTCCTAATGAGAACTTAAGTCCATTTACATGACAGTCGTAATTATCGGCTCCTTTGACAGATGGCCATCGAAGTTTTAGTTTATAAATATCGGATTCATATTGGTCTTGTAATGATAGATCAGAAGTAATAAGGTATCCGTTGTTTCCCATTTCTTTTAGAATCCAAGAAACCCACATTCCTATAATAGACTTTCCAGTTCCAGTAGGAGCATCAAGTATTATTGTCTGTTCTGGATCTTCAACATATGCGTTTACTATTGCTTCTATAGTATCTCTTTGCCCTTTTCTAAAAGCAAAACCATCACCAAAAACTCCAGTCTTAATAGCATCTTCTATAATCTTTTTTATATTTCGTTCCAGCATATAACTTTTTCTACATCAATATTAGCTTGTGTTAATAATTCTATACCACCCATATCGCGGTAATCTTCTGAATAGTAGACTTTAGTTATTCCAGCCTGAATAATTAGCTTTGCGCAATCAAAGCAAGGGCATGTTGTTGTATAAAGCTCTGCTCCTCTACAGCTCATTGTTGATTTAGCAACTTTCATAATTGCATTAGACTCTGCATGTAAGACTTCTCTTTTTGTACTAGTAGTTTCTATAGTACAGCATCCATCTTCACATTCATATCCGTGTTCTTCTACTAAATCAAGTGCGGCGTCTGGATTTTCATAATATACAGTTTCTGTTTTAATTGTTTCACAAGTGTTGTCAAATCCATGTGGCATTCCATTATATCCAAATGAAATTAATTGTTGATCTTTAACAATAACGCAACCAACCTTACGCCTCTTAGCATAGCTAAGTTTGGCAAATTGATATGCGGTTTGCATGTATATTTTTTCTATTGCTATTCTGGGCATATTACATAAAAAAAGTCGTTCACAGTTTATATGAACGACTTTAAAAAAGTTTATTACTTTTAATTACATTGGGATGTTGTTGCCTTCGACACCATCACCGCTTGTAAAAGATTCTTTCATTTCATCAATTTTCTTAGAATAAGATTCTTTCATAGATTCACACATCGCTTCATAAGTCTCATTAGATATTTCAGAGTCACTTACTTTTTCATATGATTCTTTCATAGCGTTTGCTGCAACTGCCGCAACTAATGCAGCGTTTTCAGACATATATGACTCTACTGTGTGGTCTTCGTATTCATCTCCTTCATAAGAGCATGCTTCGTCAACTACTTGTTTATAACTATCAGCAATCATTTCGGAAACCGCCTTAACTACAGCTTCTTCATGAGAGGTCTCGTTTGCTTCTTCTTCTTCTTCAGCTTCTTCTTCAGCTTCTTCTTCAGCTTCTTCAGCAACAGGAACTTCTTCCTCTTTTTCATCGTCTAGATCTTTAGGTTCTCCTAGATCTACGATATCTTTTTCTATTTCTTCAGAACGATCTGCTTCTTGAACGTACTGCTCGAAAGATAAAATTCTTTTTGACATAATATTTGGTTTGTTTTTAAATGTTTAGTTATATATCTACTTAATCTTATATTATTTTTAGACTAAGCGCTGTAGTGCCTTTAATGATACGATGTATCACTCCTTTAGGTATTTCAATATCAACTCCAACGATCATATTTATTGGAAGTTCATTATCATATTGAAATCTCCAGTCTGAATCATTTAGTACTTTAACTAATCTATCTTCGTTATCCCAGTGCCATTTAAAAAGATGTTCTGGATATTTTTGATCAAAATGTCTTATAATATAACCATCAAATCTCTCCTCAGTGAAAGGTTTACGTTGGTCATTTATCATATCAATCATTTCTTTATGTGTTACCATGGTTGATCACTTTTAAGACCAAGCTGTTTGGCAAAAAATACACTTGAATAGCATGCCCAAAATCCAGCTTTATCCGGATCCATTTTCTTTTGAAGATCACATTGGTGCCTAGCCCAAAAACTTGCAGCTCTTGCTGGATCATCATTCTTAACAGTAGTTGAAGGATCTCCCCATTCAAGTTTTTTTGCAATTATATTTCCATCTTTGTCGGTTCTACCACTGTTTCTATAAACTATAAACTTAGCCTTACCTCCTCTATCAGGAGAATCTAGTTTAACGTTGATTTGGTTACCGCCTCTAGGTTTATAAATAGCTTTCTTTCCAACTTCTAGATTTTTAGCCATCCAGCCAGAAGGTCCTTTAAGAATAATATTGTCTTTCGCCCAATATTGTTTTACTTCTTCAAATAGTTCACCATATTTATCGCTACCGAGTCTAAAGAAAGAATTGGTTAAATCAAGGCCTTCGTCAATATGCGCCTTTAATTCAGGAGATATGTGATTCCAATCTTCAAATGTCTTTACAAATTTCATGTTCGTTATTTTTTATAGATTCTTTTTACAAAAGATTCAATATCCTTTTTATCGTATCCTAGTAGATTGCCAACATATCTTGCCTCATCAGGTGTAGAATCGCTTAGATATCCACCATGATCTGCCGCATAATCAGCAAGTTTTTGTGCCATTTTTTTATCAGTCTTATATAATACCCAAGCGTTTCCTTCCTTCTTATTCTTAACCTCAATTAATTTTAAGCCGTTCTCAATACCATGATTCATTGCCTTAATTTCTTTTTTATTATTAGGAGCATAAATAGGCTTATCCATTGTTGATATAAATACAAGTTCTCTCTTACCATCAATTACAGTCTGTACTCCATTTATAGTATCATGCGCTTCGGCTGCCCTAATGTTCTCGGTAATAGCTCCTTTCTGATTAAACATACTTAAATTAACTCTAAATACTTTACCGCTATCAATTGATTTTAGAGTAACTATAAAACCATCTGAATCAGTAACAGTACACCTACTTCCTAGATATAGAACTTCTTTTCCATTTTCTAAAGCGAAGAAAGTTTTCTTATCTATTTTTTGACCGTACTTCTTAACAAAATCCTCAAATAACTGTATGTGCTTCATATCCTTAATCGTTTTCTATAGTTGCGAGTTTTGTATAATATTTAGGATCCTCAAAAAGGTGATCTCTTGCTATTTCCATCGCTACTTTTTTATCATTAGTATGTTCCATCTCAACTACAATGCCTCTTTCATACTCAGCGTCTAGTCCTTCTAGATCTACTTTATGTTTTTTAGCAATATCCGCTAATGACATATCTCCAGATATTCCTCCTGGAATTACTTCCTCATTAATAAATTCTTCAAATAGTTTTATATGCTTCATTTTTTATTATATTTTATTTATTAGATCCTGTCTGTCTAATTGTTTATAAACTTCTTTACGAACCTTTTCCATCTTCTCAGCATACTTTGGATCGTCATTGCGATTAAATACAATTTGTTGAGTTAGTGAACCACTGATCTTCTTAACATCACCTTTACGAGTCTTAATTAACCATGCTGCTAAATCTTTAATTCCTAAGTCTTTAAATCTACCTTCAGCTTCAGGTGCATCTGACTTATTAAAGTCTGGAGCTCCTGCTGGTTTTTTCTCTGTAATGAATTGTTCGAATAATTTTATATGCTTCATATTAATCAGGGTATTTTACCATTGTATTTCTTGTTAGACTCTTATCAGTATTTTTTACAAATCCTAAATCTTTATAAAAACTAGCAAGTCTACTAATCGAAGTGGCTCCAAAATCTTTAGATGGTGTTAAAAATATAGGCTTGCCTTCTTTGTTTGCAAAATCTATAATTAACTTCATTACTTTAGTTCCGATGCCTTCTCCTCTTTTTTCTTTGGGTATTTCAATTCTAGATAATTCTAAATATCTTTCAGTATTATATAAGTCTAATACAACTCCAAATTCATCTTCTAAATGTTGGAGTGCCATTTCTTCATTTAAAAATTCCTCGAATAATTTAACCCTTTTCACGTTAATCTTCTTTTGATTTAAATGGTAGTTTTTTATCATGACCACCGTCTCTTACCTCCTTCGCAACATCAGCATCAGCGCCTCCCCAAGTTCCTTTACCTTTTTCTAAGAATGCATTTATTCTAGCGTATCCCCATCCTTCTTGCGTCATACCTGGATGGTGTCCACTGTTCCAAGCGTCCATTCCACGTCTCATTATAATTCTAAGAATAGGTAAAGGTACTCCACTTTCTTTTGATTTATTCTTGAGTCCAGTTTCTACAGCTTTTCCTTTAAGCGGACCTCTATCGCCTTTAGCCTTTTCAGCCTCATTTATAAATTGTTCAAATAGTTTAATGTGTTTCATAATTATTCTTCTTCTTGTAATTTATATACATAAAAGTCATAGCCCCAATCATTACCTTTATCACCCGCTTTAGATATTACAATTCTATCACTAGAGTGCCAGCCAGTAAATAAGTTATCTGGATAGTCTGTTATTTTATCTAACTTCTTTTTAACATCTTTCCAATTAACACCATCAACAAATGTTTTTCGTTTTTTAAGCATCTCATCAAATGTATTAAAAGTTTCAGAAAAACCTGAGCCTGTTTCTGGATCTGCTTTTTGGAATTTGTATCTGTATTGTGTTACTTTAGGTCCTAAAATGTTTAAGTGTACCCATTCATCAACTTCTTCGATACTAACCCTTAAATCCGGAAATTTCTTGTTAATTAGCTTCTGAACTCTTTCAGCTTCTGCGACATCTTCGCTACCAGCTTCTTCATATCCAACATCACCGTTTTCTCTTGTTTGTAACATGATTTCTTCAGTATTGTCTTCATCATAAACATCCATATATGTTTTAGTAGATTCAATGAATTTCAATATCTTTTTATGTAAAGGCTTATCAAAACCTTCATTTATAAATTGTTCAAATAGTTTAATGTGTTTCATAATTAGAATTTAGGAATTCCACCTATTTTTTTAGCTCTTCGTCTCCAAGTATCTAGAACTTCTTCCCTAGTTTTATCAGTTAAATAATCCTGAGTGTCTAGATATTTATTAACAGAGTCGATCATTGAGATTTTACGTTTTTTAGCCTCGTATCGTATTCCTTGTAGATTAGCGTCAACTTCTTTTGGTAATAATAAGTAATGGTATTTAGGTAATAGACCCAGCTTAATTAATCCTCTTAATTCACTATCATCTGTATCTGGCTTTCCCATTCTGTAATTACCTACATTCTTACCATCCTGTGTTATATGTTCTAACTCATGTCTCATAACATCAGATAGGTACATGTATACTTCAGACCATTCTCCAGGTAACCATTCTTTATTAATTGCGAAATCAATAGTTATAAAAGGATCATTGTCATCCCATTCTTTATTTTTATCATCCCATATCTCATCTCTTCCGTCAGCGCCGGTAGAATCTAATACTTCGAATCCTACAATTTTTTGACCGTCTACTTTACCGAAATAAATATTAGCATCTAAATCGAACTCAACGCCTCTTGATTCGTCGTATATTTGGTCGAAATAGGTTGAAGATTTTTTACCTTTGTTGAAATCAGAAACCCATTGCTTAAACACCTTTCTCACTAAAGAACCGGATAGAGTATCCCATGACTTTCTACCCTCACTTACAAAAGACTCAAAATTTATTAAATGCTTCATATCTTATATATAAAAATAAAAAGGGGACCTTTTAAAAGATCCCCTTTGCCTAAAAATAAAAGCAATTTTTAGCTATTTACAACTTCAGTGCTTGACTCATCTAAATCCATAGTAAATGTTCCAGCTAGAGTTTCTAGATAGCTGTCTGCGTCTGCTATCGCTCTTACTAGAGAATCCATTTCATCGATGATTTGAGGATGCTCTCCAATTCCGGTAGAATTATTAAAGTAAACATCTAATGTTGCAATCGCTTCTAATCGTTTTGCTTGATACCTTGCCTTTAGGGCTTCAATCTTAAGATTTGTTGTCATTGTATTTTATTTTATTTTAGTTTTATATAAGAACTTCTTTAAATTGTTTCATGTATTTCTGAAGAGCTAATTCTTTCGCTTTAACTTCTAGCTCGATATCTAGATCCATTCCATATGTTTCGATTCGCTCATATAAATAATCAGCATGTGCTCGAATAATAGCAGTTTCGTCCTCATGTAGTTTTTTAGCACTTGAATAATGGCAAAGTTGCCTAATTCCATCGGGCCATGTCGTAGCTGCTAATTTTAGTGCATCTTCTTCAGGCATTGGATCATTATAACATCTGTGGTGGTGATAATCAAACGTGATTGGTGTACCTATTTGTTTATAGATTTCATATAGATCTAAAACAGAATACTGTGCTGGTTTATCGTCGTTTTCTAATACTAGTCGGTTTTGAGCAGACTTAGATAATCTTTTAAAGTTTAAAACAAATCTTTTCATAGCAGATTCTTTGTCGCCATATGAACCTCCTAGATGTATGTTCATTGAATATGTCTGATCTTGTGGAAGATCCATAAGATCTAATATTTGTGCGGACTTATCTAATTCATTTATGGTATTTTCTACAACATTTGGACTAGGACTTGGTAAAACACAAAACTGACCTGGATGAAATCCAATGCGCTGTCCACTATCGATTGCCAATTTACCTGCAGTTTTTAATAACTGTTTAATCTTTTTAAAGTTTGGTAAATCATGCAATTCATATTCTGACATCCATGGAAACATATTAGAAGACATTCGGTACAAGTTAATTCCGTGTTGTGTATTCCATTTAAGAATTTCTATCATGTCAGTAAGGTTAGCTTCTGCTAATTCACCAGCATATTCGATGCCTTTTGCTTTAAATGTACGCTTTATCATAGATCTTCCAATCTTAATTCCACGTTCCTTTTCTAGCGTTAAGTTGATGCAACAGTATCCGTAGTTTGTCATATTATTTTATTAGTGATTTTATAAATGTGATTAAAAAATTAATTAGAAATAATGGCCAGAAAATGCAAACAAGTAGCCTTTCAGCAATATTAAATCTTAGCTTATAATTATCTTCACCTAAATAGTTTATGACTAAATCATAAAATAAATTAAAAGATACTCCAGCAATAATGTATCCTAGTATACCCATCAGTCCCATTGTTTTTCAAATGTATACCAGTGATCTGCTCCAGCACAATCTCGACAAGCATCTACAACTAATGTGATCTTATCTTCAATAGTCAACGTTTTTAATACTGTAGGTACATGCATCTCAATTAACTCATCGCTATCAAGGTAAGTAGAACAATGTCTTGCAATACCACTAATAAGTCTATATGCATTATTCTCAACTTCTTCAAATCTATGACCTCTGTGATAATCATTACTTTTATCTTCAGATGCTAATGAAAATAATTCATCTAATCCTAATAGATCTCTAACTTCTTGACAAATTTCTACGATTACATCCTTATGTTTAAGAACCGCTTGATAGCCTTGACCACCAATTCCGTTACACGTAACTTCGCTTACTTTAAATTGTTTCATATCTTATTCGTTAAATAGTTTGAGTTTCACTGATTGGGTATCTTTTACAGGTATCGTATACTTTCATTACTCTCGAACAAAGTTCGGTTGAAAGTTCTAAAGCATATAATTGCACATCTTCATATAAATACCCGTCAAAAAGACCATACATCATATTTTGTAAGTGTATACTAGTTTCTTTAGTAAATGATAACTCTTTAATAATTGACATGATTTCTGATCTAGTTTCATCGTTCATGCTTTCGTGGCGGTTAAATCTTGTAATGCTCATATTGTTATTTTTTTATTATAGTTAAATATAATCATTTTTTACGACATAAAAAAACTTTTAGTGAATTATTTCACATGTTTTATTTTAATAGCGCTAATTTACCTGATCTACTTAATTTTTTTATTGCTGATTCTCTCTTAGATGCAGAGGATCGGTTATCGAATGTCTCACAGTACACTAGGTGAACTGGACGCCTTGATCTTGTATATTTTGCACCCTTATTTGAAGTGTTATGTTCTAATACCCTACGGTCCTTATCGACCGTAATGCCAGTATATAGAGAATCGTCCGCACATTTTACAATATAGACATACCAGTCTTTATTCATACTATTGTGCTATTATCATTTCAATGATGTCATCTATATCCTCTCTTGCTTGCCAACCAACTACATCGTCGTCAATTTGTAAAACTTCACTTGTTGCAAAGTGTCCTTTCGGATTAAAGATTGCGATTTCAAATGATGAAAATTTTGCTGGATCTTTTATATCTTCTCTTGGAGTACTGTAGGCTCCAGCTCCTGCTGAAACTGAGATTTCCCAATTGTTATCGAATACATGATGTGCGTTAATCATGTGGTGGTGGTCTTTGAAAATAAGGTCTTTAAATTGTATCATGTTTTTTGTTTTTAATGAGTGTATGTTTTACTTACTATTCGGAGCATATCCTTCTACTATTAGATTCCAGTATGCTCTTAACATTTTTTTAATTTGCTTCATTCTTTATTTTTCTAAAAATTACCAGGTGCTACTTGCATACAAGTTAATCCATTATCTCTCCACATCTTCACAACCTTATCTCTGTCGTCAAATACACAAAGAATAGAATCTTTGTCTGGGAATAAGTCATCTAACCATTTTTGCTTTAATTGATCATCTGGCATAAATTGAAATCCATTACCAACGGGTCGCATCTTTAATACATCAAATGGCACATCGAATTTTTTTAACCAAGTCCTAGTAGCGTCTTTAGTAGCCTTAGATCTACCACTAAAGATTACAATTGAATGACCTTGTTTTTTCAACATCTTGGCCATCTCAATAACAGGTTGGTTTGGTAAATCTAATTGGATATTATTAGGGTCAAAGAAAGTGTCCCAGTCCATCTTACCATTTACGTTTGTTGATTTTGCTCTCCTATCATCGATAAGTGCAAGAGTGCCATCAAGATCGAAAATTGCTGTTTTTTTCATGTTGTTTGTTTTTTAATTATAGTTAAATATAATCATTTTTTATGATATAAAAAAATCTAGAGTGATTTATTTTTAAAAAGTTATTAACAATTTTATTTAGATATTACTTGTAGATATAAATCAGTCGCTGATGGAATAAGATCAGGATATTGTCTTTTAGCCTTAATAGCCCATGTTTCTGCCCATTTTTTAGCAACTATAAATTGATCTTCAGTGGCGCAACTGTTTACTACCTTTTTAACGTAATTGTATTCTTGTAGATAATTCATATTTTTTTTTTATTACTATACAAATATAACAAAAAAAGCTGACATAAAAAAATGCCAGCCTAATTATTTTCATAAAGTTATTAACAATTTCTTAGACTAGAGTATATTTCTTTATTTTGTATTTTTTCATCCACTGTTCAATAAATAACTTGCCTACTCCTAACTCAATTATCTCATAAGAATGTGGAATAATCGGCTTCCTTGCATTTAAATTATTAACAACATCAACGTGCTGTCCTGTTACCGTCATATAATAAGAACCATTCTTTCTCTTTCTATATACTGCAACTGTTACATAATCTAGTTCAAGTAGTTTCATTATTTCCAAAATATTTGTACAGATATCAATACGAATGATAATCCTAGCGATATTGCAGTCTTTGTATTAATTCCTTCTCCCATCAAATACCATGTTAAAAAAGTAAATGATGCTATTCCCAATGAAAATCCTATAAATCTACCTGGCCAAATTTGACCGTCATAATACTCCGCAATATATGCAGTAGCTCTAATAAACATGTAACTGATTATAGTACCTCCAAGTAAAGATACAAGAAATGGATTCTTTTTAATCCATGGGTAAACGAATTGCCCGTTTGTTTGAAACCAAATCATAGTTTGTCCAGCCAAAAAAAGAAGCATTCCTGCGATTAATCCTCTCAAAACAATACCGATGTTTTAGTTAACATATGACTAATAAAAGATGGACGATGATGTTCAGTAGGACCAGCTTCTACGATTGCATTTCTATGCTGTGCAGTTCCATATCCTTTATTACTACCCCATCCGTATTGCATATAATCCTTGCTTAAGTCTTTCATTAAACTATCTCTCTCAGTTTTTGCAAGAATAGAAGCAGCTGCAATAGAAACATACATGTTATCTCCTCCAATTATAGTAGCAAATGGAATTCCATTAAATCCATGAAATTGATCACCATCTACTAAAATAAATTGGAAATTAGTTTTCTTATGAACTTCACTCAAACATGTCTCCATGCCCGTCAGTGTAGCCTTTAGGATATTTGTTGATTCTATAACATCTATTGGAATGTGCTCGACGTGATAGGCAATTGCGTTCTCCATTACTAATTTTCTAGCTTCGGCTCTTTGTCGTTCGTTTAATAGCTTACTGTCCTTAACTAATTCATGCTGAAATCCAGGAGGCATAATACACGCAGCAACAGTTACTGGACCTGCAAGTGCTCCTCTACCCGCTTCATCTACGCCTACCTCAATTATTGAGGGATCCTTCATTAGGCTTGGTTTTAAAAGTATTTTTCTCATTTACTGCTTATTTGTTATTATATAGAGTAAATGAGAAAAGTTTAATTATTACTTAGATTCATGATTGTCTCTCCAGGCATCGTATTTTTTTACGATTTCTTGCAATATTTTAGCCCTAACTATATCGGTTTCTGTAAAAATATGGGTACCAACTCCTTTTACTTTTTCTAGTAATTTAATAAAGTCAGGTAGAGAAACTCTACTTGCAGCAATATCATGCTGACTAACATCTCCAGTTACAATAACTTTACTGTCTCTTCCCATCCTAGTAACGAATAACATTAGTTGCTTAAATGTTGCGTTTTGTGCCTCATCTAATATCATTAAGGAATCGTCAAATGTATCTCCTCTCATGTAAGCAAGAGGTTCGAATCTAATAGTATTACTATCAAATAAGTATTTTGTTTGTTGACCTCCTATAATCTTTTCAATATTAGATTGATATGATTTCATGTATGGGTCAACCTTTTCGCTAACAGTTCCTGGTAAAAATCCTAATTTTTCACCAGCTTCCTGTATAGGTTTACAAAGAATAATTTCTTTTATTTTTTTGTCTTTTAATAATTTTAATGCAGTGTAACATGCAGTAAACGTTTTAGAAGTTCCAGCAGGCCCATAACAAAATGTTATTTCATTATCTTCGATTGCTTTCGAATATTTTTGCTGTGACTGTCTTAAGTGCACTTTTTTTAGATAATCTTGATTTGCTCTTCCTTGTTTTTGTGTTTCTTTCGATCCCCTGTTCATGTATTTAAATCATTTTTATTTAATCACCTGCTATTATAACAAGTTCCTTTAGCTTCATTAGTTTATTACATTTCTCATATTCTTCTAATTCTTCAAAATATTCTATTATTAGTTTTATAAAGTTAGATCTTTGTTTAATACCATGTGGTATTTCTATAAGTCTATCGTTGTCTTTAAACACGATGAAGCGATTCACAGTTTTTGTAAAATTCCTAGTTATTTGATAGTATGATGCTCTCATCAAACTGTCTTTGTCTGTGTTTGATATAAATCCGCTCATTCTTATTAATATTTTTTGCTAGCATTGCATGTATTATGAATGCGTGTCGCTTCTTAATATATATTTTAAGCGGTTGATTTTAGTGGTAGATTTTCAATAAAATAATTTTATAATATTTGATTACAGGCTATTATACTTGCTCTGTAAGTATCTTGCTTTTGCGTGTCGTTTACGCTTTTTTTGAGAAGGTTTTTCAAATTCCTTAGCTTCTCTTAGCTTTTTAATTTGTTTTGTTTTAACAATTTTTGATTTGTACTCTTTTAGAGCTCTTTCGATCCCACCCTTTTGCCTTACTTTAATTATTAGCATATATTATTTAACAATTGTTTTTTTATTATAAGTAACTCTGCGCACTTCTCATAATCTTCTCTAGATTCATAGTGATTAATCATCTTTAAAATTACAGCAACCTTGTGCTCTGTTTTAGCTTCAGAAAATATAATATATGATGGGTGATTCATAATAGCCTCATATATTATATTATAAGTAGTATTTTTATCGGTCAATCCATTTATGATCGCACTAAACCCCCAGTTTGATGGAGTATCTCTAAAGTTTTCAAAAAAGAAGCTATCCATTGTCTTTTATTTGTTCTATTAGTTCAAGTTGAGCTTCGTTTAATTCAGGATAATATGCATTTACTCTACATAATAAATCACCACGATCTCCTGTATTATATATTGGATATCCCTTTCCCTTTATTCTAAGGTTAGATCCAGGTTTAGTACCTTTATTTATAGTTACATAAATCTGACCTTCAGGAGTAAGTGTTTTTATTTTAGAACCCGTCATAATTTCCCACCATGGAAGACTATGTTCTACCCAGATATCGTTTCCTTGTAATATAAATCTACCATCGTTAATTACCTGTACGTTAATTACAGCATCGCCATGTGGAAGTTCTGAATTATATGGATGTTGTCCTCCCTTTCCCTTTAATCTAAACTTTTGTCCTGTTTTTAGACCAGGTTTAAAATTTACAGATAGGTTTTTACCGTTAACTGAAAATTCCTTTGTAGTTCCGCTAAACGCTTCGTCAAAGGAGATATGCATGTCTATTCTATAGTCAGGTCCTTTTTGAGACCCTTGTCTAGATTGATTGCCAAACATTTGGTCAAACATATCTGACATTGAATTATTTTGACCAGCTCCATTGTTGTGCCTATTAAAAAAGCCATGACTACCATGTAGCGCGTCGTAATTCTGTCTTTTCGTAGGATCTCCTACTATCTCATATGCAGATACTACATCTTTAAATTTAGAGTCGTCACCTCCAACATCTGGGTGATGTTTCTTACTTAGCGTGCGGTACGCTTTTTTGATATCTTTTTGAGTTGCGTTCTTGTCAACTCCTAATGTATCATAATGACTCATTACTTTTCTGATATTGGAAAGTCTCTGTTGTCATTGGTTATTTTAGCATCTTCATGCTTAATAGATTCTAGAATATCAAGCCTAAGTTTTCTTTCTTCTAGTTTTTCTAATCTAATTTTACGCTTTATTGTAGATTCAGACAAAGTGTTCTTTTTTTCTAAAGCTTCGGCAATTCTTTTTAATTGGGTCAGTATTTCAGTAGCTGTTTTATTTTCCATTTTAATCTATTTAAAGTTATATTGGTTTTTTATAATTTGTTTCTTCAACCTTAGATTGCACAAAATCTTTAAGATCCTGTACTGATCCTTTAAAATGTCTGATCCTAGCTAGTCTAGGATCTTCTTCAGATTCTTTTACAATTTTAGGTGAGTTATCATGACCACACGTATGACAAATAAATACATCTTCACCGCCCTCTTGTAGCTTCCATTCCCAACCACAATTGTCACATTCTACTTTATTTACAGTAACAGATTCTATAATTATATCCATCGGGTTCTCTTCTATTGTTCCTGTATCTTTAACAAAAAAGAATCCAATTTTCTGTCTACCCATTTTAATATCGTATTCTCCTTTTGATAATTTAGATGTTTTTGTAGATTTATTTTTATAAGATATCCCAAGCTCTTTAGTGCCTACGCTGGAATCTACATCGTTTCTATTTATTTGTACAAAATAACGTAGTATTCCATTTTTATCATTTCCTTGCGATACTACATTACCTCCTGTTTTTTTCCAAAAACCAATAGCATCATCTTGCGTATATAGTAATAGATTCTCTATTTTAGGATTGCTTTTAAATAAATCTGATATTACAGCCTTTCCAATACCTTTTCTTTGAATTCCTGTAAAGAATCCTCCGAAAAGAAAGGCGGAGTTTGCATACGATTTCTTTTCTACAATAAAGTCTTCAAATAGTTTAATGTGTTTCATATTAATTATATATCAAAAAAACAAGGTACCCTTTGTATAACTATAAATTAAATATTCTGTTTTCCGAGTACTTTGTTGATTTTTTCTAAGTTATCAAAAATAATTTTACAATTCCTATACTCTTCTAACTCTTTATAATGTTCTATCATTATCTGTAAAGTGTTTTGTAAATCTTTAATTTCTGAAGATGAAATTGTTCTAAGTTGCAACTCATCGATACCCTTCTCTTTTATCTTCTTAAAGTTAGATTCAATTGAACTAATCATTATTTTTTCTTGCCATTCATGAAGATTAGAGTTAAAATCAGCATGTGAATTTCCAGCCCATTCATCAAAGTTAAAATCGTCCATCATAGTTTATTCGTTAGTTTTATTTCTAATTATTTATTATGTGTTAAATATAAACAAAAAAAATGACATAAAAAAATATTAGGTGAATTATTTTTAAAAAATAGTAATATATTTAAAATTGAATCTACTCAAAAATAGGTATACTTGACATTTTTAACAGAATATTTGCAGTAGCTTTAATATCAAGTTCGCAGTAATCTTTAATTCTTTCTAGGTTTCCACCTTCCCAATATACTTGAGATACCATGCTACCTTCTAGATCCTGCTTTGGACTTGGTATATTTAATATTTCCGATATTAAACCTAATTTAGCAGAATTCCAACCTCCAAATTTCCAAACATCTTGTGTGTCTAGTAGACAGTTTTCCCATGGTTTTTGCTTATGTAGATAGAATGCCTTTGGTACTGATACTTCGTTAATTAGAGATCTTTTAATAATATATGGTAAATCAAATCCCTTAATGTTATGACCAACCCACTTCATCTGAGGGTACTTCGACATGATCTTACGTGAAACCTCAGTGAATTCTTCTAGTAGTGTTTGTTCATTATCATTATAATATGACTTAGCGTTAAACGATACTGGATCACCATCATCATCGAATTTAATTTGACCAATTGAAATACAAACTATTTTACCCCATTCTGGGTATAATCCTGCCATTTTAGGATATATTTGATTATTTTCAAGATTTCCTAATTCAATAGGTTCACTTGCCTTTAATTGCTTACATTTTAAATCCCAATATTGTTCAATTGCTGGATTTTCTGAAATGACATCATTATATGTCTTTTTACCAGTAGTGGTCTCAATATCTATAAAGACCATTTGTTTTAATTCGCTAACTTCGTACATATTTATTTCTTATAAACTTAAAAAGCGTCTAACTAAGTTAGACGCTTTATTATATAAGTATATTTAATTTAGTTTCAGTTTTACTTTTCAGTAATAAACTTCCAAATAATACCGATTAATGTATTGGATTTGTATTTTTTACCTTTATAATTTAAAAGGAAATTCATTCTTTCTTGTTTTTTCATAATTATTATTTTATTCAATTTCACTACGTGATCTAAGATTGGAGTATGAATCATATGGTAAGCTTATCATAACATATCCTCCTGACACTGAAAACGGAGTATCTACATGATTGTGCCAATAGCTCGGAGCATCTTCGATTCTATTATTTAAAAAGTCAAATAATTCATCAACTTGCATATTGTGAACCCATACATTTACGTACATGCAGTTCATATTAGGGTGTCCCATATCTATTATTTAGTAGTTTATATATTTATTTTTCTTTACGCATGAACGAAACACAGATGTATCTTTTACCTGCATTAATTGGTCTAGCGCCATGTAGATGTGTTAACATTCCTGGGTGTAGAGTAGCGGTTCCTACATCACTTGGATTAGATAGCACTTTATATTTAGGAAACCATGTTCCTCCTCCATCAAATTCATCGTTGAGTTTAACAACCATTGTTATATTACTAAAGTCGTGATGTAGCGCTAGGTGCGATTGCCTATCGGTAGTATATCGTGCTAAGAAATTTTCACTATACATTGTATCATATCCTGGACCTTCTATCGCCCAAAGATGAATACACATTGGGTATACAATTTCTCTGAGTACTCTGCTATAAATATCATTTAATCCTATATCTACTAAAAGTACGTCATTTGTTGGATAAGCATTATGTCTGTCAATAGTCCATTTATTCATAGATTCTGAAAGAGCAACTGCTTCATCACAAAACTTTTTAGTAAATAATGGAAATTCAAAAATACTAGTGTCTCGATATTCGTCTACTAATAGATCCCATTGCTGTTGCTGTATTGTTTGATTAACATACTTGCTTAACCATTCACTCCAATCAGACGCATCTAATATCTCATAGTATGGAGCTTCCATATCTTCTTTATTTTGATTTATTTTTAATAGTTCAGTTTCTGTATTACCATTTGATGTTTGGCCAATAAAATCTACCTTTGTTGAAATAGCCTTCATTCTAGGTGAGAATATTTTAGCAATATCTGATCTTCTATGTTCCATATATAGTGCTGGAATGTATTCATCTATTGGAATTATATTATTTTGCAAACCTCCATCAATCAAATGATTTATTCCATTTTGTGTAACTACATAAGCATGTGTGCAATAAGATAATCCGGGTATCGCCAAATTGTCTGATATGCTTTTAGTAAGTCCATCTTCAAATGAATATCTACCAAGATATAACATATCCCATTCGACAAGCTCAAGCTCATCTTCTTTTATTTCATTGATATGTTTTAATACTTTAAAATCTTCTTCTAATATTAGAACTCTTTCAAAGCCCTCGGACTTTATTTTCTTCCAAAGTAAATGATGTGCAATTGAGCATCCGATTTCTCCACTATGTAATGGATTTTTCCACCATTGGTTCCAACTATCAGGAATCGCCCAATTATCATAGGTGCTCATTCCTTCAGGAATAGACTCTAAATAACCATTAAATCCGGTAACGATTTCATATGGAACATTCACAGTTCCAAGCTCTTTTAATCTACTAACAATACTATCAATTTTATTTTGATCGATATTAATAGCTAATACGTAAATTTTATCTAGTTTCATTTTCTATTAGTTTTTTCCAATCATAAGATCTTTCGTTCCATGTCTGTTTTTTAATCCATTTCTGATTAGACATAATTACCTTCTTCTTCATTCCTGAATTTAATCTAACTAATATATTAAGAAGGGTTTGCCATTTTGTTTTATTATCATGTAAAATAATTCCAGAGTTAACGGTTTCATTTAGCGCTGCAGTATTGGTTACTATTGGAATTACTCCCGCCATTTGCATCTCTAGTGCAGTAATACAATATGTCTCTTCATATGATGTTAGATACAGCCAGTATTCAGAGCACATCATAGCATAATGTAATTCTTGTTGGCCAACGGTTCCTTTGAATTCAACTCCTTCTAGACCTTCTCTACCCCAATTTTTTTTAGTTGCTTGTTGATATCCTGGAGAATAAATATGTAAAGTAGCACTTGGCATTATTGATTTAATTTTTGACCAGTTATCTAAAAGTTCAGATAATCCACGCTCAGGTGCTGAACTCCAAATAAATCTGCCTTTAATTTTAGGAGGATGCCCAATAAATGATTGAGTATCAATTCCGTTACCGATTACATTAAATCGGCTAGGGTCAAGGGAGTACTTCTGTGACCACTGTTCTTTATGCCAATTAGTTAAGCATATAAATCTATCTATGTTATTAGAAGTGAGTAGGGATTCAGCCTCTTCTATTTCTACGCCTTTAAACCAAGGATGAAAATCAGTGTTATGTACCCAAAATATTTTTTTAGCTTCATATTCTTTAAACTCAAGTACGAAGTGAATATAACTAACTCCAATGATTACGTCAAATTTATTAAAATAGTCACTATGTAATTTATTAGTATGCACCCATTTTACTCCGTTCCATGTACCTTCATTGACTTCTCCACTAACTACAACATTCCATCCAAACTTAGAAAGCATGTTAGCAATTTGAACTACTGCAATTTCAGTACCTCCTACGCTTTCTATGTGTTGCGGATCCCAAGAATCCTTAAAATATCCTGTGTATATTAGTAAATTCATTATCTATAATGTTGACCTCCTACCCAAAGAACAAAACTTACACGTTTTCCTTTAGTAACTGGAGTAACTCTATGCATCATGTAGCTTGGGAATATCATGACAACTCCAGCACCTCTATTTGCTTTGATAACTGAATTTCCTCCTTGAGAAATTTCCAAATCACCTCCTTCGTATTCATCAGACTCTGATAATTGAACGGTAATAGATATTTTACGAAGAGAAGCTTTTCCTGGACCAATATCTTGGTGCCATGTGTAATGACCTCCGTCATCTGCTAGATATTCAGTATATTGTATTCGTTCATCTGCTGAAATTAAATCAAACCCCCAAAGTTTATTAGCAGTGGTTGACATATCTATTAATTTAGTATATAGCCAATTCCATTTGCTTGTTTTAGGAATCCATTTAATTTTAGAATTGCGTATTTCCTTTGGTGCTGCTTTATCAGAACCTACAACGGTAGCTACATGAAATGGAACATTATCTATGTCTGAATATATCTTATCTAATTCTTCTTTGCTAAATCCGTGCTCATACCAAAAAAAGTTTTGTGGGTCGTTGCTTGGTTGATTATATTGCATATATCTATATCCTTTAACATATTATATGAATACTTTTTAAAAAGTTTAATTTAAATAAAAAAGAAATGGGTCCCTATTACTAGGGACCCATTATTTAAGTTTATTAGATTAAGCGTTAGCAGCTCCGGTGAATTCCGGAAGTGTTTTTAAATGATTGTAAGATATTGTTAGTATATCAATGCTAGTTGTTCCTGGTTCAATTAAAAAGGAAACAGTACCATGAGAAATAGAATCTTCTCTATTAGTAAATGATTGAGAATTCGAATATGTTGAATAGTTTACTTCTACTAATTTTGTATTAATCCAAGTAATAGTTGGTGGTACTACTACTGGATTATTTGGGTCCGTCATATCCAATTCATTATGTACCACTTCTTTTTTAAGTTCGGTCGCATATTTTGTAGAAGAAATTCTAGTATACGCATTTTTGAATGTTACACCAAATTTTGTTAAATCTTTTGTTAAAGCCATTTTTTTATATTTATATTTTATATGTTTTATTTTTCTAAAGTTTCAATTCTTGCTTTAAGATTATCAATTATTAATTGTTGTTCTTTAATCGCTTGGATTGATAGCGCTATTAATGCGTTATAGTCAACTGCAAGTGTAGTAGTTTCTGCGTCTTCAATTACTGCTTCAGGCAATACAGTAAGTACGTCCTGTGCAATAACACCTGCTTGTCTGTGTTCATTATTAAGTCTATAATACGTAGAACCAGTAATACCCTTTATTTTATCAATAGCACTAGATATTGGTAAGATTTGAGTTTTAAATCTACTATCAGATACTCCAGTAAGTCTACCTGAATATTTAATAGCAGCATCTAACCAATCAGCGTCAACTGCTAATGCGCAACTACCACCATCTTCACCTAAACCATTATTGTCGTTGTATGCGTCAAGGTTCATTGTCATTTTACCTAACCAATATTCCATGTCATATAATCTAATATATTCAATACCATCATGGTTACGGAATTTCATCTCCTGCCTAAAGTCTAAATATCCAGTAGTTGTAATATGACCAAGTGTCATATTATTACCTGCGATTCCTTCCCATACTGCAGAACCTGAGCTTATCGATAAAGTACCATCATCATATGCTCCTGCAGTATATGAAGTTGATCCAGCAGGACCAGTAGAACCATTTGATCCAGCAGCTCCTTGTGCTCCTCTAGAACCATTTGAACCATTTGATCCAGCAGCTCCAGTATTACCTTGTGCTCCAGTATTACCTTGTGCTCCTCTTGCTCCAGTAGCTCCAGTATTACCTTGTGCTCCAGTATTACCTTGTGCTCCTCTAGAACCATTTGAACCATTTGATCCAGCAGCTCCAGTATTACCTTGTGCTCCAGTATTACCTTGTGCTCCTCTTGCTCCAGTAGCTCCAGTATTACCTTGTGCTCC